>WNFR01027440.1_pt2 | contig 12323 bp, 19 predicted proteins | sample 5400221 | NCBI WGS metagenome assembly WNFR01 (sample SAMN13153357, study PRJNA577476) | soil metagenome | isolation source: 40 cm soil under Madrone tree | place: USA:California | collected 2016-06-14 | reverse complement strand
CGGGACCGCCCTTGCCGCGCAGGCGCAGCCGCTGCCCGTCGATCGCGCCTTTCGGGATACGCGCGCGCAGGGTCTTGCCGTCGATCTGGAATTCGCGCTCGGTGCCGCGAGCCGCCTCTTCCAGCGTGATGCGCACCGGCGCCTCGTAATTCTCGCCCGCGATCGGCACATTGCGCCCGAAGCCGCCGCGCCGCGTGCCGGCGCGGCCGAAGATGCCCATCTGCTCGAAGAGATCCGAGAGATCGATGTCACGCAGGTCTTCCGCGCGGCCCGAGCCGAAGCGGTCGAACCAGTCGGGCGGCGGCCGGAAATCCTGCCCGGGGCGGAAGCCGCTGCCGAGGCTGTCGTAGGCCGCGCGCTTTTCCTTGTCGCGCAGCGTCTCGTAGGCCTCCGACACCTCCTGGAATTTCTCCTTGGCGTTCGGCTCCTTGGAGACGTCGGGGTGGTATTTGCGCGCGAGCTTGCGGTAGGCCTTCTTGATCTCTTCCTCGCTCGCGCCGCGCTCGACGCCGAGGACCTTGTAGTAATCCTTGTACTTCATGATCCGGGGAATGTGGGGGCGGCGGGCCCCGGCTTAAAGCTAGCGGATCACGAGTACCGGAAGCTTGGAGTGCGCGAGCGTGCGGGCCGTCTGGCTGCCGAGTATCAGGCCGCCGAGGCCGCCGCGGCCATGCGAGGCGATGACGATGGCATCGCAGTGCTTCGCGCGCGCCACCTTCAGGATTCCCTGCCACGGTTGCGGCGCAGTGACGAACTGCGTCGTGCCGCGCACGTCCGCGCTGCGCGCTTCGCGCTGGAGCCGCGTGAGCGCCTTCGCCGCCTGCGCTTCTCATAGTCGCGCGGGTCGAGCGCCGCCGTCGCCATTACCGCTGCCTCCGGGACCATCGGCGGCAGGTACGGCTCGATGACGTAAGCCCCGGTCACGCGCGCGCCGAGCGCCTTGGCGAGGCGCACGCCGCTCTTCACACCCTTCGCGGCAAGTGACGAGCCGTCGGTCGGAACGAGAATGTGCTTGAACATGCGGCAGCGTAGCACGCGACGCCGCGTAAAATGCGCGCACCATGAAGATCCTGCTCGCCGTCGACGGCTCGGCGCACGCGCTGGACGCCGTCAAATGCGTGATCGACCACGCCGACTGGTATCGCACGAAGCCCGAGATCGAGCTCGTCACCGTGCACCTGCCGGTGCCGCAGCTTCCGGGACTGGGCACCACGATCGGCAAGGCGGGAATCCAGCGCTACTATCAGGAGGAGGGCGAGAAGGCGCTCGCCGAAGCGAAGCAGCTGCTCGATCGCTCGGGCCTCGCCTACGAGGCGCGCATCCTGGTCGGCGATCCGGCAGAGACCATCGTCAAGCACGCGAAAAAGACCGGCTGCGACATCATCGCCATTGGCACGCCGACGCGCTGGATCGGCTCCGTGGCGAACAAGGTGATGAACCTCTCGGAGCTCCCGGTCCTGCTCGTCAAGTAGCGGCGATCGCTCCACGCCGCGCCAGGTAAAGCGCAAGCGCCGGCAACACGACCCATTGGGCGAACGGCGACAACCCGATGACGACGCCGCCGAGTTCGAGCGTCGGCATAAGCGCCGAGTATTGCCAGCCCTGCCGCACTGACGTGTTTGCCCATTCGCTGAAGATCGTGTAGCCGACGCCGGCGAGCGTAGTGAGCGCCGCGATCTTCGCCCACTGCCACTGCGCGAGCGGCCCGGCGCGCGTGGCGAGCAGTGCCAGCACGAGCGCTGCCGCGCCGATGACGATGTCGCCAACCGTGCAGTGGGCGACCGCAAAGGCGATGTAAACGGGACTCGCCTCGCGCCATATCGTGTACAGCGGCAGCTGCGCGGTTTCCCACGCGACGTTAAGCGCAAGGAGCCACGGCAGATAGCGCCGCAGGATCAGCGCGCGCGCGCCCGCTTGTCGATACCACGGCTCAGGCGCGCGCGCGTCCGTCATACACATGGCCGCAAGGTGCCACGGCGGCTATTTGCCGGCGGCGTTGCTCGTCATCTCGGCCCGGTACGAGAGCACTTCGCGCGACCAATGGCTCTTGATGAACGCGAGCACGGCCCAGATCTCGGCGTCGCTCAGCTTGCCGCCGAACGCCGGCATATCGCTCTCGTAGCCGGCCGGCGCGAATGGCGGCACGAGACCATTCTTCACGATGGCAAAGAGCACATAGTCGGCGTGATGCCAGGTGTGTCCGCTGTCGTCATGCGGCGGCGCCGGGCGGCGGCCGTTCTGCAGCAGTACCTTCCAGTTCGGCTGGCCTTCCAAGTTGGCGCCGTGGCAGGAGGCACACTGCTGCGTGTACACCTTCGCGCCAAGCACCACCTTTGCGCTATTGCGCGCATCCGCGCGCGGATCGTCGCCCGGGCTCGGTGCATCGCTGCATGCGGTGAGGACCGCCAGCAGGGCGAGCCATCTCACGGACAGGATTGCTTGATGAAGCCGCTGATCTCCTTGGGCGAGGCGAACACGATCGAGGCGCGGTCGCCCTGCATGCCGGCGCCGACGATCACCGGGTTGCCGGGCAGCGGCCCGAGCTTGCTCGAGTCGGTTTTGAGGCGCAGGTTGAATTCCCAGACCTTGTTCTTCTTGCCGTCCGCCGTCTCGACCGTATAGGTGTCGCCGCAGTGGCTGAGCGCCTTGACCTGCGCGTCAGCCGGCGCCTTGCGCAGATCCGCTTTGCCACCGCGCATTCCCATCATGCCTTGCTCGGTGGGCGGTGCGGCGTGCTCGGCCAGCGCTTTGAGATACGCGGCGACGTCCTGGCGATCGCGCGGCTGCTTTAGCCCGGCGAACGTCATGCTGGTTCCAGGAATGAAGCGCTCCGGATCGGCGAGCCACTTGTCGAGGGTCGTTTGGTCCCAGGTGACGTCGGCGCGCTTCATCGCATCGCTATAGCGCTGGAAGCCTTCCACGCTGCCGGCTTTGTGGCCCCAGATGTGCGCGAGGCTCGGGCCGGTCATGTGCTCGCCTTCCTCGGCCGAATGGCAGGCCATGCATTGGCGAAAGATCTGCGCGCCGCGCTTCGCGTCACCGGCGGCGAGCGTGGCTTGCGAGGCGGCGAGCAGGAACACGGCGGCTGCGATGCGCATCGGGCTATTTCTTGTCCGGCAGCCGGGCCGCGTACTTAGTGAGCACGTCAGCCATGGCGCGCATCATGTCGGCATGCATCTGCAGCTCGAGCTTCTCGTTGCCCGGCGGCAGATGCGCCATGCCGTGCCCCATGCCGCCGCCGCGCATCATCGGGCAGCCCTGCATCATGTCCATGCCCATCATGCCGCCCATGCCTTGGCCCATGCCGCCCTGCATCCCGGGCGCGGGCTTATGCGGCGTTTCGGACTGCGCCGCTGCGACTCCCGCAATAGCGAACGCCGCCGTGGCGGCGAAGGCACACGCGGCTATGCGTGCGCTCAATCTGCTGATCATGGTCATCTCCTTTCGCGTTAGTTCGTGAGGTTTACCCCATCATTGCGCCCATGCCCCAGCGCATGAACAACATTCCGCCGACGCCAAGCGGCGCGAGCACGACGATTACCGCGAGTACCACGAGCGCGATGCTCGTGCCGCCGCCGTCGATGCTTTTCGGGCTGAGCAGGCGCACGAGCGCTACGGCGGCGGCGATCAGCAAGACACCGATCAGCAGCACTCCGAGCCAGCTCGTGAAAGCCATGCCGCTCATCATCGATCCCATGCCATTCATCATCTCTCGACCTCTGATTCCGGTTGCCGTGCGGATTCCTCGCCATCGGCCGGCAGCGAGGCGCTCGTGAGCGCCGCGGTGTCCTTCTTCGCCATGCGCCCCATGCACAAGCCGAGCGCGCACATCGCGAGGCAGGGCAGCACGCCGAGGATCACGGTGGCAACGCCGGCCGCGACCAGCGACTGCCAGCCGAAGTACAGCGCGGCGCTGGCGACCGCGAGCACCGCAATGAAAACGTTGCGCGCGCTGAGCCAGCGGCTCTTGCGCTGCAGCGCGTAGCCGCGCTGGTGCGTGGCGGCCTTGTCATTTGCCGTTGCTCTCATCCGACGCGTCCCAACGCCGGAAAGCGCTCGAGCAGCCAGTAGCTGAACGCGGTGAGCTTGCCCGTCATCATCGCAATGCCCATCGCCACCATGACGACGCCCGCGACGAGCATCAGCGGCCGGCCGGCCCGGCGCATCATGCGCAGGCGGCCAGCGGCCTCGTGCAGAAAGGCCGCGGTGAGGAGGAACGGGATGCCGAGGCCCGCCGAATAGGCGGCGAGGAGGCGCACGCCGGCGGAGGCCGATTCGCTCAGCGCCGCGGCGGTGAGAATAACGCCGAGGATCGGCCCGATGCACGGCGTCCAGCCGAAGCCGAAGGCCGCGCCCAGCACAAAGGCGGACGCCGGATTGCCAGTGGCCGCACGCAGCTGAAAGTGCGCGTCGCGCCGCAGGAACGGCACGCGCTCGACGCCCACCAGCATCACCAAGCCGAACAACGCGACGAGCGCGCCGCCCGCGATGCCGGCCTCGTAACGGTATTGCAGCAGCACGCGGCTAATGGCACTGGCGCTCGCGCCGAGCGCGATGAACACGGCGGAGAAGCCGAGCACGAACAGCAGGCTGAGCGTTGCGGCCGAGAGGCGGGACGACGCCGTCGCTCCGCCGCCGTTCGCTGCGAGCGATTGACCAGTGATGTACGACATGTAGGCCGGCACGAGCGGCAGCACGCAAGGCGAGAGGAACGAGACCGCGCCTGCGGCGAACGCCGTCGCTGCGCCGAGCGCCGAGGCGTCCATCAGTGCTCCAGGTCCTCGATGCGCCGGCGCAGGCTCGCGATGGCCTCGGGCGAGTCCCATTTCGCCGGGCCGACGTGGCGGCCGATCTCGCGGCCGCGCGCATCGACGAGGAGCGTCGAGGGTAAGCCCACTGCGCCGAGCTTGAAGGTCGCCTGCGCCGAGCGATCGATGTACAGCGCGAGCGATTTCACGCCGACTTCGGAGAAGAACTTGCGCGCGATCTCGGGCCCCTGCTGGTCGACCGAGAGTGCGAGCACTTCGAAGCGCGGCCCGCCGAGCTTCGCCTGAAGCCGGTCGAGCGCCGGCATCTCTTCTCGGCAGGGCGCGCACCACGTCGCCCAGAGATTGAGCAGCACGACCTTGTCTCTGAAGTCGGCGAGGGTGTGCGCGTGTCCCGCCTCGTCCTCGAAAGCGAGCGCCGGAATTTCCTTCGGTGCGGCGCTCCGCGCAAACGGCGGTCCCTGTGTCACTGCCGTCGGCGGCACGGAGGGCGCCGGCTGCCAATAGTAGAAGGCGCCGGCCGCCGCGGCGATGAGCGCCACGGCGGCGAAGGCGAGCGCTTGCCGTCGAGATCGAAGAACACTGCCGTGCCCTGTGCTGCGCCGATCCTGTTGAAGCTCTCGCCGGCATCGCTCGATTCGAAAACGCCGTTCGGCGTGGCGAGCGCGACCGCGTTGACGTCGTCGGGGTGCACCGCGAGCGCATAAGGGTTGCCCTCGAGGCCGCGGGCGGCGGCGCGCTTCCAGACGAAGCCGTCGTTCAGCGTGTAATGCAGGCCCGGCTCTCTCATGCGCGAATTGGGCGCCGCGTTCCACACGTAGACCGCGTTGGTGTTCCAGCCTGTCGCCATCACGTGGAAATCGCTTTCGCCTTCGAGGGTGAGCTTCTCCCAGGTCTTGCCGCCGTCCTGGCTGCGCAGCAGGCCGAAGGGATTCACGAGCCCTGTGCCCGTGGCGGGGTGGCCGCTGCTGTAGATGCTCTTCGCCGTGGCGGAGAAGCCCATGTAGTCGTGCTCGGGCCCGGGCGCCTTGGACCATTTACCGTTTTCGTAGATCGCGAGGCCGTAATGGCTCGGGATCATGAGCCGCTTGCCGTCGGCGCTGTACGCGAGGCCGTGCACATGCGTGAGCAGGTCCGCGCGCGCGGGCGTCGCGGCGAGCGTGAGCACCGCAAGCAGCGCGGCAATGGCGTAATGCATCTTTCTTCCCCAGATATAGTTCATCGTTTAGGCGGCGACGCCTCGTCGAGGATCTTGCGCACGTCGTCGAACGCGAGCGCGCCGCTGTAGCGCTCGCCTGTTTCGGCGAACCACGTGGGCGTCGCATTTGCGCCGAGGCTATGTCCCAGAGCAACGAGCTCTTCCACCGGCGTCTTGCAATCGGGCGCTGCCGTCGGCTGAATGCCGTGCAGCATGAGATCGCGCCAGGCCTTGGCGCGGTCCGGCGAGCACCACACCGCCTTCGTCTGGGGCACCGACTCGGGCCGGATCACCGGGAAGAGAAAGATGTGCACGGTGCTGTCGTCGAGCTTGGCGAGATCCTTCTCGAAGCGCTTGCAGTAGGGGCAGTTAGGGTCGGAAAACACGGCGATCTTGCGCCGGCCGTCGCCACGCACGATGGTGATCGCGTCGTCGAACGGCAGCGAGCTCCACTTGATCGCACCAAGCTTGCGCTGGCGCTCCTCGGTGAGGCTGCGCCCCGTCTTCGCGTCGATCGCCGGCCCGGTAAGGATCACGCTCGCCGCGCTGTCGACGTAGAGGATGCGCAGGCCGTCCGGGCCGCGCAACACCACCTCGTAAAGATCGCCGAACGGCGCCTTCTGCACGCTCTCGACGCTCCCTTTGCCGAGCTTGCTTTGCACCAAGCGCCGCACCGCCGCTTCGTCCGCGGCCACGGCGGTTGCGAGCACGACGAGAAGTAAAGCGAATAGCGTGCGCGTCATGGCCGCGGGACCTGCACTTTCACGTCCTGTGTCTGCGGGATGTAGCACACGCCTTGGTCGGAGCAGCCTTGCGAGGTCACCTTGAGCGTGATGCTGCCTTTCGCCGTGTCGGCGGTCGAGAGCGGCACGCGCATCCGCACGAAGTCGCGAAAGGTCTCCTGTCTTCCGAAGAACTGATCTTCCTTGACCTTGCCGCGCGGGATCTCGACGCCCGCGAGCGCACGGCCGTCCGCGGTGGCGAAGCGGAAGCGGTCGCGATACATGTAGTAGCCTTCCGCGATCTGGAAGGTCACTTCCACGTTGCGCGCATCGAGCGCGCGCGCCGAGACGCGGAAGGCCTTGTCCGGCTCGAGCAGCTCCTGCTGGCCGAAGAGCTGCGCGAGCGCCGGCCCCGCCCCGAGCGCGAGTATCGCCGCGAGGAAGAACGCTCTCATCCAGCCGCCTCGTGCAGCAGCAGCCGCACATCGTGCGCGACCGACTCGGGCGTCGCCTCGGTTGGCTGGATGAAGAGGCGAATGCGGCCAGCGGGATCGAAGACGTAGACCTGCGCGGAGTGATCCACGGTGTACGAGCCATCCTCTTTCGGCCCGTTCGCCTGGGAGTAGCCCTTGAATTCGCGCACCGTGCGCTGCGTGGTCGCCTCGTCCGCGTACAGCCCGAAGAACGTCGGATAGAACGCCGGCACATACTGCGCAAGAAGCTGTGGCGTATCGCGCTTTGGATCGACGGTGACGAAGAGACCTTGCACCTTGTCCGCGTCCGCGCCGAGCTCTCTCATTGCGCCCGCGAGGAGCGCGAGGGTCGTCGGGCACATGTCCGGGCAGCCGGTGTAGCCGAAAAAGAGCAGCACCACCTTGCCGCGGAAGTCGGCGAGCGTGCGCTTTTGTCCGTGGTGGTCGGTGAGCTCGAACCCGTGTCCCCATGCCACGCCGGTGATGTCGACGGCTTTGAATCGTTCCGGCGAGCGGGGGCCGAGCGTCGCATACGCCGCTAGCGCGCCGATGATCAGCGCACCGAGGATGGCTGTCCAAAACGCAATTCGCACTGCTTTCGCTCCCGCCAATATCGAACGCCGCCGTGCGGCGGCAAGTTGAAACAGCTAACGCGGCTGAGCCGCGATCAGGAGAGCGCGGGTCTGGGAGGCGCGGTTTCGGGCGCGGATCGGCAATCGGCTATGAGGATCGCTTCGCGCGCGAGCGGCGGTATGGATGGCACGGCGAGTTGCTGAGCGCACACACTGGATACGACGCAGGCGCCGGCGGCGCAATGCATGCCGCATGCGCTCGACGTCAGGCCCGCGCCGCCGCAATCCACCGGCTTGACGCCGTCATCGTGCATGCACCCATGATCGGCATGCATGGCACCGGACAGCGCCGCTTCGGCTGCGAGCGGCAAGCCGGCCGCAACCAGGCACAGCAGCAGGGCGAATACGCGTCGACGCAGCATTACGTTGGTTTCACTTCCGACCAGCCCACGGCGCTGAAGTTCATCGCGCTATGTTAGCCGCTCAGAGCCTTACGCGCCGCAGCCGCAGCGCGTTCGACACGACCGAGACCGAGCTCATCGCCATGGCGGCGCCGGCAAAGATCGGCGAGAGCAGGAGGCCGAAGAAGGGGTAGAGGATGCCCGCGGCGATCGGCACGCCGAGCGCGTTGTAGACGAAAGCGAAGAACAGGTTTTGCTTGATGTTGCGCATCGTCGCGCGCGACAGCCGGATCGCCTTCGCGATGGCGCGCAGGTCGCCCTTCACGAGCGTCACCCCCGCGCTCTCGATCGCCACGTCCGTGCCCGTGCCCATCGCGATGCCGACATTCGCCTGCGCGAGCGCGGGCGCGTCGTTGATGCCGTCGCCTGCCATGGCGACGATGCGGCCTTGCGCCTGCAGCGCCTTCACCTTCTCTAGCTTCTGCTCCGGAGCGCCTTCACCTTCTCTACCTTCTGCTCCGGCAGCACCTCACCGATCACCTCGTCGATGCCGAGCTCGCGTCCGACCGCCTCGGCGGTGGCGCGTGCATCACCTGAGAGCATGACGATGCGGACGCCTTGCGCCTGCAATGACTTTACCGCCTCGGGCGTCGTTTCCTTGATCGGATCCGCGACAGTGACCACGGCTGCGACGCGACCCTCGATAGCCGCGAACAACGCGGTCTTGCCTTGCGTGCGCAGCGTCTCGGCCTTTTCCGCAAGTGCCGCCGGGACGTTTTGCATGAAGCGCCGGCTACCGACCGCTACCCGTCGCCCGCCCACGGTGCCGCGCACGCCTTGGCCCGTGACCGATTCGAAATTGGCGACGCCCTGCAGCGTGAGGCCGCGCGCTTCGGCGCCTTTGACGATCGCCTGCGCGAGCGGATGCTCGCTCGCGCGCTCGAGGCTCGCAATCAGCGCGAGCGCTTCGCGCTCATCAAAACCCTCGACGACCACGTCGACGAGCTGCGGCCGGCCGACGGTCAGCGTGCCGGTCTTGTCTACGACCAAGGTGTCGACCTCGCGCAGCTTCTCCAGGGCTTCGGCATTCCGGAAGAGAATCCCGTTCCGCGCTCCTTGGCCCATCGCCACGGTGATCGAGATCGGCGTCGCCAGGCCGAGCGCGCACGGGCAAGCGATGATCAGCACCGCCACGGCATTCACCACTGCATATGTCGGCGCCGGCCCGGTCCACCACCATACGATCGCAGTGAGTACCGCGATGGCGATCACGGTCTCCACGAAGTAGGCAGCCACCGAGTCCACAAGGCGCTGCACCGGCGCGCGCGTGCGCTGCGCCTCGCCCACCATCTGCACGATGCGCGCGAGCAGCGTATCGGCGCCGACGCGCTCGGCGCGGATCACGAGCGTCCCGCTGCCGTTGATGGTCGCGCCCGTGACGCGGTCGCCCGGCTTCTTTGCGACCGGAATCGACTCGCCGGTGACCATCGACTCATCGACGTTGGATGCGCCTTCGATGCACGTGCCGTCGACCGGCACCTTCTCCCCCGGCCGCACACGCAGGCGATCGCCGACGTGCACATCGGCGAGCGGCACCTCCACCTCGCGCCCGTCGGGCTCGATGCGGCGCGCCGTGTTCGGCGCGAGCTCGAGCAGCGCTCGTACGGCCTGGCTCGTCCTGCCCATCGCTCGCAGCTGCAGCACTTCGCCGAGCATGAGGAGGGTGACGATCACCGCCGCCGCCTCGAAGTAAGTGCCGACGCTGCCCCCGTGCTCGCGCATCTCCGGCGGAAACATTCCTGGCGCGAGAACTGCGGCAAGGCTGTAGAGGTAGGCGAGCCCGACGCCGAGCCCGATGAGCGTGTACATGTTCGGGCTGCGATACTCAAGCGAGAGCCAGAACTTGTGGAAGAAGGGCCACCCACCCCAGAGCACCACTGGTGTCGCGAGCACGAGCTCGACATAGCCGCGCGCTCCCGCGCCGAGGCCGAGAGGATCGTCGAAGCCGAGCATCGGCGCCATGCCGATGAAAAGGAGCGGAATGCTCAGCACGGCGCTCACCCAGAAGCGCCGCGTGTGATCGCGCAGCTCGGGGTTTTCTTCTTCGGCCGCCGTACCGGCCACCGGCACGAGCGCCATCCCGCACTTTGGGCAATTGCCTGGCCGGTTGCTGCGGATCTCCGGATGCATCGGGCAGGTGTATTCGGCCGCACGCGGCAGGGCCGGCAGCATAGGCACGAGCGCCATGCCGCACTTCGGGCACGAGCCTGGACGGTCGCGCACGATCTCGGGATGCATCGGGCACGTGTACTTCGTCCCGGCGCGGGCCGGCGGTTCCGGTGCGCGCGGCGTCGTCGCGTATTGCGCCGGATCGGCGTTGAACTTCGCCGCGCAGTGCTTGCAGCAGAAGTAATAGGTTTTCCCGCCGTGCTCGACGGTCGCGCCGGCCTTTGCCGGGTCCACGGTCATGCCGCACACCGGATCAGTCGCCATGAGTATCCCCAAGTGTCGGCATTCCCACGATGGGAAGGTCAAGCTTCATCTGATCTTGACGCGCGCGAAGAGCATGAAGGATGCTGGATTGCCGTAGACGGAGCCGAGTTCGCTAGGCAGCGAATAGCGACTCACCAGCCCGCCTACGCCGATCCTAAAGGCACTCTCGCGCGGCCAGTCACAGATGTAACCGACGCTCAGTTTGCCCACGCGAAATCTTTCTTCCGCGCGCGAGTCGCCGTCCGGAAAAAGCTCGTTCTTGTCCACGCGCTCGGCGCGCGCAAAGAACGTATGGCTGCGCGACATGCGGAGCGCCGCTTCGAGCAGGAACGCGTTGGTCGCATCGCCATGCGACGGCGCGTTGCGTCCCCATGCAAATGTCGTTTGCATGTCCGCATTGCCGATGCCCTGGTGATAGATCGCCGAGACCGTGGTACGGTCTACATCGACGTCCGGGTGCAGCGCTTCCGGGCTCTTGATGCGCCCGCGACTCACCTGCAGCGCCCAGTCTCGAGTGGGGTTATACGAAAGGCGCGCCGAAGCCGAGTCGAGCTTTCCGGTCTCGATGTCGTACCGGTTCTCGTCCGGCTCGCGGCCGCGGAACACCGAGCCCTCGATCTTCAGCCGGTCGTAGATGTAGCCCAGCGTCACCACGCCGAAGGTAGTGTGCGTGGCGTCCAGCCAGTGATGCGAGATGGGTGCTTCGGGATTGTCCGCGCCCGAGAACCGATGCATGAACGCGGGTGGCCCGAGCGCCGGCTCGCCCGGCAGGCCGGCATAGATGAAGGCCGAGCTGCGCTCGGTCAAAGGATGGCTGTCGCTCGCTGCGAGCTCCATGAAGAGATCGTGCGGATGCTGTCGATCGATGAGCGGTGCGCCGTTCGCGCTTTCGCCCGTCTGCAGGAGCAGCGGATAGCCGCGTTTACCCATCAGTGCGTCGGCGGACAGCATGGCGCGAAGGCCCAGTGTGCCCTCGCCGATGCGGCGCTGTGCCATCGTCATAAGCATGCTGGTGCTGAACATCTTGGTATCGCCGCGCGGCCCGCCCTGATGGTCGTAGATCAGGTTCACGAACCCATGGGTCATGGTCGACCAGTCGCCGACCGACGCGGCAATGCCTTCATGCGGCGAGCTGTCCGGCACCCAGCTCGTTCCGGAAGCATCGCGCGTCATCGGATAGGCGCCGTACATGCCGTACATCTGGGCCTCGTGCCGATGCTCGGGCATCGGCTGGTGCGCGTGCTCGTTCACCGCGGACGTTGGTTCACCGGCCACGCGGATCTTGCCGTACATGCCCAGATCGAAGTGGTCTTCGACTAGACACGCGTAATAGAACTCGCCGGATCTGGTGAACCGCCAGACGATGACGCCGGACTCCCCCGGCCCAAGATGCACCATGTGAGGCTCCGCGTGCTTCATGCTGGGATGCGCCTTCATTTCCTCGTTGTGCGCTTCGAGGTCCTTCAGCGTGCCGAGCACCATCTCATGCTCGTGCTTGCCGGTGTTGCGCACGATCAAGCGGATGGTCTCCCCGGCCTTAACGTCGATCGCGGAAGGCGAGAATTCCACCGGATCGCGCATCTCCACGACGACGGTGCGGTCCACCATGCGAGGGTCGCCTGGCCGGCCGAAGTTTTCCTGCGCGCTCGGATGCGCGTGGTGGCCTCCCGATTGTTCATGGTGCGCCGGCGGCTCGTC
>WNFR01021039.1_pt1 | contig 12324 bp, 9 predicted proteins | sample 5400221 | NCBI WGS metagenome assembly WNFR01 (sample SAMN13153357, study PRJNA577476) | soil metagenome | isolation source: 40 cm soil under Madrone tree | place: USA:California | collected 2016-06-14 | reverse complement strand
TGACGCGATCCACGTCGCCGACTTCAAATCTTGTCCGGTGGTCCTTGATGAGGCGATAAGGCTGCATGATGTAGGAGCGGATTTGACTGCCGAAGGAAATGTCCAGTTTGCTCTCGTCGAGCTTGTCGGTGTGCGCCTGGCGTTTTTTAATTTCTTCATCGTACAAGCGTGAGCGGAGCATCTTCATGGCCATCTCGCGATTCTTGCCCTGACTGCGCTGGGCCTGGCAGGCCACCACAATATTGGTGGGAAGATGGGTAATGCGGACGGCGGTCTCCACCTTGTTGACGTTCTGCCCGCCTTTGCCGCCAGAACGAAAAGTGTCCACGCGCAGGTCTTCCGGACGGATGTTGATCTCGATGCGATCGTCAATTTCCGGAATTACGAAGACGGAAGCAAACGAAGTGTGGCGCCGCGCGGCCTGATCAAACGGAGAAATTCGGACGAGACGGTGGACGCCGGTCTCTCCAGCCAGCAGGCCATAGGCATTTTCGCCGGAGAATTGAATCGTTGCCGACTTGAGGCCCGCCTCTTCTCCCGGCGTTTCATCGAGAACCTCGGCGGACATTCCTTTGCGTTCCGCCCAGCGCAGATACATGCGAAGAAGGATGGAAGCCCAATCTTGCGATTCGGTTCCACCAGCGCCGGGCTTGATGGTCATGATGGCGTTGAGGTGGTCGGTCTCTCCGGAGAGGAGCGTCCTGGTCTCCAGTTCGGAGATGTAGGAATCCGCGGCGTTGAGCTCGCCGTCCAGCTCTTTGAGCAGATCGTTCTTTTGCTCGACGTTGGTCTCTTCCTGCGCGAGATGAATATAGGTTTCGATGTCGCCGGAGAGGGACGCCAGCTTTTCGTCCGCGGCAATCTGTTCTTCGGCGCGCTTACGCTCGCGGAGAACGCTCTGCGCAGCTTCTTGATTGTTCCAGAAAGAGGGATCGGCGACGCGCGCTTCGAGAGACTTCAGGCGCTCGCGGTACTGCGGGGCGTCAAAGATAGCTCCGTACGAGCGTGCTGCGCTGCTTGAGCCCTTCGTAGCGATGCTGGAGATCTTCGAGAAACATGCTTTTTCTGGTAAAACGTCCGTCAGCAGACGAACGTCACTTTGCATTTCGAAAAGTTGCCGCTATTAGAATAACGGAAACAAGGACGCAGAGCCAGGCGAACCAGTCCCCGAACCGCGTATAAGTGGTCTCGTCTGACCGAAAATCATAGGGAAGATCGGTGGCAGCTCGCACATCGGGGGAAAGCGGCCGAGAGATGCGGCCGTAGGGATCGATGGAAACGGTGAAGCCGTTATTCGTCGAGCGCACAATCCAGCGGCGGTTTTCCACGGCACGCACGCGGGCCATGCGCAAATGTTGTTCGGCGGCAGCAGAGCGCCCGAACCACCCGTCATTCGAAATGTTGAGGAGGAGCTGCGCTCCACCGGCGGCAAAACGGCGCACTTCGCCGGGATAGATGGCTTCGTAACAGATAAAAACCCCGAAGGTATTCCCGTGCGGAAGCTGCCCAACGACGTACTTGTTTCCTTTGTGGAAGCCACCCACGTCGCTAGTGACGCTGCTGACCACGCGATGGATCAAAGGAAATGGCTCGTACTCGCCGAAGGGAACAAGATGGACTTTGTCATATACGAATACACGCTGGCCTTGAGCGTCAAAAAGCAGTGCGCTGTTGTACGGCAGAAGTGTGCCTTGGGGAACCACATCCGATGGGTCCACAGGAGGTTTCCATTCGATGGCTCCTGCGAGGAATGGGTGGTCGAACTGGATTGCCAGCGTCGAGGCTATCTTTGCGAATTGCGTGTCCTGAAACGAGAATGGAGCGGGAGCTTCAGGCCAAACAAGCAGGTCCGGTTTTTCGACGGAGGGAGCGAGGCTGATTCGTGTGATCTCCTCGAGGTCCGCTGCGTGAACACGGAACCAATCGGCGGGATACGATTCCACTTCCGGGAAATTGAGCTGCACGGCGCGAGCGAAATGATGTGCTTGCTGCTGCGGCACCAGGCGTGGTGCAAGCCATGAAGCGATCAAGAGAATTCCGGTTACAGCGGCTGTACAGGCGATCCGTCTGCGAAGTGTTAGTTTGTTTGATGCGCTCACCCACGAGAGCAAGGCATTGAACGCCGCGACTAGAAACGATAATCCGTAGATTCCCGTGATGGTCGTGAGTTGGACTAAACCCAAATTCGCTGCAGCAGGATAGCCAAGCAAATTCCAAGGAAAACTGATTTCTGGCAGATGCGCGCGGACAAACTCAAAAGTCACCCAGATAAACGGCGCGCCGAAGTATGCCAGTTCCATACTTCGGCGGGACAACCGGTGTACGGCCCAAGCAAATAAGCCAATAAGGATTCCCCATGCCATAGCGATCAGCAACAGCACGCCCCATCCGCCCGCGACGGGCAGGCCGCCGTGAACGGTGAGAACTGTTGCAATCCATGGAACCGACGTCAGAACGAAAAGAAGTCCGTGAAGAAATCCACACCCAAAAGCCACGCGAGGACGCGCGCCGAACAGTGAAAAAAGGAGAATGCCAACGCAAAACCAGGAATAGACACTGAGATATTGGCCAGTGTAGGAAAGCGAAAGAGCGGCTCCAGAGGCCACGCCGGCGACAAGACGCAAGCCAGCAGGTATTTCCGCGCCAGCTTGTTCACGAAGAGAGGTTAGCCAGCCGCCCTGAGGCATCAATGTTTCACGATGGGCTTAAAGCCTGCGTCCTCGAGGCCTTTCTTGGCCACGTCGGCGGCTTTTAGATCAGCGTACGGGCCGACTTGCACGCGGTAATAGTTGTCCGATTGGGGAGAAACAACGAACGCGGGGAATTTCTTCTTCTGCAAGCGCGTCGCCAGTTCCAGCGCATCGGATTCTTTCCTCAGCGCCGACACTTGCAGAATGTAAGCGCCGCTTGGACTGGCGGGAGCGCTGGGAACCTTCGATGGAGCAGCGCCGGTTTTGGGTGGCGCCGTGCTCTTCACAAGTACCGGCGAGTTTTTCCTCGACGGCGCAGGCACAGCTGAAACGGATTTCAAATGGTCTTCAGGTTTCTTACTATCGCCGGCGTGGTAAAACTCCCACTCGGAATTCGGCGGCGTCCCCGTGTGCGTCGGCGCGGTAGCGGGAGCGGAATTATTGGCCCGCTTCGAACTCGCTTCGGCCCTGGGTAAAACCGAATTTTCCGGCTTCATGAAAAAGTCGGTAGCGGCGCGCACCGGGCTATCAATTTGGTTGCGCCCCATGACGTAACCGAGCGTGAAAAATACCCCCGAAAAGAGCAGCATCAGCATGAACAAGCCGATGACGTGCCGGCTTTCAAGCACACGCTCTCCTGCGCCTCCCCGTTTTCCGCCAGAAGCCATTCTTATCTTTGCGGCCCCCCTAAATTCTTAGTCCACTGATTAATGATATCGATAGGCAGCGGAAACACAATCGTTGTGTTCTTCTCGACACCTATCTCCGTCAAAGTCTGCAAGTAACGGAGCTGGATCGCGGAGGATTGCGTTTCCAAAACTTTCGCGGCGTCGGCGAGTTTTTGCGAGGCTTCAAACTCTCCTTCCGCGTGAATGATTTTTGCACGGCGTTCGCGTTCTGCTTCCGCCTGCTTGGCAATGGCGCGCTGCATCTGTTCGGGGATGTCGACTTGTTTCACCTCGACTTTGGAAACCTTAATGCCCCAAGGTTCGGTATCGGTGTCGAGTATGATTTGCAGCTTGGCGTTGACCTTATCGCGCTGCGAGAGAATTTCATCGAGCTCGAACTGTCCGACGACACTGCGAATGGTGGTCTGCGCGAGCTGTGAAGTTGCGTAGGTGTAGTTCTGCACCTGCGAGAGGGCCAGGTTGGCGTCGACCACGCGGAAGTAACAAACGGCGTTGACCTTTACCGAGACGTTGTCGCGCGTGATGATGTCTTGAGGCGGAACGTCAAGCGTCTCAATCCGCATGTTGATGCGGTAGAGTGTTTCAATCGGCCAGAGAACTAGATTTATGCCGGCGCTCTTCGCCTCGGGAATCAACCTTCCGAGCCGTAGCACAACACCGCGTTCCCATTCCTTGATGATATAAATCGAATTCCAAAACCAAATGAGCCCGAGGCCGACGATCAATGCTATCCCGACAGCACCAATTTCCATATTTTCCTCCTGAACGTGAGAATTCTTATTTCGTCGCTACAACAGGCACTTCGGCAGGCTCAACGTAAAGTTTCAGCCCTTCGACGCGTAAAATCCGGATCATTTCGCCTTCCTGCACGGGCTTGGATGATTCAGCCTTCCACAGCTCGCCGTGCACGCGAACCATGCCCTCAGCACCCGCCGCCAGCGGCCCTATCGCGACGCCCTGTGACCCAATCATCTCTTCCTTCCCCGTGGCCGTTTTCCATCGGCGCGACCGCAACACCAGCCGCATCAGGACCACGGCAAGAACCGCGAACGGCACCGTGCCCGCGAGCGCGACTCCCACGCTGACTCCTCCGGGAGTGAGCGGTGAACGAACCAGGAAGATAGCACCCAGAAACATCGAGACAACTCCACCGAGCGCCAGCACGCCATGGCTCGGAGCTTTCGCCTCGAGTATAAAAAATGCAAGCGCCAGCAAAATCAGGAACACGCCTGCGAGATTGATGGGCAGAAAGTTCATGGCGTAGAGCGCGAGAATCAGGCAGATGCCGCCGATAACTCCGGGAGCGATTGCTCCGGGATGCGTGAATTCCGTGTACACGCCGAGAACGCCAAGAATTAACAGCACAAAAAAGACATCGGGCTGGACAATGCGCGCGAGGAATTTCTGGCGGGCGGATAGTTCAAAAGGCGTGCGCGACGCATTCTTCAGAGAAAGCGTTGTCTGGGCACCGTCGAGGCGTTTGATCGACCGGCCATCGAGCTGTCGAACGAGCTCATCGGGCGAACTCACGATCAGATCGATCATTTTCGCGTCGAGTGCTTCCTTCTCCGTGAAAGCGCTGCCTTCCGTGATGGCCTTCTCGGCCACTGCCGGGTTGCGTCCACGCCTCTCCGTGAAGCTCCTCAGAAACGCCGTGGCATCCGCATTGATTTTCTTTCGAAAGGCATCGTCAATTTGCATGGGCAAAAAACCGCCAATGGCCATGACCGGCGTGGCCGAACCCGTATGCGTACCCGGGGCCATCGCGGCGATGTCCGCGGAGAGCAGGATGTAGAAGCCCGCGGAAGCTCCACGTCCGCCTGTCGGCGAGACGTACACGGCCACCGGCACCGGTGATGCGAGGATGTGCTGGATGATGTCTTCCATCGAAACGCTTAGGCCGCCGGGCGTGTCCATGGTGATCAAAACAAGGGCCGCGTGGCGATTCGCTGCGTCTGCAAGGCCTTCATCAATGTAGGTCGCTAGGATGGGATCGACGACACCTTCGAGCCTCAGTTCAAGAACGAGTGGAGTGGAGGAATGCTGGTCCGCCGCAACGGCAGGGATCAGGAAGAAAAGCGCGCAGGCACACACGCCACACAAAACAAAGAAGGCCGCAACCAACTCGGATCGTTTGAGACGAAGGAAGCGCTCCCTTTCAGAGAAGCAATCGCTCATAGCGCACCTCCTTTTGGTTTTTTCTCAGGCGGTTTTGAATTCTGCAAATGTTCGAGCAGTTGCTTGGCTTCAGTATAGTTTGGCGCCAGCTTCAGAGCCTTCTCCACCTCCGCTCGCGCGAGATCCGGCTTCTTCTGCTCGAGATAGATCTTCGCCAGCGTCGTCCGAACCACGGCGGAATCCCTTGTCGCCAGTGACGCCTGTAATTCCTTCACCGCATCGTCCATTTTGCCGCGACGGCGGTCAATTTCGGCCAGCCCGCGGTGCGCCGCAGGACTGCTGGGATCGGCGGCAAGCACAGCGCGGAATTCCTTCTCCGCGGCGTCGGCGTTTCCGGTAGAGAGTTCTTGCCGGCCGCGCCGCAGGCGTAACACAAAGGTATCTGCCGACGAATCGGAGGCCGCTTCGCCCGAAGGTAGCTCGGCAGATTCAATCTCCCCGCGCAGGGCTGTCACGTCGAGCTCGGTCTTGATGCGATTTATGTGCGCCAATGTCTCGTTCTTCGGGTCCAGCTGAATTGCAGGGAGACCGTTGGGGCCAAACGTTTCCGTCGCTGTCTCGCGTTCCTGGTCGGCTTCGGTCTTCTTATCGGCCTTTTCCAGGGACAGGATCAAAAGCGCCCGGTCCTCCGGGTTATCCGGCGCGCGTTCCGCGGCTTCACGAAAGTAATCCGCCGCCGCGACTGCATCATTGGCATGGATCCGCCGCGCGGCGAAGATCAGTTTGTGCCGCAGCCGTCTTGCCCTGCCGCGCCCGCGCAATCGCCAAATCGTTTAGGATTTCCGGAAGATCCGCTCCGGAGACCATGTTGCTCTTCAAGGCTTCCTGCAAAGAAGTGAACACTTCCTCCGCACGGTCCGGCTGACCCAGGAGGAGCCGGCAAACACCGGTGGCAAACACTGCTTCCACATAGCGGCCGTGAGTTTTGGGCACGCGGGTGTACCAGGGAAGCGCGCCATCGCAGTCACGCCGCGCGAAATAGACTTCGCCCAGCGCGAAATCAGGTTCGGGCCAATCCGGCTCAAGGCGCGCCGCCTCCCGCAGTTCGCGCAAACGGGCATCATCTTCGTTTGCCGACAATCCGCGAATGTAGTGTTCAAACGCATCGAGCCGCAGGCGACGCTGATGTTTGGTAAATTCGGCGAGGCTTAGAGCATAGTTGCGATCACTCGCCGACAACATTCGCCAAGCCAGACGGGAGTGCAAGTCCATCAACGAATCCAACGAGCCCGTCTCCCGCAATGCCGGCATCAACCTCGCCGGACTCACCTTCAAGATTCGTGACTCAACGGTGAGCGCCGTCCCTTTCGCGGTGAATCTGCCAAAAACCACGAAGTCCGCGTCGAGATCTTCCGCGATATGAAGCATGGTCGCATGGCTGAGTCTTGAAGAACGCGACAAGCCGTTCCGTTCCAGCTCGACGAGCCGCCCGGCGTGAGAATAGACCTGCACGCCGGCTCCCGTGAACCGCTGGATGGTCAGCTCTTCCAGGCCCTCACTGAGCCAGTCCAATCGCGGAGATCCACCCACATTTTCAAACGGAAAAACGAGATAGATTCCCGGCTGATAAGCGCCGGGCGAAGCCGCGTGGGGGGTGGAAGCGGGTTGTTGCGCGGAAACGGAAGTTATCCCAAAAAAGAGCACGGTGGAGAGCAACACCAAACAACGCGCACTGAAGAAAGGGCGCCCCATGTCTGTTGCATTGTAGCAGACGCAAGCGCTCGTTTTACTGCGGAGGTGAGGATAGAGGGTGAAGCCGCTGATCGAAAACCGGATCAGGGCTGCGTGCTGTCCGGAGGCTTGGGAGCAAGAACCTCTTGTACCGCCGGGTCCTTCAAGACCGCGGAGAAGGATGGGTCGGACTTCACGGTCGACAACTCCTTATAGCCTTCGTCCTTGGCCTTGCGCAGATAAATCACGCAACGCTCCAGGTTACCCGCTTCCGCGAACGACTTCGCGAGCAGGAAATAGAACCGTCCCCGGTCGCCCACTGAGCGATCCTGGAGAATCGATCCGCTTCTTGAGCTGCTGTGCTCAAAGAGCTGCGGATCCAGCGACAGCGCTTGCCGGAACGAAGAGATGGCTTCTTGATACTTCTTGTCGCCAAAATAAGCATAGGCAAGGTTGCTGTGGAGGACGGCCATGTCACTACGAATGTTGATCGCTCTCTGATACGCTTTGATGGCCCGGCCGAATTTCTTCCGTTGATACCAGATTGTCCCGATGTTGTTCTGCGCATCGGCATAGCTTGGATCAACTTTCGACGCCCGTTCGTAATACTTCAGGGCCGCCCCCAAAGCCGCCTGCTGGTGCAGCGCAATCCCGAGTTTATTGAGGTACACCGGATTCCGAGGGTTCTGATCGGCAAGCCGCTTATAGGAAGTTGCTGCCTCCCGGTAGTCCTTGCGCGCCATATAGAGGTCGGCAAGCTGCTCTTCGGTCAAACCCGGCTTCACCACGATGACCGAAGACTCCGCCGGAGACTGCGCCGGCGTTTGTGCTTGCGACTGCACCGCACGGTGTATTACGGTCGAACCGGGAGTCTCAACGAAAGTTTGTCCTGCGGAGGACACCGAAAGAGTGCAAAGGAGAACGATTGCTGGAAACGCCATTCTGATCCTGATCATGGCGAATCTCCCTTCTCCGGCTTAGGCTTGGCCTTGTCGGGTTCCTTCTTCTTACCCCCAAAGATACCAAAAATCTTCTGTAAAGGATTCTTTTTCTTTTCCGCCGAAGGATCGACTGGTCCCTGGCCGGTCGCATTGGGCGGCCGGTTTGGATCATAGGATGTGACCGGCTGTCCATTCGCATCCACTTGCGGCGCTTTGGGCTCCCCTCCAAAGACACGGGAGAGCACTGAACCGGCGGAACTGAGAAGGTTGTGGCCCCCGTGGACCTCGCAATACACGGTCGGCGCCGACCCGGCAACATAGACTTCCTCCCGGGTCGTCGGGCAGTTCGGCGTCGCAAGCTGCAAGGTATCCGGATCGATGAGCACGGATTGGATGCCATCCGGCATCGCAAAATCCTTCACGTCCCGGTATTGCGCAAGCGATGTGGCACGCGTCATGAAGTCCGCCCAGATCGGCGCGGCCACCACGCCGCCGGTAATGCCCAGGTCGCGATTGTCATCGAAGCCTATCCAGATCACGCACAGGAGGTTGGAAGTGAATCCAGCAAACCATCCGTCGCGCGATGTGCCGGTCTTTCCGGCCGCAGGCAGAGTGAAGCCGCGTGCGCGGACTCCCGCGGCCGTGCCCCGGTTCATAACGTCTTTGAGCAAGCTGTCGACAAGAAACGCAACACGGGGATCCAACGCCAGGTGCGTTTGCGCGCTGAATTTTTCCAGCGGCGTGCCGTCCGCGTTGACCACGATGCGAAGGAATTGCGGCTCCGCCCGCGTGCCCACAGTGGCAAACGTGGTGTACCCCGCGGCGACGTCGACCGGCGTCATTTCATAGGCGCCGAGAGCAACCGCTGGTGTCGGCTGGATGTTGGTGCCAAGGCCCATTTTGCGCGCGACTTGCACAACTCGGCCGTAGCCGATGAGTTCCGCGACTTTTACGGTTGCGACGTTCAGAGAATTCGTGAGCGCATCGCGGACCGTGACACGCCCCATGAATCTTTCGCCATAGTTATTGGGGGTGTATTCCTTGCCATCGAATTCAAACGTCGTCGGCTCATCGTCGATTGTTGTTGCGGGCGTGACGATGGGCTGCACGTTGTCAACGGCATTGTCGAAGGCAGCGGCATAAACAAACGGTTTGAAGACCGAACCGGGCTGGCGGCGCGCCAAGGCGTGATTGAGCTGGCTCAATCCATAATCGCGCCCACCAATGACGGCTTTGATCTCCCCGGTGCGCGGGTCCAGCGCGATCAGCGCGACTTGCGGCTGAGGGACAGGTTCGGTGCTTCCCTTCTTGGCTAATTCCTTCCGCCACTTTTCGTACTTCTTCGCCAGGAGCAGGTCCACATTCTTCATCCCGGCATCGACGGCGGCGGCGGCGGCACGCTGCAAAGCAGGATCAAGGGTAGTGTAAACTCGAAAATTCTCGCTCAGCAGTTCATTCTCGGAATATTTATCGAGCAGGTGGTCTTTCACCATGTCCACGAAATAAGGCGCTTCACTCCCCGAAATTGACGTGCGAATAATCTTCAGGGGGGCGCGCTTCGCTTCCTGAAGGTCTTCTTCATTGATGTACTTGTTGTCCAGCATCTGCGTCAGCACGCGATCGCGCGACTGCACTCCGCGCTCCGGATGACGATCGGCGGACGAATAGTAATTGGGCGCGCGAATGATCCCCGCAAGGTACGCGCATTCCGCGAGCGTCAGCTGTCTCAAATCCTTTCCGAAATAGGCTACGCTGGCCTGTGAGAATCCGCGGATGCCAAAGCTCCCGCGGTTGCCCAGGTAAACTTCGTTGGCATACAGCTCGAAGATTTGCTGTTTGTTGAAGCGTTGCTCGAGCTCGATGGAAATCATGGCTTCCGAGAGCTTCCGCCGCCAGTTGCGATCGGTGGAAAGAAAGAAGGTGCGCGCCACCTGCATGGTGATGGTGCTGGCGCCCTGATAGTGCTGGCTGGTGTGCCGTAAGTCGGCCCACGCTGCTCCCGCGATGCGAATGAAGTCAAAACCACCGTGCTCGAAGAAGCGCTTATCTTCGGCGGAGAGAATCGCGTCCACCAGCATTACCGGCAAATCTTCGTAGCGCACGGGCCGGCGCTTCTCTCGCGCGCTGTCGAAAAGATTGGTAATGAGTTCCGGCTCGATTTCCGCGGAATCCAGTTCCGTGCCACCGCCAAGGGGTTTGATGGAACGAATGCTCTTGCCGCGGAATTGCACCGCTAGAGCATTATTCCCGCCGAAATAGGAAAGCTTGGAAGGCCGGATATCGACCGTGTTTTGCTGCACTGTGAACTGTCCGATGGCATTTTCATCCTGCAAGGGGCGGTAGCCCACGCGGGTGAGATACGAGGTCAGATCCTCCGGTCCCCAGGCTTGACCAGCGGAGATATGTTCCGGCGCGGAAAAGATCTGCGTGGTGTTCTGCAGGACAGGGCCGGAGAGCCGCGCATCGATCATGCGCGAGTATTTGACGTAGTAGTAGGTGAAGACGCCCCCGGCAATCAGAAAGAGGGCAAAGACGGTGCCCAGGATCGTCAGGCCGATGCGTGAGGTAAAGAATCCCTTTTGAACGCGGATGCGCAAGCGTTAGCTCCCGGGGCTGGACTTCTATTGTCTCGCAATACCGCACTCTCGGAAAGACGGAGTTCTTCAAGGCTGGGTTGCCAATGAAATCGTGATCGACAAGCTGCCGCACGGCTCAGAAGAGGGCTTTATTCTCGCTGGACGGCGTGAAGTGCAGGTCGAAATGGTAAACTAGCAAATCAACCGGGACCGTATAGTCTATCGCAATCTTCACCACCCCGGTGTTGGCGACGATCTTGATGTCCTCGCGCTTTATACGGTCCTCCAGACCCTGATCCTGCACCTCTTTGAAAATGATTTCGCGAATCTTCTCTTCGGGGTAACGATTCACGACCCCGAAGCGCGCCTGCTCCTGCATCTTATCCTGTAGCTGATATTCCTTAACGTAAGCGGGCACGATTTTGACCGCGGAATATATCGCAAACAAGATAATCGCAGTGACGACGATGGCTTTGAGCTTGCCCTCGCCTCGTTCAGAGCGGTGCCGCGCCGTTACCCGCTGCTCTCGGATGCTTTCAAGATGCACTAGATTCATCTCCCCCTCTCCGTTGCGCCGCGGATTGGCTGCGGCCAGGAACGGCGGTACATGATTTGTTGGCTTACCCAAAGTTAGCATTCGCCCGAACGAGTGTCGAGAAATTGACGCCGGACATGTTCCCGAAAGGAAACAGGCCTAATAGGCACGAGCGAAAATCGCGCGCGCCGTGGCGGGCTTGTCGCAGTAAACACATTTGCCGCTCCCGCCCTCCTGCTCCAGAGGAATGCAGCGCATGGTGGCGCGCGTTTCTTCCTTGATTTTGGCTTCACAATCGCCACTCCCGCACCAGAAGGAAAACGCAAAGCCATTCTCGACGGCCTTTTTCAGCTCGTCGTACGTTTTGGCATCGTGGGTGTTGCTCTTGCGGAACGCCAATGCCTTGTCGTGAAGGGCCTTCTGAATTTCCGCCAATAATCGCTCGATTGTGGCTGGCAGATCGGCAAGCGAAGCGCTGACCTTCCCTTCCCTGCCCGGGCGGTCGCGGCGCGCGAGTATCGCAGCTTGTTTGGCGACGTCCTTGGGACCGAGTTCCACGCGCAGAGGGACTCCGCGCATCTCCCAATCGTTGAATTTCCAGCCGGGACTCTGGCCCTCGCGTTCATCGAGAGTGACACGGATGTTGGCTTTGACCAGTTCGGCCTTCAGTTTGCGCGCGGTATCGACAACCGATGCCTTTTCTTCATCGGTCTTGAAGATGGGAACGATGACGACCTGATAAGGCGCAAGCTTCGGTGGCAGAATCAGCCCCTGATCGTCGCCGTGGACCATGATAATCGCGCCGATGACGCGTGTGGAGAGTCCCCACGATGTCGTCCAGCAGTGCTGCAACTGGCCGTTCTGGTCCAGATATTTGACCTCGAAGGCTTGGGCAAAATTCTGCCCCAGAAAGTGGGATGTGCCGGATTGCAACGCTTTGCCGTCGCCCATCATCGCTTCGATCGAATAGGTCACGTCGGCGCCCGCAAATTTTTCGGCGTCTGACTTCTTGCCGGGAATCACTGGAATTGCCGCGTCGTTTAT
>WNFR01015629.1_pt1 | contig 12326 bp, 10 predicted proteins | sample 5400221 | NCBI WGS metagenome assembly WNFR01 (sample SAMN13153357, study PRJNA577476) | soil metagenome | isolation source: 40 cm soil under Madrone tree | place: USA:California | collected 2016-06-14 | reverse complement strand
GGCTCCTGCTGGGCGAGGGCGATACCGTGCGCAAGCGCGTCTGGCTGCGTGTACGTGCCCTGGCACCGCCGCCATTGCGCCGGGCGGCGAGCGCAGCCGGGCGGCTGGACCGGCGCCTGGCGCCGGCGGCAGGTCGCGTTGCGCGCGCCGGTCGCTTCGTCGGACGGCGTGTGCTCACCCTTCCTCGACGGATGGCGCGCGTGCTCGTGCACGTCCTCCGCCTCGACACGCACTTCGGGTACATCGCGGAGCGCCTGGGCGCGCTAGACCGCGGCGTGGCGGAGACCCGAGACGAGGTGCGACGGATCGCGGATCAACTGGCGCGGCAGCAGACCAACCTCTACCAGCTCGCACAGCGAATGGAGGCGCTCGCTCGCGAGCTGACGAGCAGCCGGCTGAGCCTCGAGCAGGGCTTCGCCCTCCTCCGCGGCGACGTCGGCGGACTGGAGGGCCGCCTGCGCGCGATCGGCGAGCACCTGGGTACCGTCCGCGACAAAGGAGATGCTACCAACGCCGACCTCGCCTCGCTGGTCGCGCACCTGCGCTACATCGGCCTCCTTCCCGACGCGCCGGCCGCGGCCCCAACGCCTGCCACCGAGTGGCCCCTCGAGACCATCCCGGCGTGCGTCGTATGCGGCGCACAAAGCTTCGCGGCGCGCGGGAGCAAGCAGGGCTTCACAATCGTCGAGTGCACGTCCTGCGGTCTCCTCCTCGTGAATCCGCGGCTTCGCGCGGACAGCCGCGTGCACCTCTACACGAGCGCCTACTGGGAGCAGCACATGCGGCAGTACCACCTCCCCACCTTCTGGGAGCGGATCACGGTCGACTACGCGGTAGCCTTGAAGCGCGTCGCCCTCCTGAGCGAGTTCGCGGCCGGCGAGACCCTCCTCGACATCGGCTGCTCGAACGGCACCTTCATCCGGCGTGCCGCGGAGTGGGGCTTCGAAAGCTATGGGCTCGAGCTCACGCCCGAGCAAGCAGCAGAGGCCTCACGCCTCAGTGCGCGCCCGGTGTTTGCCGGCGATCTTGAGGCCTCGACGGCGATGCTCGAGGGACGTCGCTTCGATCACGCCACCATGTTCGAGCTGATCGAGCACATTTACGATCCAGACGCCTTCCTCGCCAACCTGACGAGCGTGATGCGCGACGGAGGGCGGGCCATCGTCGAGACGTTCCGCACCGACAGCCCCGAGTTCCAGGCCAAGTTCCCCGAGCACGACGACGTGAAGCCGCTCGAGCACATCTACATGTACGCCGAGCGACACTTCGAGACGCTCTTCGCCCGTCATGGGCTGCGCCGGGTCGCCCGGCGTTATCCGCTGGGCGACCAGCACAGCCGCGTGATCTTCATTCTTGAGAAAGAGCGGTGATCTTCCTGAACGGAGCCATCCTCGGCCGCTCGCGGTGCGAGATGCAGCGCCGCTTCAACGACATCGTAGACTTCGCGGAGCTCGGGCACTTCATCGACGCCCTGCTTCGGACGTACTCGACCGGCATGGTCGCGCGCCTCGGCTTCGCCGTGGGCACCGATGTCGAGCCGGACATCCTGGTGATAGACGAGCTGCTCTCGGTCGGCGACCTCGAGTTCCAGCGCAAGTGCGGCGAGCGGATCGAGGCGATGCTGTGCCGCGGTGCCACCCTCCTCCTGGTGTCGCACTCGCCCGAGGCCGTTCTCCACCCGTGCGAGCACGTGGTCTGGTTGCACGAGGGGCGAGTGGTGGCGGAGGGGCCCGCGCGGGAGGTGGTCCGTGCATTTGTGTCGGGGCCAGTGCCCCTTCAGCCGCCGGCTGAACGCGTCGTCGTGGGAGCGGGTGGCGACGCCGGTTGCGCGTGGAGGGCGATAGGGGCATGGTGCAGGTGCTGATGTCGCGCATGGTCGAGGACCTGGTCGCCAAGGTCCGCCGCGCTCGGTACTACAACCCGGAGATCTTCGAGAGGCTGCACTGGCAGATGCAGGACGGCACGCGCCTCGGGCGCGTCGCCAACTTTCTGCTGTGGGCGTGCCTTCACGTAGCGGACCGCACGCGCCGCCGGCGTGACACGCCGCCACCTGCCGCGCCCGATCCGGTGACGCCAGCGCCGCCGCCGGCGCCGCCCTCGGGCTCGCCACTCAGCGCCGCGTCGCGCCACAGCCTCGGCGGCCGCATCCTGATCGTCGCGGAGCTGTCGATCCCGCAGTGCACGCGCTATCGCGTGCAGCAGAAGGTCGGGATGTTCCGCCGCCTCGGGCACGAGACCATGGTGTGCTCGTCACAACGAACTCGTTCCTCTACCGGCGCTCTGCCTTCAACGTGATCGGCTTGTACCGCGAGGATCTCCCGGTCCTCGGCGACTGGCAGGCGCCGCTGGTGACGCTCACGAGTACCGTGCTCGATAGCCAGGAGGCGCTCAAGCAGCTCCTCCTCGAACGCCACGACTTCGAGATCAAAATGCTGAGCGCGCTCTTCGAGCTGCTCTCGATACGGCTCGCCGAGCGGGACGCAGAGGCCGCCGCGCTCGCCTGCGAACTCGAAACGGTGCGCGCCTCGGTGAACTGGCGGCTGACTCGTCCGCTCCGCGTGCTCGCCCGGCCCTTCCGCCGCGGCTGAAGCGTTGCGCGATGAAGGTCTCGGTCGTCGTCCCCTGCTACAACCACGCGCGTTACGTGGAACGGTGCCTGGCCTCGATCGATGCCCAGGACCACGGCGACCTTGAGGTGATCGTCGTAGACGACGGCTCGCGGGACGACTCCTGGGCGCGCATCTCTGCGTACCGCTGGCGGGAGCCGCACAGGGTCCGTCTCGTCCGCACCGAGAACGAGGGTGCGCATGCGGCGATCAACCGCGGGCTCGACCTCGCAACGGGCGACTGGATCGCGATCTGCAACTCCGATGACCGCTTCGCCCCGCGGCGCATCTCGAGGCTCCTCGCGCGAGCGCGCCAGTCCTCGACACGCTTCGCCTTCTCGGCCGTGCGGGTGGTCGACGACGGCGACGCGGACGTCACCGCGGTCCTGCCGTACGCGCAGCGTCTGCGCCGCATGCAGGAGGAAATCGGCTGCTTCCCTTCGGTCGGCTTCGCGATCCTGCACACGAACGTCGCCGTCTCGACGGGCAACTTCTTCTTCGAGCGGTCGCTGGTCACGGAGATCGGCTACTTCCGTCCCTACCGCCACATACACGATTTGGACTTCCTGCTGCGGGTCCTCCTCTTCACCGAGCCCCTGTTCGTCCCCGAGCCGCTCTACTTCTACCGCCTCCACGCCAAGAACTCCCTGGTCGAGTCGGAGGCGGACCGAGAGTGGCCTGAGGTGATGCGGCGGTTTATGAAGGCCGCGCTCTCCGCGGACCATCCGAACCGCCTCGCGCCGTCGCCAACGAACTGGCCCCGGCACTTCGCGAACTTCGTGGAGGAGCACCGCTATCAGCCCTACCTCGCCCGGTGGGAGGGGATCGATGGCGTGGTCTACCGCCCCCCCCGCACAGCCGTGGTCACGCCCGTGTACGCGTCGGCCACCAGCGGTAATCGGAGCGACCGCGAGCGGTTCGAGCCGAGCCGCCACCCGGTCCGCCTGATCGCGTTCTACCTCCCCCAGTTCCATCCGATCCCCGAGAACAACCGGTGGTGGGGCCCCGGGTTCACCGAGTGGACCAACGTCGCCCGGGCACGCCCCCTGTTTCCCGGCCACTACCAGCCGAGGCTCCCGGCAGACCTGGGGTTATACGACCTCCGCCTGCCCGAGACGCGAGCCACCCAGGCCGAGCTGGCGCGCGAATACGGGTTGGAGGGCTTCTGTTACTGGCACTACTGGTTTGCCGGGAAGCGCCTTCTCGAACGGCCTTTCACGGAGGTGCTGGCCTCCGGCGAGCCGGATCTCCCTTTCTGCCTAGCGTGGGCGAATCAGACCTGGTCCGGCATCTGGCATGGCGCACCCGATCGCATCCTGATCGAGCAGACCTACCCGGGGCGCGCCGACCACGAAGCGCACTTCCGGATCCTCCTCGAAGCCTTCGCCGACGAGCGCTACATCACCGTCGACGGGGCGCCACTGTTCGTCGTCTACGGTCCGCGCGAGCTGCCGGAGGCGAGGCGGGTGACCGACCTGTGGCGCGAGCTGGCGCGCAAGGCCGGCCTTCCCGGGCTGCACCTCGTCGGGCTGTCTCAGAGCGGGGCTCTCGACCCAGTGGAGTTCGGGTTCGACGCTGTCGCGATCTCGAACCACAACAAGATCATGCACCTCCCGTCGATGAACTACCGGGACGTGGTCGCGAGACGCGTCCGCGCGGGATATCGAAAACTGCGGGGGCGGCCCGTGCACGTCTACCGCTACGAGGATGCCCTTGCGCACTTTCTCGAGGAGGTTCCGCCGCACGTGACGCGCTACCCGTGCGTAATCCCGGGCTGGGACAACACACCCCGCAGTGGACTGCGCGGTGTGGTGCTGCACGACGCCACGCCGGAGCTGTTCCGCCGCCATGTGCGTGAGGCGCTGCGACAAGTCGCCGGGTACGACCGCGAGCACCGCATCGTCTTCGTCAAGTCGTGGAACGAGTGGGCCGAGGGGAACTATCTGGAGCCCGACCAGGGCCATGGCAGAGGTTTCCTGGAGGCGCTACGGGAAGCCGTGGCTGAGGAGGAGGCCGGAGAGAACCGTCAGGGCCGCCGGGCGGGACCTTCAGTGCTCTCGGTGCGCGGCGCACCGCACGGATAGAAGCTCCCAGTTTGCTCGCCTCAGAAGCCCGCGCTATCGTCGGCGCGCTCAATGCGCCGCCTGCGCCTTCTCTGGGTGACGCCCAGAGCCTGCTCACGCGGCTGGCCATGAGGCATGACGTTGAGCTCGTCGCCTTCGTCGATCCCGAGGACACTACGCGCGCGGACGGGCTGCCCCCCGGCCTTGCCGCCGTCCACCGCGTCACCAAGGAGCCCTGGGTCCCCGACGATCCGCTCGCCCTCGTACCGCGCGGCGTGCGTGGCGGCTTCTCGCATCCGGCGCTCCGTGCGGCGGTCGCGGAACGCCTGGCGGCGGCGCGCTTCGATCTCGTGCAGTACGAGTACACGGAGATGGCGAACGTCATGGCACCGTCCCCCGTGCCGCGCCTCCTCACCGTGCACCAGCTCGGCTTCGCGCAGGAAGGGCCACGCTGGCGCGCGGAGGGCGGCGGCGCCCGTCGCGGCGCCCTGGCCCTCTTCCGCCACCTCCGCGACCTCGACTGGGAGCTCCGCGCCGTGCGTTCGGCCAACCGCGTGATCACCACGTCGCCCGAGGATGCCGCCCGCCTCCGCCGCTTCCTCCCCACCCTGCCGACCTCGGTGAGCCCGGTCGGCGTCGACTGCGACTACTTCCGGCCCCTCGAGCCTGCGCCGCCACGCGCGGCGGACCTCCTCTTCGTAGGCAACTTCGTCCACCCGCCCAACGTGGACGCGGTACGCTTTCTGCTCCGCGATGTCGTGTCGCGTCTCCAGCGTGTCGTGCACGTGCAAATCGTGGGGCACGACATACCGCCCGAGATCGCCGCACTCTCGCGCGCGGGCGCGGTCGAGGTGACGGGGCCCGTCCCCGACCTCCGCCCGCACCTCGCGAGCGCGGCCGTCGTTGTGGCCCCTGTCCGCTTCGGCACCGGCATGCGCGGCAAGCTGCTGGAGGCGCTGGCGATGGCCCGTCCCGTGGTGACGACCTCCGTCGGCGCCGAGGGCCTCGCTGCTGTGCGGGGCTCGCATCTTCTGGTGGCGGACGCCGCCGCCGATTTCGCCGCGGCGGTCCGTCAGGTGCTCGACGACCCGCATCTCGCCGCCCGCCTCGGGGCCGCGGGCCGCGCCTTGGTCGAGGCGCGCTTCGACTGGGACGCCATAGCCGCGGCCCACGAGGAGATCTACGCCGAGGTGCTGCGCGATCCGGGGCCCGTGCCCCTGGTGCTTCGGGAGCGCGCGCCGGTGCTACGCGCGACGGTGGGGCGCCTCGGCTGGGCTCCGGCCGTGGCGACGGGCACGGTGCTCGTAGCCCTGAGTGGGCTCCGCTGGCACCTCGGCCCCCGAGGCCGGCACCGAGCGATCGCGGGCGATGGGAGTGCGAGCGGTGTCCGGCGCCGGGCGGCTGCGTGAGGCGCATGACATCGGCGACCGTCGTCATCTGCACGCACGAGCGCGTCGGGATCGTCAATCGGACGATCGCGGCCGCGCTCTCGGAGGCGGCGGCGTGCGGCGCCGACGTACTGGCGATCGACAACGCCTCGCGCGACGGCACGCCCGCGCTCTTGGCCGACCTCGCGCGCCGCCACGCGCCCGTCCTGCGCGTCGCGCACGAGCCCGTGCTTGGCCTTTCCGCGGCGCGCAATCGCGGGCTGGCCGAGGCACGCGGCGCGGTCGCCGCGTTCCTCGACGACGACGCCGTGCCGCGCCCAGGCTGGCTCGCGGCGCTGCTCGAACCGTTCGGCGCGCCCGAGATCGCCTGCGTGGGCGGCCGGATTGTTCCCTGCTTCTCGAGCCCGCCCCCGCTCTGGCTCACGCCGCCGCTCTACCCAGCGCTCAGCGCATTCGACGCGGGCGACGAGCCGCGCCGCCTGCGCTACGGCAACGAGGACTACCCGTTCGGTGCCAACATCGCCTTCCGCGTAGCGGCCGCACGCGCCCTAGGGGGCTTCTCTACCCGGGTGGGCCTGCGGGGCAGGCAGCAACTCCTCCACGAGGAGACGGATATGTGCTACCGCGTGGAGCAGGCGGGCGGGGAGATTCACTATGCGCCCGCGGCGTGCGTCGATCATTGGATCGCGGCGGAGCGGCTCACGCCGGACTGGTTCCTCGATCGCCACGGGCAGGGCGGACGATCGGCGGCCGTCTTCATTCTCCGCAACCGCGGCCTCCTGCGCGCCCTCTGGCGCGTGCGCTGGCTCTACGCGCGCCATCTCATCGCGCCCCCGTACCTCCCGCGCGAGCCGATCGATCCCGCACGCTTCGCCCGGGAGTGTCACCGCCGGGAAGCACTCGGCTACCTCGCCGGGCTCGTGCGCGCCATCGCGCACCTCCGCGCCCTGCGCCGCGATGACGCGGTGTTGCGCCCGGTCACGACCGGGAGCTGAGCGCATGACCACCGACGGCCGCGGCCCGCACGTCTCGATCGTCATCCCGGTCTTCAACGCCGGCCGCTACCTCGCGCGTGCGCTCGCGAGCGCGGCCGCGCAGACCTACCGCGACTTCGAGGTGGTGGTGATCGACGACGGCTCGACCGACGCCCGGACGCGCGCCATCCTAGACGGGGCGGCCGCGCAGCAAGGCATCACCGTCCACCGCACCGAGAACCGCGGGCCGTCGGTCGCCCGCAACCTGGCCATCGAGCGCGCGCGCGGCGCCTACATCCTGCCGCTCGACGCCGACGACTACCTCGCGCCCGCCTACCTGGCGAAGACGGTGCCCGCGCTCGACGCGGAGCCGGCGCTCGGCGTCGTCTACACCTGGGTCGGCCTCGTGGGCGGGCACCACGGCGTGTGGAAGACCGGCGGCTTCTCGGTGACCGAGCTGCTCACCCGCTGCACGATCCACGTGACCTCGCTCTACCGCCGGCGGCTGTGGGAGGACGTCGGCGGCTACGACCCGCGCTTCGTCGAGAGTTGCGAGGACTGGGACCTTTGGCTCGGCGCCGCGACCCGCGGCTGGCAGGGGCGGTGCGTCCCGGAGGTGCTCGTCTACTACCGCCGCAGCACGAGCAGCCGGGAGAAGTACGCCCGCACGCCGGGCGTCAGCGCGCGCCTCATGCGCACACTGGTCGAGAAGCACCGGCCCCTCTACCTGGCGCACCTCGAGGACGCGATCGCGGGCATGTACGAGGAGCGCTCCGCGGTCTGCCTGTCGCTCGAGCGCATGTATGACCATCCGGCGGTGCGGGTGCTGCTCCGGCTGCGCGGCCTGGTGAAGCGGGCGTGATGGGCGGGCCCGCCGTCTCGGTCGTGATCCGCTGCCGGGACGAGGCGCCGCACCTGGGCCGCGTGCTCGAGGCGGTGCTCGGGCAGGAGGGCGCTCCGCCCTTCGAGGTGGTCGCGCTCGACTCCGGCTCGCGCGACGGCACGCTCGATCTCCTCGCGCGCCATCCGGTCCGGGTCGAGCACCTCGAGGGCTTCACCTTCGGACGCGCCCTCAACCGCGGCGCGGCGCTCGCGCGCGCCGAGCTGGTCGTCTTCCTCTCCGCCCACTGCCGCCCGCTCGACCCGCGTTGGCTCGCGGCGCTGGTCGCCCCCTTCGCCGAGCCGGCGGTCGTCGCGACCTTCGGGCGGCAGGCGCCCGTGCCGGGCGTGAACCCGATCGAGGCGATCGCGCTCGCGCGCAACTTCCCGCCCGCACCGCCGGCGGGCGTCCTCTTCTCCAATGCCAACGGCGCGCTCCGCCGCGCGGCCGTGCTGGCCCGCCCCTTCGACGAGGAGATCCCGGCGGCGGAGGATCACCTCTGGGCCTGCGGGGTCGGCGCCGGCGAGCGGATCGCGTACGTGCCCGGCGCCGCCGTCGCGCACAGCCACTCGATGACCGGGCGTGAGTGGCGCTTCCGCTTCTACTTGAACGGCCTCGCGGCCGAATATGCCCGCCGGCGGCGCAGCGTCGAGCTCCCGTGGGGCGGCGACTCGCTGGCACGCGTGGTCCTCGGACGCCCGGGCGCCTTCGTCCGCCTGGCGAGCACGCTCGCACGGCAGGGCGAGGTGCGCGCCCTGGCGCGCCTGCCGAGCTACGCGCTCGCGCGTACCGTGTGGTACGCGCGCGGCGTGCGCGACGGGGCGCGGCGCTACGGGAGTGGCGCGTGAGGCCCGGGCGCGACGCGGCGGTCGTCCTCGCCGCGACGGCGCTCGCCGTGACCGCCGCCGTGGCGACCGTCGTCGGGCTGCGCGCGACGGCGGGCCAGGGCTACTGGGCGGACGGCTACTACCGGCTGCTCGCGGCGAGCGTCGCCGAGCGCTTCGACCCCGCCACGCTCGCCGTGGCCGGTGCCTGTGCGGGCGTCGCTGCGCTCGCCGCCCTCCTCGGCCGCTCGCGCGGCCGGGCCTGGCCGTGGGCGCCGGGTCCGCGCCTGCGGACCGCCGCGCTGCTGCTCCTCGTCGTCGTCGTCGGTCTCCGCGTCGCGTGGGCGGTGGACGGATGGCGGAGCGCGCGCGGTCCCAACCTGCTCCTCGTCTCGATCGACACGCTGCGCGCCGATCACCTCGGCGCCTACGGCTACACGCTGCCCACGAGCCCCGTCATCGACCGGCGCCTCGCCGCCGAGGGCGTCACCTTCGAGGAGGTCTACAGTCAGTCGCCGAAGACGACGCCGTCGCACATGACGCTGCTCACCTCGCTCTACCCGTCGGTGCACGGCATCGAGATGTGGCAGGCGGGCACGCCGGGCCAGGTGCTGAACCCGCGCGTTCACACGCTGGCGGAGGTGCTGAAGGACGCGGGCTATGCGACCGCGGCCTTCACCGGCGGCGCCAACCTGGACCGTTCGCGGGGCTTCAACCAGGGCTTCGACCTCTACAAGCAGAACGATCAGCTCGCGCGCGCGCGGCGCTGGCTCGGCGCGCACCGCGGCCGCAAGTTCTTCCTCTTCTTCCACACCTACGCCGTGCACGACCCCTACGTGCCGCCGCCCGACCTGGTCGCGGCCTTCGCGCCGGACTACCGCGGGCCGGTGCTCGATGCCCTCGCCCGCCTGCGCGCGGGCAAGGGCGGGTGGTGGGACCGCCACCGCCTCTTCTGGAAGAGCGTGGACGCGGCGAACCCGCGCGACGTCGAGTTCGTCGCGCGGCTCTACGACGCCGCCATCCGCGACATGGACGGGAGCTGGATGGCGCCGCTGCTCGACGAGCTGGACGCGCTCGGGCTGAGCGACCGCACGCTCGTCGTCTTCACGGGCGACCACGGCGAGGCCTTCGGCGAGCACGGCGTCTTCCTGCACGACGACCTCTACCGCGGCACGCTCCGCGTCCCGCTCATCCTCCGCCTCCCGGACCGGCTTCCCGCCGGCCGCCGCGTGGCCGCCCCTGCCGCCCTCATCGACGTGATGCCGACCGTGCTCGGGCTCCTCGGCGTGCCGGCGCCGCCCGCGGTCGAGGGTCGCAACCTGGCGCCGCTCGCGCTCGCCGCGGAGCCCGATCCCGGGGCGGGCGACGTGGTGAGCGAATACAGCCAGCCCGAGAGCGGGCGCATATACGAGACGCTCCGCCGCGGCCGGCTCACCTACATGGTCGATGCGGGCCGGGAGGCCCTGTTCGACCGCGGGGCGGACCCGGAGGAGCGCACCGACATCCTGGCCGCCGAGCCGGCGCTCGCCGAGCCGCTGCGCGCCGGGCTCGCGCGCTGGCACGCGGCCGCCGCGCCGCTCGCGGCCCGGCTCGGCCCGCGCGGGGATGGCGTGGTCCCGAGCGTGGAGACGGCGCGCCGACTGCGGGCGCTCGGGTACATAGAGTGAGGCGGGCGCTGGCGCTCGGGGCAGCGGCCGCGCTGGTGGCGGCCGGCGGCGCCGCGTGGCGCTTCGGGCCGTGGTCCGATCCGTTCCGGCTTCCTCATCGGATCCCGCTCGAGGAGACGCTCGCCGATCTCTCCGCGAGCTTCGCGCCGGATGCGGTCGCGAGACAGGCGCCGGACGATCCCGTGCGCCAGGGGGGCTTCCAGCCCGGCCCGCCGCTCGCGGTCGGTGGCGCCTACCGCCAGGCGATCCTCGCGCCCCCGCGCTCCGTGCTGCGCTTCCGGGCGCGCGTCGCGCCCGGCGCGAGCCTCCGGCTTGGCGTCGGCGTCGAGCGGAACGAGCGGCGGGGCAAGGAGGCGGTGGGCGTGCTCTTCACCGTGGACGCCGACGGCCGCCGGCGCTATGCGCGCGTCATCAACCCCGCGGCGCGCCACCGGGACCGCCGCTGGTTCGACGAGGAGATCGACCTCGGCGCCGGCGGCGAACGCGAGATGGACATCACGCTCGGCACCGAGGCGGCCGGCGACCCGGCACAGCTCGCGGGCACGCCGGGCTGGAGCCACGTGCGCGTCGTCCGCCGCCTCGAGCGCGACCGCCAGCCGGCGCGCGCCGGCGCGCCGAACGTCCTTGTCCTGCTGGTCGACACGCTGCGCGCCGACCGCCTCGGCTGCTACGGCGCCGCGCCGAGCCCGAGCCCGACGCTCGACCGCCTCGCCGCCGAGGGACGCGTCTTCGAGCAGGCGGTGTCGCAGGCGCCGTGGACGCTCCCCGCAGTCGCCACCTTCTTCACCGGCCTCTACCCACAGAGCCACGGCATGGTCGCCGGGCAGCACGCCGGCGCGGACGCGCTCGCGGCGGGCGACGCGGCCGATCCCTCTTACCTCCCCGACGCGATCCCGACGCTCGCGGAGCAGGCGGCGCGCGCGGGGATCACGACCGTGGGGGTCTCGGCGAGCCCGCTGGTGTCGCGCGACACGAACCTGGCGCGCGGCTTCGAGACCTTCGTCGAGCTCGGCTGGAACGCGCCGCGTGGGGGCTGGGCGCGCTCTGCCCAGGTGGATGCGGCGTTCCTGCGCTGGCTGGCGCGGAACCGCGGCTACCGCTTCCTCGCCTACCTGCACTACATGGACGTGCACGACCCCTACGCGCCGCCCGCGCGATTTCGCCCTGCGCTGCCCGCGGGCCTCCGTCCCGAGATCGCGTCGGGCGCGATCGGCCCGCTCGCGCTCGCGATCAACCGCCACGGGGCGCCGCCGCTCCCGGAGGCCGAGGTCGCGTTCCTCCGCCGGCTCTACGACGCCGAGATCGCCGCCTGGGACGCGCAGCTGTCCCATCTGCTCGCCGGGCTCGCGACCGCGGGCGTGGCGGAGGATACCGCAATCGTGGTGCTCTCGGACCACGGCGAGGAGTTCCAGGAGCACGGCAAGCTGAAGCACGCGATCCACCTCTACGACGAGCTGCTGCGGGTGCCGCTCGTCGTGCACGGCCCTGGCATCCCGCGCGGGCGCGTCGCGTCGCAGGTGCAGGGGATCGACGTGTATCCGAGCCTCGCCGCGCTCCTCGGTCTCCCCGCCCGCGGCGATCTACCGGGGCACGAGCTGCTCACCGCCACCGACGGCCGGCCCGCGTTCTCCGAGACGCGCTACGGGATCGCGCCCGACGGGACGAGCGCGACGCTCGCCGCCGTGCGCACGCCGGGCTGGAAGCTGATCCACACGCCCGCGCTCGGCCGCTACGAGCTCTACGACCTCACCCATGACCCGGGCGAGCGCGACGACCGTTTCGGCGCCGAGCCGGAGGGGGCGCGGCTGGCGGCGCTCCTCGCCGGCTGGGAGGGCGAGACCCCGCGCCCGCCGCCGGCCACAGGCCAGGATCCGCGCCTGCAGGAGAAGCTGCGCGCGCTCGGGTACGTGGACTGATGGGGCGG
>WNFR01006091.1_pt1 | contig 12326 bp, 13 predicted proteins | sample 5400221 | NCBI WGS metagenome assembly WNFR01 (sample SAMN13153357, study PRJNA577476) | soil metagenome | isolation source: 40 cm soil under Madrone tree | place: USA:California | collected 2016-06-14 | reverse complement strand
GCGCGCGCGAGACCACGCGCGCGCAGCTCGTCCGCACAACCGGGTTCGCGCAGCACCCGCACGAGCGCGTCCACGAGCGCCGACTCGTCGACCGTATCGAGGAGAAGCCCGGCATCGCCGACGACCTCCGGCACCGCGCTGCGCGCGAGCGCGATCACCGGGCAGCCGCACGCCATCGCCTCGAGAAGCGTGAGGCCGAAGCCCTCGTACAGCGACGGGCTCACGAGCACGCTCGCGACGCCGTAGAAAAGCGGCAGCTCCGCGGCGGCGAGCGCCCCGATGCGGCGCACGCCGTCGGTCGGCAGCACCGGCTCGTAGCCCGGCCGCATGCGGCCGGCGAGGACGAGCTCGGCGTCGGGCACTCGTTCGCGCACCCGAACGAACGCCGCCGCGAGCAGCTCGACGTTCTTCCGCGGCTGCAACGTCCCGAGATACGCGACCAGCGGCCCCGCGCCGAGCCCGTAGCGGACACGAAACGCGGCGAGCGATTGCGGATCGGTCGGCGGCCGAAAGCGCGCGCTCACCCCGTTCGCGATCGGCCGCACCTTCGCCGCCGCCGCCGGAAACTCGGCGCGCAGATCGGCGGCGGCATGCTGCGACACGGTGATCACGGCGCGCGCAGTGCGCATCGCGTGCGGCACGTGGGTGCGGAGATGCCAGCGCTGCACCGCCGCGAAGCTCTCCGGATGCCGATACACGGCGAGGTCGTGCACGGTGACGACCGCGGGACACGGTTGCCAGAGCGGCAGCGTATTCTTGGTGCCGTGGTACAGATCGGCGCGCGCGCGGCGTAGCGCCGCCGGCACCGCGACGTGGTCCCACAGCACCTGCGCGTAGGGGCTCGGAAGCGGCGCCCGCATCAGCTCGACGTCGACGCCCGCGAACGCCTCGGGACCGTCGGTGATGACGACATATTCCCAACCCGGCGTGCGTCGTGCCGCGAGCGCGGCGACGAGCTCGCTCGCGTAGGTCGCGGGTCCGCCGAGCGTACGGACGACGGCGCCGATCGCGATCCGCACGTCAGCCCGCGTCTGGCGGCACGAGCGCCGCCGGCGGCGGCCCGCTGCGCCCGTACGCCGCCTCGCGTACGCCGTCGAGCAGCGCGCGAATCACGGCGCCGCCACCGCCGCGCAGCGCGTAGCCGAGCACGCTCGCCGCGATCATCGCCAGATACATCGGCAGGAACACGACCCAGTCGAGCGGCCCGCCGTGGCGGCGGACGACGAGCGGCAAGTTGCGCGCCTTGAGATACGCCGCGAGCGGCGTGAAGCCGCCGGCGAAGCCGCGAAAGCCACGATGGCGGACCGCGACCTCCGGCACGACGACGATCGCGTACCCCGCAGCGCGCGCCCGCAGCCAATAGTCCACCTCCTCGTAGTACGCGAAGAACGGCTCCGCGAGCGCGCCGACCTGCTCCCAACACGCCCGCGTCACGAGAAACGCCGCGCCGAGCACGCCGCTCGCACGATACGGCTCGCGCACCGCGCCGCGCACCCGCAGCCACGTGCGCGGCAGACAGAGGAGCGGCACGTAGACACGCTCGCCGCGCGATACCTCGCGTCCCGTGTCGGCATCGACGATGCGCGGCGCGACGATGCCCGCGGCCGGATCCGCGGCGGCCGCAGCGACGAGCGCCTCGAGCAGCCCGGGATCGACCTCGGCGTCGTCGTTCAGAACCAGCGCCGCGTCGCACCCGGCCGCGAATGCCGCCGCGACTCCCGTGTTCACCGCCGTCGCGAACCCGCGGTTCTCCGGCAGCTCGATGACGGCCGCCGCCGCGCCAGGCGCCGTCGCTGCGCCAGGCGCCGTCGCCGCGCCGCCGGCAGCCGCCGCGCCGCCCGCAGCCGCCGCACCGCTCGCGCCACTCGCGGCCGCGTGGAGCGCCTTGCGCTCGTTCGCGCGCGAGCCGTTGTCGACGACGATCGTGCGGCGATTCGCGTACGTGAGGCGTGCCAATGACGCGAGACACCGCCCCGCATCGGCGGCGCGGTTCCACGTCGGCACGACGATCGCGACCGATGGTGCGGCGGCGGAAATGCGGCTCGTCCGCTCGGCATCAACCCGCGGCACGCGCTCCGGCCGCTCGCGCGCTGTCGTCATCGCGTCTGTCGTGCGGCCGCTCGGCCGCCCTCAATCGTCACGGCTTCCCCGGTTCCGGCACCGGACTTCCGAGACCGATCGCGCGCCGCGGCTGCTCGGCGGTGCGGACGATACCGAAGCGGCCGGCGAGCTCGGGAAACGCGGCGGTCAGAACGTTGCGCAGGCGCGCGCCCTGGGCGGCGTAGTCGAGGTGCTCGGCGAGGAGACGCGCCGCCGCGGCGCCGAGCGCGGCGCGGCGCGGCGGATCGTCGCGCAGCTGGCGGAGCGCGACGGCGAGCGCACCCGGGTCGCCGCGCGGCACCGTGACGAGGTGCGTACCCGGAGTGAAGACCTCGCGGATCGCGGGTGTCTCGCCGGTTACGACGGCGCGGCCGGTTGCCGTTGCCTGGTAGACCTTGGTCGGGATGACGATCTTGGTCTTCGCCGTCGTCCCGAAGATCCCGAGCACCACGTCGCACTCGCGCAGCAGCTGCGGAAGATCCTCGTACGGCACCCAATCGATGAACCGCACGTGGGTGCAGCCGCGCTCCTGCGCGAGCAGCTCGACCTCGGCGCGCTCCGGCCCGGTGCCGATCATCGTCACCTCGATACCCGCGTCGGGGCCGAGGAGCGCCGCCGCCTCGACGATCGTGCGCGCGCCGTGTAGCGGCACGTATTGGCCGTAAAAGAGGACGCGCAGCGGCTCGCCGGGTGCCGGCGTGCGCTCGGGGCCGGGCGTGAAGATGCGCTCGGCACCGAGGTAGAGCGTCGCGGTGTGGGCGCGCGCTTCGACGCGCTCGGCGACGTACGCGCGATGCGCCTCGGTGTCGAGCAGCACGAGATCCGCGGCGCGCAGCGTTCGGCGGTCGAGCCTCGCGGCGAGGCGCGCCTTCACGCCGCCGCGACGGTAGACGCGGCGATCGTCGACGAGCGTCTCCGTGAGCGTCACGAGCGGCGCGAACACGATCCGCGCCCGTCGCCCGGCGAGACGCCGCGCCAACAGCACGTCGAGCTGACCATTGAAGCCGGTGACGACGACGTCCGGCGGCGCCAGCTGCCGCCAGTGGCGCGCGAGACGCGCCGCGGCCGCGGTGTACGACACGCCGAGACGCGCCAGGCTGCGGGCGCCGAAGAACGACGCCATCTTGTCACGCGTCCGCTCCCAAAGCGGCTCGTGGCAGACGCTCAGCTCACAGCCGGCGGCGGCGAGCGCGTGCGCGAGAAGGCGATTCGCCGGATGCGTCGAGGTATAGGTCCCGAAGAGGCACGCCCGGATCATCGCGGCGAGCCGTCGGCCCGCCGGCGCAGCAGCACGCGCTCCGCCTCGCGCGCGTCGGACGGCCGCGAGTCGCCGATGCGACTCGCGCGCAGCGCCAGCTCGAGACGCCGCACGCGCAGGAGCACGTCCTCGGAGAGCTGGCGATTGCGGCCGATCAGATCGGCGAGCAGGCCGATCAGCATCGTGAGAAAGCCGATGATCAGCAACGCCGCGGCGAGGATCAACGATTGGATGTGCCCCGCCCCGCCGGCGGTCACATAGTAGTAGAGGAACCGCAGCCCGATCGTCGTCGCCCCCGCGATCAGCAGGCCGCCGAGCAAGGTGAAGATCTTGAACGGCTCGTACATCGCGTAGATGCGGACGATCGTGCTCGCCGAGCGGCGGATGTAGTGCGACGGCCCGGAGAAGAGGCGCGACGGCCGATGCGTCGGGTTGGCGCGCACCGGTACGTGGGTGACGGCGAGCTGTTTCTTCCCCGCCTGGATCACGGTCTCGAGCGTGTACGTGAAGTCGGAAAGCACGTTCAGCTTGAGCGCGGCGCCGCGGCTGAACGCGCGGAACCCGCTCGACGCGTCCGGCACGCGCGTCCCGGAGAGCTGGCGGACGATCCAGCTGCCGAGGCGCTGCAAGAGCCGCTTCGGCAGGCTGAAATGCGCGAGGTTCGCGGCGTCGCGGTCGCCGATCACGACGTCGGCATGGCCGCGCACGATCGGCGCGATCAGCGCCGGGATGTCGTCGGCGCAATATTGATTGTCGGCGTCGGTGTTGACGATGACGTCGGCGCCGAGCTGCAAGGCGCGCTCGAGACCGGCGGCGAAGGCTCGCGCCAGCCCTTGGTGATTCGGAAAGCGGACGATCTCCGTGACGCCGGCGGCTTCGGCGACCTCGACGGTGCCGTCCGTGCTGCCGTCGTCGATCACCAGCACGACGATGTCGTCGACGCCGGGAAGCGTCTGCGGCAACGCCGCAATCGTCTCGGCGAGCGTCTCTTCTTCGTCCAGACAGGGGATCTGGATCACGAGCTTCATCTGCAGCGAGCGTGTCATAGCCCGAGCGGGCAAGTCAAAGCACTATTTTTGCAAGAGAATACAGCAGATGGTGGGCGGGGAACCTTGACGGCGGTGAAGAGCGCCGGCTACATCGGCGACGCCTCCATGTCCGCTTCTCCATCGCAACCTCGGCAGTCGTGGCGATCCGTCGCGTGGAACGCGGCCGAGGCGGCGGCGACCGAACGCATCCGCGCGCTCCTCGCGGCGGAGTATCCCCGCGAGGACGTCGCCACCCTCGAGTATTGCGAATGGCTGCTGCGGCGGAATCCGTCCGGTGACGCGATCATTCGTCTCGCCGTCGACGCGGACGGCACCATCGCCGGGCAATATGTCGTCATCCCGGTGCAGTTGACGATCGACGGCACGGTGCACGACGGCGCGCTCTCGCTGCTCACGCTCGTCGACCAGCGCTATCGTGGGCAGGGCGTCTTCACCACTCTTGCGCGCGACGTGATCGACGACTGCGCCGCCCGCGGCCGCCGCTTCATCATCGGGTTCCCGAACCAGAACTCGTACCCCGGCTTCACGCGCGCGCTCGGGTTCCGCGACATCGGCAGCGTGCCGCTCCTGCTCCGTCCGCTGAAGCCGTCGCGGCTCGTCGAAGCGAAGCTCGGGCCGACCCTCGGCGCCGTCCTCCGACCGATGATCGCGCCCGTCGACCTCTACTACCGGCCGCGGGCGCGGCAGTTCCCGCGGATCGCGAGAGTCGACGAGTTCGACGCCGCCTTCGACGATCTCGATGGCGCTCTCGCGCGCCGCTTTCGCGTCCACCAACCGCGCAGCGCACGCTTTCTCGCCTGGCGCTTCGCGCAGAACCCCCGCGGGTACGCGACCTACGCTTGGCGCGACGCGGCCCGCGTCCGCGGCTACGTCGTCCTGCGGCGGACCGTCGTAGCGGGATTCGCGAGCGGCATGCTCGTCGATTTCTTCGTCGATGACGGCCCCGACGCACTCGCCGTCGGTGACGAGCTCGTGCGCTTCGCCGTCGGCGAGCTGGCGCGCATGGGAACGGACCTCGCCGGCGCGCTCGTGAGCCGCGGCACGACGGAGCAGGCCGCGCTCGCGGCGAACGGATTCTTCGTGTGCCCGCCACGCCTCGCGCCGCAGCCGTTCCCCGTCATCTTCCGCGCGACGACGGCGGGATGGAACGAGGGCAAGCCGGTTTCGTCGCTCGCCGGCTGGGCGCTGGCGATGGGCGATTACGACGCGGTCTAGGATGCGTGACGCGTAGCGGACCAGCGATGCACGACGACACGAATCACGTCGAGAACTTCTTCACGATCGACCTCGAGGATTGGTTCCACGGGAACTACGTCGGTGCGCCGCAAGCGTCGAGCACGTCGACCGTCGAAGCCGACACCGGCCGCTTGCTGGAGCTGCTGGGTCGCCACCGCGTGCGGGCGACGGTCTTCTGCCTCGGCCAGGTCGCCGCCGCTCACCCCCAGCTCGTGCAGCGCATCCACGACGCCGGCCACGAGATCGCCTCGCACGGCGAGGATCACCGCCTGATCTCGTCGCAGACACGCCTCGAGTTCGAGACCGACGTGCGCACCTGCAAGCACCGCCTCGAGGACATCACCGGCGAGCAGGTCGTCGGCTATCGCGCGCCGTCGTGGTCGATCACGACGCATACGCTGTGGGCGCTCGACGTCTTGCAGACGCTCGGATTCACCTATGACTCGAGCATCTTTCCCATCCGGACGTATCTCTACGGCATCCGCGACGCGCCGCGCGTGCCCTACGTGCCCGTCGTCGACGGCGCACCGCTCGCGCTGGCGGAGCTGCCGCCGGCGACGTTTCGCGTGTGGGGACGGAACGTCGGGTTCGGCGGCGGGTTCTTTCTGCGCGGTCTGCCGCTCTGGCTGCAGCTGCGCTGGGCGCGCGCGATGAACGCGGGCGGCGAACCGTTCGCGCTCTACGTGCATCCGCGCGAGGTCGGCTCCGCCCGCCAGCCGCGCCTGCGCCTCAGCGCAAAGGAGTCTCTGATCTACTACTGGGGAATTGACGGTACGCGCGCGAAGCTCGATGCGTTCTTGCGCACGTTTCCGTGCATGCGCATGCGCGATTTCGTCGCGACGAGGCGCGACGCGCTGCCGGCGCTGCCCGTCTGCGCCGGCGGACCGCAATCGTAGCGCCGCTTTATGATGCCGGCTCGGCCTCGTCCGCGGCGGCGCGCCACAGCGCCAGCAGCACGGGCGCGGCAGTCAGATCGGCGAGCACGAAGGAAGCACCCGCCTCGAGCATGGCTTCCGGTGAGCTCTCGCCGCCGGCGACGCCGACTGCGAGCATGCCGGCGGCGACCGCCGCTCGGACGTCGTTCGTGCTGTCGCCGATCCCAAGCGCCGCGTCCGGCGCGCAGCCGAGGAGGCGGAGCGCCTCGCGGTGCTGATCGGGCTCGGGCTTGAGCGGCCGGCACGGATCGCGGCCAATGATCGCGGTGAAACGATCGACGACGCCGAGCCGCGTGAGCGCGGCTCGGATCGCGCTCTCGGCATTGGCGCTGACGATCGCGAGCCGCAAGCCGGCCGCCGCCGCCTCGGCGAGGACGTCCGCGGCGCCGGGAAGGAGCCGCGCGCGCGGCGCGCCGGCGATCTCGACGCGCTCGAGGATGCGTGACGCCTCTACACGCGTCGCATACGCGTGTTCCACCGAGTGCCGCTCGGCGACGGCGGCGTCGAGCGCCGCGATCACCGACAGGGCGCCGCGCCCGCGCACCACGATGTCAGTGTCGATGCCGGTCGCCTGGTAGAGCGCGACGAGCTCTGCCCGCGCCTTCGGCCACTCGACGTTGCGCCCGAAGTCGGTGAGCGTGTGATCGAAGTCGAAGATCAGCGCGCCGAGCGTGCGCGTCTCGGGGACTCTCACGCCGCGCGCTCCCGCCCGAGCGTCACCAGCAGATCCTCGTGCAGCTCGAACCATACCTGATGCAACGAGTCGACACGCGGACTCGCGGCGAACCGCGTGTCACCGCGAGCGAGCGCGTCAGCGGCGGCGCCGAGACGCTGCGCGTACGGCGCGAGACGCGCCACGATCGCGGCGAGTCGCTCGACGAACGCGCGCGCTTCCGCGGCAACGGCGCGGAGCTCTCCGAGCGTTGCCGCGGCAGGCAATTGCGCCGCCGTGCGTGCCTCGGCCATCGCTCGCGGCGGCGCCGCGGCGAGCTGCCACGCAGTAATGCAGGTCTTGAGCCGCGAGTCGGTCGCGAGGAACTCGTCGTAGAGCGTCGCGAGAGCGGCGCGGTCGTTGGACTCGCGAGCGAGCAGCGTAGCGAGCTCGGCACGGCCCGCGGCGCTCAACAAAATGTCGCCGTCGACGCCGTGAACAAAGCCGGCGGCCGCGGCATCGACCAAGCGCGTGCGCGCGTCAGCCTCGGGCAGACCGGTCGCGCACGCGACCACGGCCAGGGTCGTCCGCCCGCGAACGCGTATCGCCATCAAAATGGGAAGCAAGCTCACCGTCGGATCTCGAGCGCCGGCGTGGGAAGGCGGACCGTCGACATTTCCGCGGCCGCGAGCGGGCCGCGCGCATTGTGCCGCCGCGACGGGTGCCGGGGTCACTCCGGCTTCGCGTACACGCGGATCGCGAGGATCTCCCTGCACTCTTCGCACGGCACGTCCTTGATCACCGGAAACGAGACGTAGCTCTCGCGAATGATGCGCAGCATGCGCTCGATCGTTCGCTGACAGCACGCCTTGGTCGCTTGTGCCTCGGCCATCGAGCCTTTTTTCGCGATGTCACGCAGGAAGTCAATTCCAACGGCCACGAGCGGCGCCAGCGGGCGGCGGACGGAAGGACTATTTCTTTTCCGTGTCGACTTTCGTCGCGCCGGAGCGCTCGCGCATGACATCGGCGGTGCGCTCGACCTCGCCCGACTCGCCACGTATCAGCGCCGCGCTAAAGCGCTCAATGATCGCGCGCATCAGGAACCCCTCGGCCGGGTCGACGGCGGCGACGAGCGTTGCCAGCTCCTCCATCGCGCGACGCACCTCGGCGGCGGCGGCCGGCGGATCACCGTCGGCACGAAGTGCCACCGCACGTTGCAGATGTGCCCGGACGGCGCCGAGCCGCGCCGCTGCCGGCGCGCCGATGACGACCTCGAGCTCGCCGAGGCGCGTGAGCAGCATCTCGAGGGGCGGCGGCGACTCGAACTCGTGGGCCATGTCGGTATAGCCTCGCCGGCATCGTCGAAGGAGGAGACCCGATGCCGCTCTTCGTCATGATAGGCCACGATGCCCCCGACGCCAAAGCGAAGCGACCCGTACACCGTCCGGCCCACCTCGAGCACTTGGCGCCGCTCTCCGCGGCCGGCCGCGTTCCCCTCGCGGGCCCGTTCACCGACGGCAGCGGCAGCCTCATCGTCCTCGAGGCCGACTCCCTCGCCGACGCGTGGGCGATCGCCGGCCGCGACCCCTACGTCGTAAACGGCATCTTCAACGAGGTGGAGCTCCACCCGTTCCTGCAGGTGTTCCCGCAGACGAGTTGATCGCGACTTGCAAGGCCGTTTCCACGATACGGCGATGGCGCGCTACGCGATCGCGAGGAACGCAGCCGTCGCGTCATCGACGAATGCTGAGAGGTCGCCGTGATGGATGCGCAGCATGGCTTCAATTTCCGCCGTCGTGCAGTTGCCGCGTCGAATCCATACTACCTTCGGCGGTGCGCCGAGCAGAAAGCTCCGCTGACGAAAATCGCTGTCCTTGAAGGCCGACGTCGCGCACGTGCACGGAGTCAGGGAATAGATCGGATAGGCTCTGGGCCAGCCGGGGTGAGAGGTTCTGGTCGAGCAGTAGCCTCACACGGACGGTATGGACATCAAGCGACGCTCGCGGTCCGCCGCGAACGCGAGGCAGGCGCGGATGTCGTCTCGGGTGAGATCAGGGAGGTCTCGCAGGATATCGTCCTCCGACATGCCGGACGCGAGGTAGTCCAGCACGTCGTAGACAGTGATGCGCAGGCCCCGGATGCAGGGTTTGCCGCCCCGCTTGCCCGGCTCGATCGTGATCAGATGCCTGTAGTCCATCACGCAGGAGAGTAGGGCGGCGGCAGCAGGATGGTCAAGGCGTTCCGCGGTGTCCGCGTCGGATTAGCCGCTGTCGACAGAAGCTCGTTATGACAGGCGACGACGCGCCCGACGCCAAAGCGAAACGTCCCGTGCATCGCCCGGCCCACCTCGAGCACTTGGCACCGCTCTCCGCCGCCGGCCGCGTTCCCCTCGCGGGCCGTTCACCGACGGCAGCGGCAGCCTCATCGTCCTCGAGGCCGATTCACGTCTTGCACGTGGGTCATTTACGACGTAATTGACCTACGTGTGGGCACGCTGGGTCGCCGATCGTATTGGGAAGACCCGCAGCAACGTCCTGTTGCTCGGGCCACGTCAGGTCGGGAAATCGACGCTGTGCCGGGCCCTCGATCCGGCGCTCTACGTCGACCTTGCGGACGAGCGCGAATTTCTGAGCTTCGCGAAAGATCCCGGCCGGCTCCGCCGCGAGGTCGCGGCGCTGGCGGCACCCGCATTGGTCGTCGTCGACGAGGTGCAACGCGTCCCGTCGCTCCTCAATACGGTGCAATCGCTCGTCGACCGCGCGCCGCGCGGCCTGCGCTTCATCCTGACGGGGTCGAGCGCACGGAAGCTGCGGCGCGGTGGGGCCAACCTGCTACCGGGTCGGATCATCCTCGAGTATCTCGATCCGCTGAGCGCACGCGAGGTCGGCGGCGAGCTCGACCTCGAGCGCGCGCTCCGTCTTGGCATGCTGCCCGGCATCTACTGGGGCGACGCCGAGGCGGCGGAGATCCTCGGAACGTACGCGGAGGTGTATCTCCGCCAAGAGATCCAGGCCGAGGGGATCGCACGCGACCTCGGCAGCTACGCGCGCTTCCTCGACGTGATGGCGGTCGCGAGCGGGCAGTGGCTCAACTACACCAAGCTCAGCTCGGATACGGAGATTCCGAAGGAAACGATCCGGCGTTTCGTGCAGATTCTCGACGACACGCTGCTCGCCTTTCGGATCCCGGCATTCGTGCCGCGCGTGTCGACCTCGCGCCGGGTGCTACAGCGCGAGCGCGTGCTGCTTTTCGATGTCGGCGTGCGCAACGCGCTTCTCGGGTTCCACCGCCGGCCGCTCACCGCCGATCAGGTCGGCACCGTGTTCGAGCAGTGGGTGATTCTGCAGGTGCTGTATCTCGACCGCGCCTTGCGCAACGGGTGGCGGTTCTCGTCGTACCGGAGCGAAGGTGGCGCCGAGGTCGACCTCGTCGTCGAGACCGACCGCGAGCTGATCGGCATCGAGATCAAGGCGAGTCGAACCGTCACAGTGGCCGATACGCGCGGCCTGATGTCGCTCGGCGACTTGGTCGGCCGTAAGCGGGTGTACCGGAAGTGGGTGCTCTATCGCGGCGAGCGGAAGCAGCGTTTCGAGAACGGCGTCGAGGCGTGGCCCGTCCTCGAGGGCCTTGCGGCACTGCGCTGACACCGAGGAAACGCAGAGCGCGACGACGCCCGCACCGCGGGACGCGAAGAACTCCTCGGGTGGCGAATCTACTGCCCCGGCGGACGCGGGATCGGCGAGTCGCTCGACGGCAGCGTCGGCGCGTTCACCGACGTCTCGGGCCGCTGGGTGCGTGTCTTGGGGGGTTCCTCGACCTGTCCCGCGAGACACGCCTGTACGTCGGGAGTGGTGATGCCGAGCTGGCGCGCGATGTCGGACGCGCGCGTGCCGTCGGCGTTCAGCGCCTTCACGCGGGCGCAATCGAGGGCGGTCGCCGTGCACGCGCTCGCCAGCAAGAGAACCGGAACTGCCACAGCCGTCAGGATCCGCATGTCGCGACCTCCGACATCGATCATAGCGGCCGATCGTAACGGCAGAAAGACTCGCGCGTGCGTTGATCCGTATAACCGCATCGCCGCCGGTGGCGCCTACGAAGGCGCGTGACCGTATGGTACAACCGGCGTGATGCACGATCCTGAAGTGTACGCACGCCGCCGCGGCGAGTTCATGCGGCGCATGGAAGGGGGCGTGGCGATTCTCCGCGCGGCGCCGATCGCGGTGCGCTCCCACGACGTCGAATACCCGTTCCGGCAGGACAACGACTTCCTCTATCTCACCGGGTTTCCCGAGCCGGAGGCGACCTGCATCCTCGCGCCCGGCGCCGAGCATCCGTACACGCTGCTCGTCCGGCCGCGCGACCCGGAGAAGGAAACCTGGACCGGACGGCGTGCCGGCGTCGACGGCGCCAAGACGGTCTACGGCGCCGACGCCGCGTACACGATCGACGAGCTCGACGCGCGCCTGCCGAAGCTCGTCGAGCACGCAGCCGTCCTCTACTACGCGCCCGGACGTGACCAGCGCTTCAACGCGCGCATATTCGAGCTCTTCGGCTGGGCGCGCGACAACCACGCGCGCAGCGGCGCCGGCCCGCGCGGCTTACTCGATCCGGGAGCCATTCTGCACGACATGCGGCTCTTCAAGGCGCCCGAGGAGGTCGACGCGCTCGAGCGCGCCATCGCGATCGCGGCCGAGGCCCACACAAGCGCGATGCGCGAGACGCGGCCGGGCGCCTTCGAGTACGAGATCGAGGCGCTGATCGACTACACGTTCCGCCGCCGCGGCGCGACCGGTCCGGCGTACCCGTCGATCGTCGCCTCGGGCCCGAACGCGACGATCCTGCACTACGTCGAGAACACGCGGCGGATGCGCGACGGCGAGCTCCTGCTGATCGACGCCGGCGCCGAGTACGGCGGCTACTGCGCCGACGTCACTCGCACGTTTCCGGTTGGGACGCGCTTCGAAGGCCGCCCGCGCGCGCTCTACGACGTCGTGCTCGCCGCGCAGGAGGCGGCGATCGCCACCGTCCGCCCCGGCGCCTCGTTCGACGATCCGCACCAACGCGCGCTCGACGTCCTGGTCGACGGCTTGCGCGAG
>WNFR01020812.1_pt1 | contig 12329 bp, 16 predicted proteins | sample 5400221 | NCBI WGS metagenome assembly WNFR01 (sample SAMN13153357, study PRJNA577476) | soil metagenome | isolation source: 40 cm soil under Madrone tree | place: USA:California | collected 2016-06-14 | reverse complement strand
TCTTTCTCTGGGGACTTCAACAACGAGAAGGGTGCCACGAAGCCAGACTCTGTCAAAGAGACTCGAGCGTCAGAAGGATAGCCAGTGGGGTGTGTGATGACACATACTTAACTCTCTGATTATCATGATCCTCGCTATCTGGCAGAAACTCGATATCCCAAAGCTGAGGTTTTTCGACGCCAACGAGAGGTGTTCCGTCTTGTGGAGTATGCTCAAATCCGACGTAGGTATTGGTCCATGGTGATCGAATAGTCCATTGGTCGTCGTCCTGCTTCTCTAAGATCCACTGGGGGGTGCAGTCACGGTGGATGTGAGTGAACGGTGGATGTGAGTGAACGCCTATCGAAGTTGAATACTGCCTTAAATACAGCTTACACTTTGATTACTTCCATTGTGGGACTCCCATCCAAGGACGGACTTGGCGTCACCGCCGGACATATCGATGGCCAGCCCATTTTCCTCGTTCGTGACTTTGTAATGTTTGCCCGACGTGATAGACATGCTGCGATGGGAACAGTGTAATCTTATTTCAGTTATGTGGTTACCATATTAAGGGGTGTCGATCCTGGTCTCGTGACCCTCTGTAGTTCCTCACATGATTGATAGGTGTCACGCGTCCTCGCGTCCAACACAGACTTTTTCTATAACTTTTTTTTTTGGTGAAAAGTCTGCTTTGTATGTGGTGCGTCTAAGTAAACTTCAGCAGAGGGTAGTCACAGTACTTACAAGCAAGTTTACATTACTTAATCAGGTATAAAGAGTCGATAGGATGAATCTTGGAGGCTTTGGTCGTAGTCGTGAGGTAAAAGTCGTGCACCAGCCTCCGGAAAGCAATCGCGTGCCTGCATTAGTGATGTTAGAGTTGCTTTTGCGGGGCGAGAACTACGAAGACAGTTCTCAGAAGATCGCTGCGTGGTAGAGATTATGCACATCATATATGACAACTTGCGCGATTCATTTTACTCTAGTAATACCTAGTACTAGATACTCTGAGTGATCCGAATGGCCTGTGCAAAGTCCCCGTTCACTACTCTCGACTCTTGGTATCGCAGGTTCGAAAAGTCAGGGAAATCAGTTTCCACTGCACCGGTCCATCGTAGATGTTGGTGGCACGATCTCAGAATTGTAGGGAGAGCGAGACAGCAGTCCATTCATACATAGGCGGATGCTGAGTGAGACCCGGACACAAGGACCTTGAAGACCCTTGGCGCCGGAAGTTGGCATGCCTCGAATGCTCATTATTGACAATCGATGGAAGCAAATGAACAAGCCACCAATGACAGCTCTTGCGTGGCTTATTCACCCAGCAAAAGTTTACAAGGGCGTGGCAAAGGATCAAGAATCGACCTTGCGGACAGCGAACTCTCAACTAGAGCATCAGTGACATCACCCCCGAAATAATTCGAGAATCTAGTGGGCATCTACTAGGCAAAGCAAGCCTGTCGCGTGAGTCCCAGACTCACGCTAAAACGCGACTCGCACTCTTCGAGCACCCAAATCTGATTCTCTCCACTCCAAGCTATCCACAGCTAGGTCCCAGCGCTCGGGACATCTTAGGGGGAATCAACTACGAAAGGAGTGCCAGGGATACAGAAACTGCCAAAGAAAGCAGGAGTCAAGGAGGATGATCAGTTGAGTAAGAACATATACTTACCGGTGAGACCGCTTGGTGGGTCCAGACCGTATGGTATAGTCTTGATATCCCAAAAATGAGGCGCGTCGAGGCCTACCAGACATGTTCTATCTCCTGGGAGGGTCTCAACTCTGATATACTTCTGGTTAACAACTGATCGAATAGTCCACTGTGTAGGGCCCATTGAAGCTCATTGCGACTGGATGAGGACACGCTCATCAAAGTAAGTTAGCTGAGGTTTGCTTACCTATTAGTTTTCTCCGCCGTGGGAATAAGGATGGACTTGGGTGTCGATGCCGGACAGATCTACAGCCAGCTTGAATTCCTGGGTCATTTTATAACGATTGCCGGAATTGATAGATATGTTGCAATGGGGAAAATAGTTGGAGAATAGCACGCGTTTATATGCCACCCATATCATTAAAATGTTCAGAGAGTAAATTCGTGTCAGACGATGGAAATATGGTGCAACAGAAAGCGGTCGGACGCCTGAATGGCTGATGCTAAAGTTGCCCCTCGCAGACGAGAACCACGGGGAATGTGCTAGAAACCGTCAACTTGCGCGATCCATGTTAACACCTAGGTTAGCTGGCGGTGTAACTGTCAATATTTCGGCGGGTTGTCAGAATGCGGCACCGGCAAACTCTGGGCTTAAAGGCACGTGAAACCGCCGTTCAATACGATGGCTGTGCCCGTACGTCAACTCTTGTCAATATCTGTTGACCCCAAGTTACTCTCGCCAGCTAGAAAGATTTCGAAATGTGGGTCCAGACTAAGATCGTATTAGAACCGGACTGTGTCAGTAAGCAGAGTTAGACAATAGTCCGTCATGCGGAGGTTGGATGCGGGCTCAGAAATCAATGTGACCAAAGCGGTACTACTAAGGTCTGAGCTAAGCCAGAAGAGTTTTACTGAACGAGGATGGATAGCACCTGATGAATGCCCCGATGTGGAGAATTGTGGTAAGGGATGTTGGGTCTTGCTGATATTTCTCCGAGACGATCGGCCGACGCGGCGGACAGACAACTCTTGCATCTGCAAGCTTCAGTCCAGAGCGCGATAGTAATGGTTCCGAAAGACGCGTATGACTGATGCCAGTGATCGCGTTCTCGGACCCGGGCCGTCTTTGCGTTCATGTTTACGATTACGTCACGGTTTTGTGTCATCTCCGTCCCGTCCGAATCCGACCTGGATGACCTCGAGTCCAGACGCCGTGTTAAAGTCAAAGTTGAACCAAGTAAGGCATAGAAAGCCTGAGTAGCCCCAGGCATTTCGGGTCGAGGAACGTCCACGGAGTCGGACGACTCGAAATGGTTGCGGCGTGTTCCTAGAAATTAAGCGCAATCAAGAGAGAAGAAGACACGCTTGATTTCATTTCACATAGGACAGACGTCGTAGGAACGGTTATCAGCTCAAACTGTGATGGTGATGTAAATGAGGTCATGGGAAACTCGACCAACGTCGGCCTGTTGAGTTGGGGCAGTGATTAGTAACGCGAGTGGCAGGCGTTATAGCCGAATTGCCATGGGAGCAAATGCTTCATTGTTTCGTCCTGACGTCCAACTTTCTCAGGGTCGACTCTTGTATCACACGTCTTCCATGGAGCTTCTGGGCCATGCAGGAGCGAAGGCAGTTGGAAAAGGGTTGTCGATCGAGCCTATCTTTCACCAATATAGTATATCTATCAGGATGATGTTGTTGTGTGACAGAAGTCTAACATCGTGTGAGTGGGCCACATGCTAGGTTACAGTAGCCACCCTCCAGTCTCTTGGCCAATTTGAATAACCTTGCGCATACATGCGAGGTGGTGGACGATATGGAGAGAAGTACAGCCACACGATGAGGACCCGTGGGAACCGGGACGGTAATTGCGGCAAGTATGCCCGTTGCGCAAATTCTGGAGCTCCCAATTCCTGTCCTAATTTCCATTTTCCTGCCTTCCTACCGCGTTTTCCACGCAAGAAGAAAGGGAATCGCTTTCTTCACTTGGTCCTCCGTGAGGTTGCGATTCCGTTCTCGATTCTTCGCGCTGGAATATCTTTGGAATACCGATACGGACGCCTCGTCACGAGTGACCAACCCCCGTCACCATATATTTACGACTACACATACCACGTCCGGACTCGTGCTCATACCCCGCATACCCCTCCAATCATGCCAGGCCCCTCAAAAAGTGGTTCAGCCTTGTTTCTCGGCCTTGAACTCTCAACCGATCAACTTCGGGCAACGATAGTAGACGAAAATTTGGAGCTGGTTGGTGTAGAAGCTGTAGACTTCGACACCACACTTTCCGAATACCAGTGAGTTCTTTACTTCCCCCCGTTCGCAAGAGTCGGGCCAGATAGGAAAAGGTTGGGTCAGTATCGGTAGCAGGAGTTGACCCCCTGCACACTCATCAGGTCTGCCACCATAAGTCGATTTTTTTTCTTCGGCTGGTTATCGTAGTTGGCTTCGGGTGATACACGTGTTGTCCGACGTGACCATTGTTGATCTTCTGTACACTGACGGGTCTTGAGTGTGACTCAATCTGTCCTATTCCATCCGTGTCTTCACCGCACGTACGTTTGGCGTGACCAATTCTGACTTGATGTAGAACACAGGGTGGCATCTTTACTACTCCGGGAGACGCGTACACGACACCAGTGGACATGTGGGTGAAGGCTCTTGGTGAGTATTATATTTTTCCCGCGGAATCAAACTCTTCAATTCTGATGAAAATCAAATTTATCTTTGATCGGGATCGAATCTTCACCCTTTGAATTTCTCCTTTCCCTTTTACCTGTCTGCCTAGATTTTCTCTTGGAGGAAATCAGCAGGAACCATGAAGTCTCAAGGATTAAGTCAATTGGTGGAGCAGCTCAGGTGAGAACCGCGTCCGCGTCCTTCGCGTTCAATGCAGAGATCTTTATTCAAGATCGCTCATCACGTGATCACAGCCCGCCCTTGTTTGGTGGAAATCAACGCCTGTGTCTAACTTCCCTTCTCTCGACTCACGGCTACCACTACACCCTCAACTGTCACCGAACACTTTCTCATTGCCAAACACTCCCGTAGCCCAGGACACGTTCTCTCACTCACATGCTCTTAGCATTGAAGCCATGCTGGGAGGACCAGACCACATGGCTGCCCGTGTCGGAACCTGCGCCAATGCGTCCCTTGTTGCCGCTCAGATACTTCGCGTCCGTGAAACTGCTCCGGAGACTTGGGCTCGTACGGGCCGCATCCAAATTGCCTCTGCCTTCCTTGCAAGTCTCATTTCCGGAACATGGATCGGCATGGGTGAGACAGAAGCATGCGCCACGGGTATGTACGTATATGCTTCCGGTGGTCAAGGTCACTGGGACGACGAAGTCGTCGAATATGTTGCGGGATCCAGAGAAGAGGCATGGCGTGTTCGCGGGTGGTTAGGAGACGTTGATGTCTCTGGTGGCGGACGTCGGGTTGCAACAGTTTCACGATACCTCATTGACAGATATGGATTCGAACCTGGTACGTCTGTTGATTTGAATCTTCGAGAATAGTCTCCTACTCATACCGTTAAGATACTATCATCGCATCCTTCACTGCCGACTACCTGTCGACCTATCTCTCCCTGGTCCCTTCGTCTTCCGATGCTGTCCTTTCATTCGGCCCTATGGATTTCCTTCTTACAAGCGCACCTCACTACCTCCCAAGTCGGCTGTATAATGTTTACCCACACCCTGCCCAGGACCCAAGCGAAAAGCGCAAGTACATTATCATGTTGACAAGCAGGTACACCGCAATATGGTTAGTTGTCGTTCCTATTTCTAATACAATATCTCCAGAAATGCGGATGTTCCTCGAGCGCTTGTTAGGGACATGTACACCAAGTCATGGAGTGCATTCGACCGCCTTGTATCTGTTGTTCCACCTGGCGGTTCCATAGGGTATGTCTTCGAACTCCCTAAGTTTTGTCCGCTAATTTACATGACTATTCGCAGGCTGGATGACAAGCTATTTAGCTTTTGGCTCCTTCAAGGTGACAGCCACCCACTATCGCATGTTAAAGGGATTTTCCGCTTCGAGACAGGCGTGAAAGTGAACGAGTTCCGCGATCTACGTGCCAATCCTAGATGCCTAGTCGAGAGCCAGGTGCTCTCTTTCCGTGTGCGATGGGCGCGTATGAGTGCCACGGGCGCTCTTGGCGCGGCTGTAGGCCGTGGACGGGGCAGCAGTTCGCTGGTGACTAGCAGCGCTGCAGCGTCCCCTGGTCCTGGCCAGCGGACGAGCACACCGACGCTGGGGGGGTCCCCCCAATCTGGATTAGGCTTGTCGTTTGACCCGTACGACTCATCCTCGTTACCCGCACGAATACTCTCTACGGGTGCTGCAATCAATTTCCCCGCTGTTGCGTCGCTCGTTAGCGAATTATTCAATGCTCCCGTGTTTGTTCCAACGACTCAGCTTGACTCCGCTCAAATCACGCCCCACCGTAACGCACCAGCAAAAGGATACCCTGGACGCGCAGCTTTGGGCGGTGCATACGTCGCACGACGCATTTGGTGAGGGGGAAGTCGCGACCCGCTTACGTACTACGACAGGGTCGAGTACGGCAACGACCGCGACCACAACTGCGACTGGCACGAGCTCAAGTGGTGCCCTCCCTTCGACAACGTTCACGACTCCCGAAATTGGAACGGCCACTTCAGGCTCAGGTGGCGAAGGTACAGCTTCAGGCACAACTGCGACGCTTATACCGGTTATGGCCCTGCCAACGGGCGAAGCTGAAACGCAAGCCGGGCTGGCAAAAGTCGCGGAGCCAGACATCGATGCGTTCATGGCATACGCGGCGATCGTACCCGAGTATTGTCGACTAGAAGGGATGCTGGTGAAGGCGATGGTGTGAAGGACCGTTGTATTGTATTCTTGCTCTGACCTGCTCTGCTTGCTTGCGAGGTTCTCATCGCGTATTCATCCAAGAACACCGAAAAGAAAAGGGATGGGGTCATCTACTATACATACCCATTGCATATTCACCCTCGTAGTAAAATAGTAACCTATCAAACGCTACGATCAACCCGTACGCTTGTCCTTGAATTGCGTCAATTTCAGTTGAATTTTCTGCCATGACTGGTATGGCGGGAATACCCGAGTCGGCCCTCGCTTCTCCTCGCTTGTCTCATATCACAACTCAGGCCTTCGTCTCCGAACCGTGACGTGGAAGGACCAAGATTCCATCTTCTTGCGTTTTATATTTCTACCATTTCTCGGCCTCGTAGACCGCATATACTCACTTGTGATCCACAAACGCGATCGACCACAACCCCTGACAATGTGATCGTTTCTGACACGCTTGGACGACCACACCTTTTGTCCGCTCCAGAAAGAAACAGTTGTCATGCATGACAATGGGACATGGCCTTATTTGTGTCTTTAAACCCAAGCGTAAATTCATGCTTAAATTGCTTCTGAAACCCGCTGTGTCTTCACAGCGTTCTCACATGGCTAAACTCTCCGACCTTCCTGTCGAAACCCTTCTTGACATCATTGACTGTTCCCTACAGTCCTGGGATCACTCTTATGATCGGATCCTTCAACTTAACAACCTCTCACTCGTCTGCAGATACTTCCACGACGTCACCGCTCCTATCACCTTTCGCAATTATAGGCTTCAGCTACGTGAATCCCCGGGCAAGCTCGGCGCTCCAGACCCTACGTGTTTTCTCACCGGTACATCCCTCCTGACGTGGAACGAAGTCGGCTTTCGTGCTCGTCTAGCGCATCTCCGAAAAAACGCCATTTTCGTCCGCGAGCTTCGAATAATCGACTGGGGCCAGTCGTTGGGCAGGGTCTGCCTCGGGCACGAGCCCGCACCTGCGTCATTCGACCCCACATTTATGTCCGTTCTGCTCGACACTCTGGACGCACTCACCGAGGTCACTTCGGTTGTCTTTGAGGCCACGAAGCAGAAGTGCACTCAGTTTCCTGTTGAACTGTGGCATTGGCTGTCACATGTCAAGCCCACCAGAGTGTCCTTCGAAGGGTCATTCGCGTTTCCCTCTCCTCTACGGCCTTTGCCCTCCGTTCGATTGATATCCATTTGCGCGAGTGCTGAAGCTTCCAGAGTCATACAGGCGAGTCTTCACTTGCCCTGTTGGAAGGGATGGATCATTGACATCGTAGCAGGCCGTACGTCCTGCGCTCCTCGATATCAGCATTGAAGCCATGGGTCAAAGCGATCACTGTTTCAAATATTTTTTCCGACCGTATCCCTCCTTGAAACAGATGGATATCAAATTCTGTTACTACGGCGATCGGCTTCCGTGTGGCTACTTCGATTTCATGTCGTACCCTGAAGACGCTGGACTCTCAATACAAGTGAAGGTCCCCGACGCCGAGACATATATCGAAGCACCAGTGAGTGTAACCTGCGCCGTGAGAGCGGCCGCCTCTAATTGCCTTAACAGGGAGCATGGGCGGCAACAGAAGAACATGTGAGTCAAGTATTCATCGACGATTTCGCGATGTATGATGTCCGTCGCGACGATGGGTCGGACATGCTCTTCATTTCGCGCGCGCCGCCTGGACGGAGTATAGGGGTACGTGAGCTTCACCTACCGGAGGCAGACGAGGACAAAGAGGCGGTGCTTGGGTTCGAGCAGGCCGTACTTGCTGCGTTGCCAGAATACCAACTACTCAATGGACCGATTGATGCCGCCTTTTGGGACAACCTGGACGCTGTATTCAGGAAGGTATACGCGCAAACCTTCGAGGCATTAGCCACGTAGTTGAGTCTCCCGTTGCGTGGTGGCTGAGCCAAACGGAGGTAGTCCCACATCCCACTTCCTTACCGGATCAGTCCCCTCACGGGTGTAACGACAATCTTCTGGCCATCTGATTAGTCACACACGTGTCCCCTTCTCTCCGTCATGAATACGATCTCTCGGTTTCGAGATTTTCGATAGGCTACCGACCGTCTTAATGGTAAACGTCCACCGGTAGAAGTAATACCATAATATTTTCATGTTCCAGGCATCGTTACTGCTATTTTCGCATATTTTTTATAGTAAGTCTTAATTCCTCCACTAGCACGTGATGCAATTTCTGAAGATTGAAGATTCCTTCCTGCACGATGCAAGATGACGATCAAAATCTCACCAGATCTCACCAGATCTCACCCTTCCATATGTTTTTACTCTCCAATCGTAGATCGTGTGACATGAATCGAATGATATTAGTACGGACGTCGGACCTTCCTTCACTTCTTTTGGCTATGTCAGACGTCTCTATCTTTGTCTCCCACTTCTCAGCTCGTAAACTCGAGTCTCCATGTCGTCACGTTGGTCTTTCGAGCGCCTATCGTCATGACCGTGAGGACCAGGCACATTGAGTGCGTGCCAGCCCGTCATCCACAACATTACCACCATCTCCTTTACATGAATGAGCTGACCGCCCGCTATTGGCTCGATGTCTCAGAATCCCTCAACGACAGCATCTTCTTCCAGCTTTAATGAGATTTTTGAAAAGTCCCTCAAGGCGTATAAAATAAAGACAAAGCAAGATCTTATCTCTCATCCTCTCGCTGTACAGCTCCAAGCATGCAAATCTCCCGCCGCCATTCTCACCGTACTTCAAGACCAGGTCAACCAATTCGAGCAAGCTCGAAGCGGCGAGGAGAGATTGCGGCGATGGCTTAACCCAACGATCAACGTATTGTTCACATTTTCTGCGACACTCGGTGCAGGGGTTAGCTTGGCACGTATCGATGGGTCCGTTGATGATATCGCACTGACACTGATTCGACAGGTTTATCCCCCCGCTCAAGCCATATTTGCTGGAGCAGGTGTTCTTCTTCAGGTAAGTGCTCTTGCTCATTTACCAGCACAGTTTCTTGTGACATTTGAGATTTTTAGGCGGCTAAGGACGTTGAAGCGAGCGAAGGTCTCCTTATCGATCTTTTCGAGCGCATCGAAAATTTCTTTCGAAGACTTGAATCTTACACTCATGTCCCACCCACTCCTGCCATGACCGAAACGATGGTGAATATAATGGTTGAGGTCCTAGATATTCTCGGGACCGCCACAAAGGAAATGAAACAGAGTCGGTTGAGTAAGCATATTCTCAGGCTCCACCTTTATCGCTCGGAGCTCATGCACATAAAGAGCTTTTTTTGAAGAAAGCAGCGGGAATAACAAAACTTGAAGATGGTCTGAAGAGGCTAGACAAAATGACGAACGAAGAGGCTCGAATGGCGAATGCGGAGGTGCTGAGGATCGCCCACAGAATCGACAATAAATTGGATGGGGTCGACAAGAACGTGCAAGGCATCGGGACCCAAGTGAAGGGCGTCGACGACAAGGTGCAGGGAGTGAGCAAAGGCGTTCAGGGAGTCAGCGAACAAGTCAAGAGCGTCGACGACAATGTCGAGGTGGTCAAGGAACAAGTACAAGTTATCATCGACGGTAAGCAAACTATGCTCAGTTAATCACCGATACCACGGCTGCCGCTCATATCTATTGGGCTAGACGGTAAGAAAATAGCAACGGAAGCGAAATCGATGATACGACAAATCGCGTACAACGTGGACGATGCGAATCGTTCGTCATTGGCCGCTCCTCCGCCGACAGTCAAATATCTAACGTGATCACAGGGAGCCAATTGAGAGAGCGGCTTAGAAGGTGGCAGTCTCCTTCAGATCCGTCGGCCAATCACAACATCGCATGTAATCTTCAACACGAGGGAACTGCGGGGTGGTTCTGTGACGGCAACACCTTCGAAGAATGGAACCTTACCGGTTCCCTTGTGTGGATCTACGGGAAACGTATGTTCTCCTTATCCTTATCCTTCATGTCTTCGGTGATCTGACAGATCGTCCTTGTGTAGCTGGATCTGGAAAGAGTGTCCTATGGTTGGTCACTCTTTAAAACTCGCAGCATGAGAAAACTGAAAGCTCGTTGGCAGTTCCGCTGTAATCCAAAGGATTGACGCACTCTACCAGGCCGGATTAGCTTCCATGGCTTATTTCTATTTTGATTTTCGAGATATCGACAAGAGATCCCGCCGCAATTTACTCCCCTCTCTTCTTGTCCAACTTGCCGCTCGCTCCGATCCATTCTGTGACATACTCACCTGCCTCTACAAGGCACACGACGATGGCATCCGCCAGCCCAGTGACAACGCTCTGATTGGTTGCCTGAAGGACATGCTCACTCTTCCCGACCAAGGCCCAGTTTATCTGATCTTCGATGCCCTCGACGAGTGTCCAAATACCTCTGGAGTACCGTCCCACCGCGAGCAGGTCCTCGATCTCGTGGCGGACCTCGTCGAACTACGACTCCCCACTCTTCATATATGCGTGACCAGTCGCCCAGAGGTCGACATCCAGGACACCCTTGGCAGCCTCGCGTCTCATTCGGTCTCACTTCACGACGAAAGCGGACAAAGGAGGGACATCGTCGAATATGTCAGTTCTGTGATACACTCCAACTCGGTCAGGGCCATAAGGAGATGGAGGGATGCGGATAAAGAGATGGTCGTCAAGACACTTTCAGAAAAGGCGGATGGAATGTGAGGGCATTTTTATACGCTCACGACTTAATCTCATTTCATTTTAGGTTTCGGTGGGTTTACTGCCAGCTGGAAACCCTGCGACATTGCCTCCCTCAGAACATCCACCGTACTCTCCGTGAACTACCCACGTCGTTAGACGAGACATACGAGCGGGTATTGAAGGAAATCGGGATGGCCAACCGAGATCACGCTTATCGTCTGTTACAATGTCTGACGGTGGCTAGCCGTCCGCTTCGTATCGAAGAGCTGGCAGAAATTCTGGCGCTCGACTTTGACGGGGCAAAAGATGGGATACCGGAACTTAAGGAGGACTGGCGGTGGAGAGACCAGCAGGAAGCCGTGTTGTCTACGTGCTCAAGCCTGATTGTGGTCGTGAACAACGGCGCTCACCGCGTGGTCCAATTTTCCCACTTTTCCGTCAAGGAATTTTTGACTTCTGATCGCCTGGCTAGCTCAAGCTCAGACGTTTCGAACTTCCATATCCCCCTGGAACCGGCACACACCGTCATCGTCAAGGCCTGCTTGGGAATCCTACTGCAATCGGACATTGCCGTCGGTGGTCCCAAGGCCGAAAATCGTTCTCCTCTTGCCAAGTATGCGGCTAGGCACTGGGTGGACCATGCCCAATTCGAGAAGGTGTCGATACGTGTAGAAGATGGGATGCAACGTCTCTTTGACTTGAAGAAACCACATTTCGAAGTTTGGCTCAAATTATACGACATCGACGCAAGATGGGACAACTTCGTGGGTTATAACAGAAAGATACCTCGCGGATCCCCCCTATACTACGCCTCACTATGCGGATTCTGTGACCTTACGGCGTACCTCGTCGCTCAGCATCCAGAACATATAAATGCAAGAGCCGGTCAAAATCGCAGCCCACTGGCGGCGGCATTGCGCAACAGACATCTCAGCACGGCAGATCTACTTCATCAGCGCGGTGCAAACGTGGGTTTTAGAGGCGACGTTAATCGGACTCTACTTCATGCGGCGTCGGTCAACGGACTTGTTGATATCGGGCGGTGGTTACTCGCCCATGGTGGAGACGCAAATGCACGAGAGGATAATCGCGAAATGCCACTCCATTTGGCGGTCAAGAATGGGCGGTTCGAATTCGTTCAGATGCTACTACGGCACGGTACAACTCTTAACGCCAAGAACAATG
>WNFR01008262.1_pt1 | contig 12329 bp, 7 predicted proteins | sample 5400221 | NCBI WGS metagenome assembly WNFR01 (sample SAMN13153357, study PRJNA577476) | soil metagenome | isolation source: 40 cm soil under Madrone tree | place: USA:California | collected 2016-06-14 | reverse complement strand
GAAGCCGTCGCCAATCAACGCGAACGAATTGATCGTCGGGTTGTGCTGCTTGGCGTGTGAATAGCGACCGAAAACGTGGTCTTTTGAAGTGGGCGCGTAGTCTATTTTTATGTCGTACTGATTGCTATTGAGCAATGACGCGGTGGTGTAAGTGGCATTATTCTGAAGGCCCGGACCGGTGGGGGTCGGGTAGGCAGAGGAACTAAACAAAGCCTGCGCCACGGGATCAATCGCCTCAGTGATCACGTTGTTCAAGTACGGCGCATGGTTATTACCTGGAAAGGGGTCATACAGCTGTTGGGCGGTATCATTACAAAGACCAGCAGTAAAGCCCGCAGTGCAGATGTCGCCAAAATCGCCTGTCCGCTCTCTGGCAGTGAATACATTGAACGTCTTGGTTGCGGAAGGGTGATCGAAACGCTGCCCTTGATAGTCAAAGAAGAAGAACAATTTGTTCTTCACTATCGGCCCCCCAACGGTGCCGCCGAACATGTTCCAGCGGAGCGGCGCTCGCTCAAGCCCCTTGAACCGATTCTCCCATTGGTTGGAATTCAGTTTGTCATTGCGAAAGTACTCCCACAGATCGCCGTGAAAACTGTTCGTTCCGGACTTGATGCTCGTACTGATGATGCCGCCCTGGAAGTTGCCGAATTCAGCTGATGCATTGTTCGTAATGAGATTAAATTCCTGAATGGCATCAGGTGCGGGAGTGTAACCCAGAAGATTGTCCGATACCTGGTTGTTGTCCATCCCGTCTAGGATGAAGTTGTTAGCCTGTTCACGGTTTCCATTGATGTAAGGCCGGGCTCCGGTTGCGGTGTTGTCCCCGTTGTTGAAATTTGCCGGATCGGGTGAAATTGAACCTGGCGAGAGCAAGGTCAACTGAACATAATTCCGTGTGGCCAGCGGCAATAGATCGTTGGTCACAGAATCAATGATGGTGCTGACCTGAGTAGTCTCGGTCTGAAGAACGGGCGCGGCACTAGTCACTTCCACGGTCTCCGTAATTTGGCCGATCTTCATTTGCACGTCGATGCGTGCCGTCTGGTTGAGCACGAGAGTGAACGGCGGGTGAACGGCCGATTGGAAACCGGCAGAAGTTACCTTCACCGAATACGTACCGACAGGTAGGCGGGGCAAATTGTAGCTGCCTGAATCGTTTGTGGTAGTCGTCCAATCCCTCCCGCGCTCAGTATCGGTGGCGCTCACATTTGCGGCTTTAATTGGCGCGCCGCTCGGATCGGTAACCGTACCCACGATTGCGGCAGTGACTTCCTGACCGACTGCACGGTCACAAACAGTAAGCAATCCGGCCGAAACTAAGAGAAACAGGCTAGCCTTGATCCAGTGTCGCATATCAACCTCCAACGAAGACGTTCACTCCAAAACAGCTTACAGATTGATTCCAAAAAAGATGTGCATAATGCTATATAGCTTTTGTATAAGCACCGTCAAGCAAAAAATACGCAATATTGTCAAATTCCTCTGACGAGGTCGGGCCGCAGCTGGCTGGCTTTTGAGGAAAACTGTCCGGCACAACCCAGCGGATCACATGGGTAAAGGGTAATTTTGGCATTTTGTTTGTCGGCGCGACTTTTACGAGAGCAAAAACGATTTTTGAAACATATAGCGACGTGGAGGCTCCCGCAACGAGACATCTAGCTCTATAGCGCTCTTGCGGTAATTATGAGAGTAGGCAGTCGTCGGCGAGACTCACATTGTGAAGCCGGTTTGCGTTGTACCAACGTCTGGAATAGCTTGTAGCGGGTACCGAGACCAGAAATTTCAGGAGAATTGATGAATCGTCGCCAATACGAGCCACAAAGCATGTTGCGGGTGCATGAGTCGCGCGTGGAGCGTGCGCGGTTTCCCGCAATTGATTTCCACACTCATATTTCATTCTCAGCCCGTTCCCAAAGAGGAGTGGAACTGGCCCCAGACCGCCATTACCTCGGCACGCCGCAGGAGTTGTTGTCAGTAATGGACCGTAAAAACCTCCGCGCCATGGTTAATCTCACAGGTGGTTACGACCGAGGTTTAGTCGAGGCTGTCAGTAAATACGACGGTGCCTTTCCGGGACGCTTTTACACCTTTACCGAGCCTTCGTACTCGCGATTCAAAGAGCCCGACTATCCAAAGCTTCAGGCGGAAGCTATCGAAACGGCGCAGCGCAATGGCGCTAGAGGACTCAAGGTTCTCAAGACTTTGGGTCTTTATCTGCGCGAGAACATCACCTCCGGAACACTGGTGAAAATCGATGATCCCCGGTTCGATCCCATGTGGGACGCGTGCGGTGAACTCAAAATTGCGGTTGCTATCCACGTCTCCGATCCGATCGCGTTCTTCAGGCCTGCCGATCGATTCAATGAACGTTACGAAGAGCTTAATAATCATCCCGATTGGTCATTTTACGGAGGTGATTTTCCCAGCAACGCGGAGTTGCTCGAGGCCCGCAACCGCGTTATTGCAAAGCACCCGAAGACTCGTTTTGTTGTGCTGCATGTCGGCAACTTCGCCGAAGATTTAGAAAATGTTTCGCATAACCTGGACCGCTTTCCAAATATGAGCGTAGATATTGCCGCCCGCATCGGCGAATTGGGCCGACAACCGTACACGGCACGCAAATTCTTCGATAAATATCAGGACCGAATCCTGTTCGCGACCGATGCCACTCCTCACGGCGATGAGTTTCCGCAGCAAGTTTTTAATGACAAGCTCTATGAGATTTATTTTCGGTTTTTGGAAACCGATGACGAGTACTTCGATTACGCTCCGGCGAAAATACCTCCGCAGGGTCGGTGGAAAATATACGGCATCAATCTCCCGGAGCAGATTTTGCGCAAGGTGTACTACGAAAATGCTGCCCGCGAGTTGCGGGTCACGGTCTAATGCGAAATCATTGGCGACTTATTGCTGTGATGCTGGTCTCTTGCCTGCCTGTCGCACAAGGTCAAGTGCACATCTGGCAGGGGACGCTAAATCTCCCCACGTACGAGGAAGGGCTGCCTGATCCGAATCCGCCCTTCGACCAGTTCGCCACTAATCGTTTCAACTATCCCTATACCTTGCGGAACAATCTGACGAACCATCGCACCGAGCACGCATGGCGCGCGATCCACCTGGAAAATGAATATCTGAAATGTTCAGTGCTGCCGGATATAGGTGGGCACGTCTATACCTGTCTCGACAAGATTTCTGGCAAACCGATGTTCTACGCCAACCCTTCGATCAAGAAGGCGAACATTGGCTATCGCGGCGCCTGGGCCGCCTTCGGAATTGAATTCAATTTTCCGGTTTCACATAACTGGGTTTCGATGTCGCCCGTGGATTTCGCATTCGGGAAGCACAGAGATGGGAGCGCATCCGTTACGGTCGGCAACATTGACCGTGTCTATGGGATGGATTGGACCGTGGAACTGATTCTTCGTCCGAAGTCCACTGTGCTCGAAGAACGCGTGACACTGAGCAATCTCAGTGATGTCAGGCATCGCTTCTATTGGTGGAACAACGCCGGCGTCGAAGTATGGGAGGACTCCCGGATTGAGTACCCCATGCGCTTTACCGCCACGCACGGTTTCACAGATATTGAGCCGTGGCCTGTGGATCGCGACGGTTCGGATTTGAGCATTATCCGTAACCAGACGAAAGGCCCGGTCTCGCTATTCGCGCATGGTAGCCGGGAACCCTTCATGGCAGTCTGGAATCCCAAAACGAATACCGGGACGGTGCACTTTGCAGATTATGCCGAACTGCCAGCAAAGAAGATTTGGTCCTGGGGCGTAGATGCCGACGGCCTGGACTGGCGCAAGGCGCTTTCGGATAACGACAGCGCTTATGTTGAGATTCAAGGAGGACTCTTTCGCGACCAGGAGACGTATGCCTTTCTCGAACCCAGGCAAACGATTAACTTCTCCGAGTACTGGATGCCGGTTCGTCAAATCGGCGGTATTTCGCGCGCCAACCTGGCGGGAGTACTAAGTCTTCGCCGGAACTCGAATCATCTCATCGTTGAGTTCAACGCGAACCAGCCAGTTCCACTTGCATCCATCGCCATTACGGATGGGGATAAACGTCTGGTCGAGGAGAGAGCTAATCTGCAGCCGGAGACAACATGGTCGCGCGAGTTACATATCCCCGATCCCCAGCGGCACTTCACCTTCGAGTTGCACGATGCCAAAGGCGCGCTGTTGTTGCGGCAGACCGAAGGGGAATACGACTGGACGTCGGAATCGGAAATTCATGTTGGTCCTCAGCAAGCCGACGTTATGCCCACTCCGGATGAACGCACGGAGGATGATTGGCTCCAGCTCGGCACGCAGCAGGAGCTAAACGGGGAAGTGTTGCTGGCTCGCGAAACTTACAGACAAGCGCTCTCCAGATTTCCTCGCAGCTCTGTCGTGAAGAAGGCGTCTGGGCGTCTAGCCACTAGCGTTCTCAGCTTTGATGAAGCGAAGATTCTTTTGGAGTCCGTTCGCCGCCGGGATACCACTGACGCGGAGGTCTCGTACTACCTGGGTATCGCGTACGACGGACTCGGCGATGAGCAGCACGCCCGAACCATGTACGAGCAGGCAATGTTGTTGCCTCAAATGCGCGTGGCCGCGTCGCTGCGGCTCGCCGAGCTTTTGGCGCGGAAAGGGGAGCTGACGAGCGCGGCGCGCCATCTCCTAGAGAGTTTGCGGGCCTCGCCCGACGATTTGCGTGTGATGGAAGAGTTGGTTGCTGTGGAGCATGCGTTGGGAAATGATTCAGAGGCGAACGCCCGTGCGCAAGAATGGCTAGGACGTTTTCCGCTGAGCTATTTTCTTCGCGAAGAACTCGGGAAATCCGATCTCAAACACCTCGCAAACGATACCAGCCGAGTCCTCAACATCGCGTCGGAGTACATTCGCCTTGGGCTCTATCAGCGTGCACTCGATGTGCTCTCACGTCATTACCCGTCACCAAGCCCTGATCAATCGGAGTCTGGCGCTCTCCCGCCAGAAAAACATCCTTTAGTCGCATATTTCAGAGGTTATTGTAGAGAGAAACTTGGACAATCTGGTCTGGATGACTCCCACGCCGCCTCCAAGCTTCCCACCTCATATATCTTTCCGAACAGCGCCCAGGAACTCGCGGTCCTAAAGGCGGGGTTGCAAGCAAACCCGAACGATGCCACGGCACATTACTTGCTGGGAACGCTTTATTTTTCCCGTGGATTGACCGACGCTGCTCTTGAGCAATGGTCTGCAGCTCAGAAACTGAATACCACTATTCCTGTTCTCGACGCGAGCAGAGGACTGGCGCTGCTTCGCATGAAGAATGACCCGCAGCAGGCCCTTGTGGCTTTTCGCGACGGACTGCGAAGTGATCCGAAGAATGTTGCCATTTATTTTGGACTCGACCAGGCGCTTAGTATTTTGGCGCGGCCGGCACAGGAGCGGGTCGAGGCCTTGCAACAATATCCGGACTCGGCGGAAATGCCTTCTGATTTGGTTTTCGAACTCATCTTGAATCTCGCCGAAGCGGGAGATTACGAGCGCGCAACGGCTTTGTTCCACAATCGCTTCTTCCCTCGTGAGGAGGGAGGAACGAACGTTCGTCAGGTTTGGATCGAGGTGCAACTCCAGCGCTCACTCAGGCTGGCGGAGCAAGAGCATTGTGCCGAAGCATTGACTGTTGCAGGGCAGTTGGCTTCGCCGGTCCAGGGACTGTCATTTACAAACGACGGACTAGAACCCATTCTGAAGTCGCCCAGAATTGAGTATCTTCGAGGGTCCATTTTTTCGCGGTGCGGCAAGCTTGCGGAAGCTAAAGGAGATTTCCAGGCTGCATCGGCAGCCCCTGATCCAAATGAGATTGTGTGGGCTTGGTTAGCGGCCCAAAGGTTACCTGAATTCGATCAGAGCAAGTGGCGAAAGGGCCTTGAGAGCTCTCTAAGTCGAATGGACGGGAATACTGAATCTAGCCCCTGGCGGCTTTACACGGTTGGTTCCATTCAGCGGGCTTTGGACAGGAAAGAGGAGGCAAGTGCGACATTCCGGAAAGTTTTCTTGCTGCCAGATCATTTGCTTGTCTATCACCTCACTCGCCTGGCCCAATCCCCCGCAATGCAGTAAAGTCGCGCTGGGCCGCAGAATAGGAAGATATGAAACACCTGGTGGAAAGCTTGATGATGGTGTGCCTACTGTTTGCGGCCACAGCGCTTGCCATCCCTGCCGAGGAGGGCGTGATCGAAAGCACCAAGGCACCGAACGATGCCACTCTTACCACAGATCCGCGCGCTGCGTTTTGGCAGCATGCTCGTCCGGTCTATGCGACAAAGGACAAATATGGGAAACTCCTCCCCCGCTACCGTACCGAAATCCGCTCGCGTTGGACCAGCAAGTACGTCTACTTTCTCTTCGTCTGCCCATACGAGAAACTTAATCTAAAGCCTTTACCTAACACCTCCGACGAAACCCCGGAGCTGTGGAATTGGGATGTAGCAGAAGTTTTTATCGGCTCAGACTTCAAGAACATTCGCCGCTACAAAGAATTCGAACTCTCACCCCAAGGTGAGTGGATCGATCTTGACATTGATCTCACGAAACCTCATCACGAAAGCGGCTGGACGTGGAACTCAGGGTTCCAAGTTGCAGCCCGCATAGATCGTCAGGCAAAAGTCTGGTACGGAGCCATGCAGATTCCATTCTCTGCAATCGTGCAGCATGCGCCCGGTGTCGGCGACAGTCTGCGGATAAATTTCTACCGTGGCCAGGGATCGCTCTCGGACCTTAAACAAATTACCTGGCAACCCACAATGAGTGAGACCTTTCACGTACCCGAGCGCTTTGGAATTTTGAAACTTATCGATTCGCAACCGCTTTCTCCGTGAATTTCTGCGCGGGCCAGATCTTCAAACTTGCCACGAACCCTGAAACCTCGGCTGTGGCCCCTTCGATCACGCAGTCCGCAGAAACAGACGCTTTTCGCGACGCGGATCTCGGCGAGCCTTGTCTTAGAGAGACGCCGAGTTACAGGGGTCCGGTTGGGAATATAGGAGCGATAAAACGTGCATCACTTATTTGCCGGGGTCGGCGGATTTACTTTTCCTTTTAGATGAACGCGGCCAGCAATGTAAACAGAGGGAACCAAGAATTCAGTGAACCCATCGCGAATGACAGGCTTGAGGGTTTCACAGCAGTCGTGCTCGGGGGTTTCGTAGCGAACAGAGGAATAGGCTCCCTTGACCCGTATTTGAACCTCCAGCGGGTCCTCTGCGTAATTCAGAAGCTCAACAATCTTGTCCCCGGTGTCCATTCCTCGATAGAGAACCGCAATTGTGGTCAAGGCATTCCACAGGCTCATGCGAATGTCTTTATTCTCAATGAGCCGGCGAACGTCTTGGGCAAAAGTTTCGGGATCGGCAATGGGCTCGGATAATTCAATGATTCGGCCTTTGCCTATCGAATATGACACCGAAGCGTTGCTGGTGCGGAGAGGACGAGCTGAATGCCAGGGGTAGGACACGTTGTTCGCGTTTACCAAGACAACGGTTCCACCTCGGCCAGCAAAATGTGAAATTGTCTGCATACCTGTCTTGGTGGGAGTAGAAAGGACTACAGCAACGTCAAAGTGCTGCAGATTAAATTCATTGAATAGGTTGGGCTTCAGAACGCGTACCCCGATGTTATGTCGCGCTAGCAAATTTATCGGCTCAAAGGATGCAGGATCCTCAGCGGTGATCACAGCGACGTTTGCCTCAGGAACTAAATGGCGTCGCTGAGCAGGAAAAAAGCGAACATATTGCTTCACCTGGTCCCAAGTGGCCCACGCTTTGGAATCATCGTGCGCCAGGCCGCCCTCCAAATTTTGGTGAAGTGCCAGAATCAAATCGGCGCCGAAAGCTGCTGCTTCGGCCACGGCCAACGCGTAGTCCGGTACGTCAGGACCCTGCTGCTGCGCCGCGCCAGTCAGATTCCAGCGAAAGCTGTAAAGTGGAACCTGCGCCGGGCGGAACGCTTGCTCCAGTCTAACCAGGGCCAGGTTAGTATCCACCCAAGGCTGTGCCGTGGGACTGGTCACTTGAAGTATGCCGTCTCGGTTAATCACGAGCGTGCCTTTCATTTCTGGCTGTATTGCATTTGGATTCGCAAGCAGAAAGGCAACCTTCGGGTAAGTTGTCCGCAGCCTGCGAATCGTGTCATCCAGAGAGGACAAAGGCTCATCTCCCGGACTGACAACGACGCCTGCGATCCCGGTCTTTGCTGCGGAATCCGCCGCGGCCGAAGCTTCTCGCACGCCGGTCTCGGCGTACACGTGATAACCCTGGTTGACAGCAATTCGGAATAAGGGAAGCCGGCCGGGCTCCCATGGAACCACAAGTTCAGTTACTCCCAGTCGCTTCGCCGAGGGAACGATGTCTTGCGTCCATCGCACCAGGACCCTGCTCCCGGCTGTGTTCGAGAGCAAAACGAAAAGTAACGGAAGAACTGGCTTTGTGACCGCGATAAGATTGGACATCACTTGTCTGCCTTCCGCTCTCGGGCAATCTGGGGATGTCCTTCTCTGACGAACGAAATCCGCGGTCCACTAGAGGCTGTTTCGACCTGACCTGAAGGTGCAATCCAAATGGCAGCGGCTTCAGAAATACCTTTGACAACCGCGGAGCCCTTCTGGGGTCCTAACAGCAGCAACGTCGTCGAAAGGGCATCAGAATCAGTGGCGGTTTGCGCCAGCACCGTAACAGCAATGGCTGTCTTCACCGGTTCCCCATTTTGAGGATCGATGATGTGTCCCGCTTGATTATCGCCAAACAAGCTCGACGCGGTTTGCTCGGAGGTAGACACACTATTTTCTGACAACAGCACCTCAGGATTGTTTTTTCCGGAAGGATCTCTCAACCGCACTCGCCATGCCGACTCGCCGGGAGGAAAGCCCATTCCATATATCGTACTTCCGCCGGCGTTCACGAGAGCCTTTGATATGCCATGCGAGCGCAGGATCGCCACCACGCGATCGACAGCATAACCTTTTCCGATGGCCCCCAGATCAATTTGCAATGACGGACAGCGAAACTCGATGCGATCAGGAGGGAGAAGCACAATTTTGTTGTAACCCACGCATTTTCGAAGGTTGGCTTCGTCGCCAGGAGACCGGGAGCGCTCTCCGCGTATGACGGACTTCCAGAAATTCACCAGGGGACCGACGGTGATGTCGAATTCTCCATCCGACAGCTTGGAGTACCGCAGAGATGTTTCGATTACGCGGTACAAGTCGGGGGAAACCGATTCTGCATGAAAATGGGCTGTGCGGTTCAACCGGCTCAGATCACTATCGGATTTGTAGTTGCTCATGATGCTATCGAGCCGAGCGATTTCTTGGAAAGCCTCATCGATTGCATTCGAAGCGTGGGTCGGAGAATCGTGGTAGGCAACAACCTCGAACACAGTGCCCATCACGTACTTCTTTTTGTGTACAAGAGTTAGCGACTGGGAGTCGGCGAGCGCTGCCGCAAGAACCGATAGCACCAGACTGGAGATCAGTCGTTTACTCCAGCGCATAAACGTCTCCGTCGAGACTTGCGAGATAGATAACGTCTTCTGCCAGAACAGGGGCCGATTGCACGGCCCCCCCTACGCCCGCTCTCCAGGCCAACTTACCGGAGGCGATGTCGAAAGCAAAGATTCCACCGGTCTGGACGCAAACCAAGCCACCCGCAATCACCGGTGGCGCAGTCACCACCTCACCTGCCTGAGCCTTCCACTTGAATGTGCCGGTCAAGACTTCAAGCGCGTAGAGATACCCGTCTTTGCTGCCAACAATAACCAGGTCGCCTGCGACAGCCGGAGAAGACGCTATGCCCAGTCCGGTTTCATATTTCCACCGCACGGCTCCCGTGTTTGCATCCAGCGCGTAGAAGAAGAAATCCTCAGATCCGATCAGCACTGTCCCGGAAGCAACGGCTGCCGAAGAATCAATGCCGTTTCCCGTCGGAGTTCGCCACAAGACCTTGCCAGTTGCTGCTTCTACGCCGTACACATTGCCGTCGCCGCAGCCGAAATAAAGCTGGTTTCCGGCGACGAACGGGGTTGAGTAGATGCGGCCGCCGAATTCCTGCGTCCAACGTTTGTGCCCTGTCTCAGCATCCACCGCATACAGCCTCGCACCTGCACTGCCGAAGAAGACGACTCCACCGCTCACGACAGGAGATGTCCACACTTCTCCCGAAGCAGCAGCATCCCACACCATCCTGCCAGTGTCGCCATTCACTGCATATACGGTGCCGCTGTCGCACCCGAAAAATACTTTGTTGTTTGAAACAGAAGGGGTGGAATGAATCTGATCTGCGATCTGAAATCTCCACTTCGGGCGGCCGCTGCTGACGTCTATCGCGTAAAGCGTACCCCCAGTTACAGTCACATAAAGAAGTTCGTTACGCAGCACAGGAGCCGAACGAATCGAGCTGCCTAAGCGGGCTTGCCAGCGAACCCGTTTCGGAGCGCGTGGCGTGAGGCTATTTTGTCCACCAGTCCTCAGATTGCCTTTCAGCAGTGTAGGCCAGGCGCCACCATCGTTTGGATGCGTCGTGTTCCCGGGAAGCTGGCTCATCTTCTATTACGCGACCCGACGATGGTCGATCAGTTTGCGGTCCGCTACGCCCAAGCCGAGCTTGCCCGCAGATGCAATGTGTCCCGGTCGCCGATAGAACAGATTCTTTCGTGGATCATGGAAGAACTCCTGACTATTTGAAGTGATGCTTCCAGGATCGTGCTCCCACACAGACGGTGCTCCTTTTTCCTGTCTTTTCTTTTCGATGGCCTCGAGTTCTAGCGTATCGATCGCGACTGGATCGGTACCGATACAAATAGTTCCGGCCGGATGAATAAAATCCTGAACCTGAGTCAGTGGTCCCCCATGCCATACCTGGCGCATGCCGTCCATAATGTGCAGCACGGCCTTTGAACGCAGGGGCTCCACCGAGCACATAACGGCGATCAGTGGGTCCGTAAATGAGTACGGTGCACGATGGGACCGGGCTACATTATTAAACGAGCCATAGGCTAGATTTTTCAGGCAGCCCGTGACCCCCGCAGCCGAGTGGTCCTTCATAGTGGGCACATTGATAATCTTCGTGAGCCCATGAGCGACGATCCTCGCCATGTACGAGCGAGTCTCCCATTCGCCGAAGAAGTTTGCTTGGCAATAAGTATGCATGTCGTACCCGGACATGCCGGAGTACGCGTCTTGAATCCCTAGCACCTTCACATTTGCAGGGACCAGCGCTTGATAGCTGCCAATGTCGATCTCGTACGCATACCGGTCGTACACAATAATGTTATGAGCTGGGACACCCACTGACAGCACACCGCTGACAATCTCGCGCACGATTTCCGGAGAGGAGCAGCACGCCGGAGCTCCAGAAGGATTGATTTTTATCCCGACAATGTCGCCCGGTTCGATAAATCTCGTCCACGCCGCCGCAGCCGAGCTCTCGCCAGTCAACTCCTTCATGCCGCGCTCAAGCATTTCGTTTATCAAGGGCTGAGAAACGCGGTTGTGGACAATTGCATCCGGACTCGATACTTCTACAACACGGCCGGGAAACAGACCCGGCATTCCCAACGGTGACGGCTTGGCTTGGGGTAAACCGTGAGTCTCAATCGGAGGGAGTGCCGGGGCCGAAGCTTCGCTCTGGGCGTTTAACAAAACTCCATGCAAAAGTAGACCGGCGCTCCCCAGGCATGTGCTTTTTACGAACTTGCGCCGATCCATCAAGATCTCCGGGCGTAAAGTATCGCTCAGGCTACGCTACGCACCGGCGATTTTCAAGCAGCGTCAGGCTGAAGGAGACTCCAATGCCGTGTAGTGACAATGTGTATGGAACTGCGTAAACTTCTCAGGATTTCATGGTGATCAGATGATTTTCTTCAGGAAAGGTCGTGTTTTCACTATGCGAAAAATGTTGCCAATGTTGCTTGAGCTGTTGATCGTAGTTACGGCAATAGGTGCGGCGGCCCAGATGCGTCAGTACGACCTGCTACTGAAGGGCGGCCATGTGATCGATCCCGCGAACAACCTCAATGCGGTGATGGACATTGCGATCTCTAAAGACAGGATCGCCGCGGTCGCGAAAGATATTCCCGCAGAGCAGGCCGGCAAAGTAGTCAATGTTTCTGGCCTGTACGTTACTCCGGGGCTCATCGACATTCATGTTCACATTGGCCATGGAGGGGCGCCGCTGAACTGGTTCGCACCCGAGGCTCGCGCTCATACCGGGCCGCTGGGAATCCCTGCCGATTTGGCGTTGCAGTCTGGTGTGACCACGATTGTGGACGCCGGCACATCGGGGGCGGAGACTTTTCTTC
>WNFR01006087.1_pt1 | contig 12330 bp, 8 predicted proteins | sample 5400221 | NCBI WGS metagenome assembly WNFR01 (sample SAMN13153357, study PRJNA577476) | soil metagenome | isolation source: 40 cm soil under Madrone tree | place: USA:California | collected 2016-06-14 | reverse complement strand
CGCTCAACGCCCCGGCGGGAATTGGCGCGTCGGCGCTCCAACCTGTGTGCGGCAAGCGGAATGTGCCATCGCCTGCAGAGCGCACCAGTGATGCCACCGCACCGAATTCCGAGGCAACCAAGGCGCCGCTTGCGCGATACCGCACAGCCTCCCCATAGGCAGCTCCAGACTGCCCGGCAACCGCCTTGAGATGGTCATAGATTTCGTCGTAAACGACAATTTTTCCCGCAACTTTGTCCTTGCCCAACGCTCGCAGCTCATCAAAATTCTTTACGACTACAACTTCAGCGGTAATTCCCGCGTCCGAAGTCGGAGCATTCCCCAACAGTGCGGTCACAACAATCTTCTGCTTCGTTCCAGGCACCTGACCCGGATACTCCGCCAACTCGGCGAAATCAGTTCCGCGGAGAAACCGCCGCACCGGCACCGGCTCCAGGCGGACCTCAAGCCCCAGCTTCCGCATTTCGTCGGCGACGTAGTTTGCCGCAGCATCGGCCTGCGGCGATCCCGCCGGCCGCGGCCCAATGCTGTCGCTCAAATGTTCGAGCTGCTTGTAAGCGTAATCATCAGCAAGCGCGGCGTCGCGAAGCTGCACGAGTTGGTTCCTGAGTTCGGGCGGAAAGGCGCGCGTGGCAGACTCGGGCTCCTGAGGCAAGCTGCCCCATGCCTTGGCTCTTTGCCCTTGCGAGAATTGGGACATAATCAGCAGTAACGAGAACACTAGCGATTCAGTGCGCATTGCCACCTCGAAGCAGTATTTCTACTCTGATTTCTAAGGTAACATCACGAACGCTGGCTGTGCTCTGCAGTGCATCCGGATCCCGTTGTGCGGTCCCTGCTCGTTTATTTTCCAAAAAACGTGGCCCCATTTCTGGGGCCACAATTCAAAAGAGGCGATTGGAAGGATTTCTCAGGAATGGCAATCGTGGGCGCCGTCACCGCTGAAATGACAGCTTGGGTCGATAGGTCGAGAACAATGAAAGAGGATCAGACTCATAGCTTGTACGGCCTCTTTTCTTACATCTTGAAATTGCATTTGTCCGGCCAAACCATAGCGTCAAGCTGTTGGCGGTTCGTGGCCCTCTAAGTCCTTGTACCGCAGTATGTAAGCGATTAAAATCCGGCGTCTCAGGGCCTGGCAGCGACCGGCCAAGAAGTTGCATAATTCTGCACATTGGGTGCACCCGATTAGCGCACGTATTCCCCCGGGCAAAAATCAGCAACTCTGCTATGCTCTGTGAGATTTTCCTTTCACGGAGGCCTGCATGCGCCGCCTGCTGGTTGTTATTACTCTTCTTCTGCCATCTTTGCTGCTGGCCCAAACTCCGCCTCCTCCGCAGACGGCACGCCAGGCGCTGATCGAAATGTTCTTCGGGACGGCGCCAGATCATCTGCAAAAGCACCTGCTTGATGCGACCCGCAAGGCATTCAACAAGATGAGCACCGGAGATGGAATGAATACGCTCGAACAGTTGTCGATGCTCTCATCTATGGCGAAGGCTGGGGGCACGAAACTCGAGACGTTCGATACAGGCCCAACGCTCCTTCAGGCCGAAGATCCGCGGGACGGTGGCAAAATCGAAATCGCTGTTGAGCGCGACGATCTCTCCGGTGACGAAGACCAGATTGAGATTGCATTGCACATGACTAAAGCGGGGAAGGAAGAAGTCCTGCCTTTCACTCCCCGAGTTACTTTTGCGATGAAGATGGAATCTGAGATTTGGCGGCTAAGCGATATCAGCTTCACGGTTCATTTGCCTCTGGGCGATCCTGACTTTCTGAAGAGGATACAAGAGCAGCAAAACACTCAAACCGAGCAGACGGCCAAGTGGGGACTACAATCTATCGTCACCGCTGAAAATTCCTATCATGTCGTGCATGGAAATTATGCGTGCAGCTTGTCGGACCTGAACAAAGTGAGCAAAGAGAGCGCTGATGGAAAATCAGCAACCGTCAACATGCTTGCCGGCGACCTTGCCAGCGGAAAACGCGGCGGATATATCTTTGCGATTTCAGGTTGCGATGGAAATGAATACAAAGTCGTAGCCGAACCTCAAGCACCAAATTCAGGCCAGCGCGCCTATTGCGCCGATGAGAGCGGCAAGATGCGCTCTTCGGCGGACGGGAAAGCTACAACATGTCTGCGCAGCGGAGAAGCGCTCGAGGAAAAAACCCATCTATTGGTCGCGCCTCCGGTTGCGACGAGTAAAGCAACACTTCAGCCGTCACGGTCTGCCACCCGAGTTCGAGTCTCTCAAGGAGTCACTCAGGGCCTCATCATCAGCAAAGTGCAACCTGTTTATCCGGCAGATGCGCGGCTTGCGCGAATCCAAGGCAGCGTTATATTGAAAGCCCTGATTAGCGAGACAGGAGATATCGCCAACCTGGACGTGCTGTCTGGCCACCCGATGCTGGTTCCGGCTGCGATGGACGCGGTTAAACAATGGAAGTACCGTCCGTATTTGCTGCAAGGCAAGCCGGTCCAGGTCGAAACCCAAATCACGGTAAATTTCACGCTCAGTGGAAACTGAAAACCGCCGCTGCCCTGATTTTTCTTTGCGACCTTTTGCGCCGTCTGTACGAACTTTGCGGTTCAAGCCTTTTGAACTTTGTTGCGAAGACCTGTCGGCGAAATCGATCGACGCACATCGTCTCGTCCCTTCCGCCGCATCCTATTTCCTGAATTGCTGAATTTCTGGTAAACAAAAGTGTGGGGAGGACAACTTTGCCCGCTCATGTCAGGCTAGTCGCGTTGTGCCTGCTGGCTCTTTTTTCCGCTGGCTGTGGCAGCAGCAGTAGTAATAACACGGTGAATCTTCGTATCGTGCAGGCGTCCCCGGATGCTCCCCCTTCTAAAATTCTGATCGATGGCACGTCAGTGGCAAGCAACGCGGTTTACGGCAACAATACCGGTTATCAATCGGTGAAAGTCGGGTCGCGCCATATTCAGCTCATTCCAGTCAGTGGTTCATCAGCAATTTTCGATCAATCAATTTCAGTCAGCTCCACTGCCGACCAGACGTTGCTTCTGACTGGGTCTGCGTCCGCAATTAAGCCTGTTCTGCTCAACGACGGTGGCACAACCAGCACAACTGGCGATGGGGACGTTCGCGTGATCAACGTCTCGCTCGGTATTACAGCCGCGGATGTCTTCATCATCCCTGCGGGGACCGGCATCGCCGGAGTTAAGCCGATCGCTCCCAATGTGGGATTCGACGGGAACACTGGCTACCAATTGACAGCGATTGGAAATTACGAGGTGATCTTCACCACGCCCGGCAACCCTTCTAACGCATTGTTGGACACCGGCTCTCTCGGGCTGACTCAAGGCCAGAATCAAACTGTGCTGGCGCTCGACGGCACGTCTGGAGGATTTAGCTACACTGTGCTTACGGATCAATAGTTAGCCGTGTCCGCAGCAATTCATGACCGTTCTTTACAAGCCAAGGCTTGCATTCAACAACACTTTTCCTGCCTGGTGCGTCTAACGGTAGTAAGACAGAAATCCTGGCCTTTGGCAGCTCTTAACAGCGGTATAATCAAGGTTTTGGACAAGCGGAGGACGAATCGACATGGATGCACGCGCCAACGCCCTTTGGGGGCGTTTGAAATCCAATCGCCTGGCGTTCACCTTAGTGGTGTTGCTCACTTTAGCCGTCGGCATTCTCATCGGAACCGTGGTTTCCGTCGGCGTTAAAGGCCAGGAGAAGAAAACGGCTGACGCCACTCCTCTGAGCGTGCCCGCGCCCCGGCAGCTTTCCAACCAATTTTCGCAAATCGCGAAGACGCTGGAACCGGCAGTCGTCAACGTCAATACCGAATCGACGATCAAGCCCACGGTCCGACGACGCGGCGGGCAGAACCCGGGCGATCAGGGAGACGACAATAGTCCCTTCGGCGATTTTTTTGACAAATTCTTTGGTGGCCAGGGCGACGGCGGCCCAATTCGCGAGCGTTCGCTGGGTTCCGGAGTCATTGTCGATCCTAAGGGATTCATTCTTACCAACCGGCATGTGGTCGAGAAGGCTGATCGTATTCGTGTGCACCTGCAGGATGAGCCACAGGGAATCCAGCATGATGCAAAAGTTGTCGGCAGCGACCAGGAAACCGACTTGGCCGTAATCAAGGTCGATGTCGATCATGCACTCCCTGTCGCTAAGCTCGGCAATTCCGACAGCATGCAAGTGGGTGACTGGGTACTTGCTGTGGGTAGTCCATTTGGGTTGCAGGCCACGGTAACGGCGGGAATCGTTTCTGCAAAGGGCCGCAATATTGTTCCCAATCGGCAGTTTCAGTCGTTCATTCAGACGGATGCCGCGATCAATCCCGGCAACTCCGGTGGGCCACTTGTGAACATGGATGGCGAAGTCATCGGCATCAACACCGCCATTCTGACCGATACCAATGCCTATGCAGGTGTCGGTTTTGCGCTGCCTTCGAACACCATTGTCCAGGTTTACAACCAGCTGACTGGCCCCGAACACCGGGTGCAGCGCGGTTCAATCGGCATCGAATTCAATGCGCAGGAGAACCCGGCAGTCGCGCGCATCTACGGCTCAGGAATCACAATTTCCAATGTCGTCCCCAACAGCCCCGCTGAACGCGCTGGCTTGAAGACCGGCGACACTATCGTTTCTGTGGATGGAAAGCCGGTGAAGAACGGTGACGAACTTGTCGCTGACATCGCGGCGAGAAAGCCTGGCGCTAAAGTCGGTCTCGGATACTTGCGCAATGGCAAGAAAGAGGAGACGACGGTCACCGTCGCCGATCGCGCCAAGCTGTTCGCCAGCCGACTGGGTGAAGATGAGGAGAGCGGGGAAGAGTCCACTCCAAAGCAAAGCAAACTGGGAATCACGGTGCGTCCGCTCACTGACGACATGGCCAACCGCCTCAATGTTCCCTCCGGCCAGGGCGTTATCGTTCAAGAAGTGAAACCGGGGTCATTTGCCGATGATGTTGGCCTCACCCGGGGCGACGTGATCCTTGAAGTTAACAAACAGCCCGTCAATAGCCAGGAAGATTTCGACAAGATTCAATCTGGCCTAAAGAGTGGTCAGGATATAGTATTCCTCGTCCGGCAAAGGGGCGCGGGACGGAACGGCGGTACGATTTTTCTCGCCGGCACACTTCCGTAACTGTTACTTGTACTAACGGCACTGGCGCCGAATCAGCCTTCGCGAGATGATGGTCGGCGCCAGAGAATGTGAATCCTGGCAGTGGAGTAGCGGATGTATTTGCGAACGGCAAAGTTAACCACGGTAGCAGCAGGATTACTACTAACCGCCTCATTGTGCGTGGGCGAGACCACAACTGCTCCTGCACCCAAGAAGCGCGCCGCCCATAAGGCCACTGCGCACAAAGCTCCATCTCACGACGTTTCTGCCCACAAAGCTGAGGCACGCAAGAACACAGCGAAGAGCACTCATCGAACAAGCAAGAAGACCAAAAAGACCCGCGTTCGGGGACAGGCAGCCATTGATAACCAGCGAGCGCGAGAGATCCAGGAAGCTTTGGTCCGCGAGCATTACATGAACGGCGACCCGTCAGGCAAATGGGACGATGCCACGCAACAGGCGTTGCGCCGCTACCAGGCCGACCAGGGCTGGCAAAGCAAGACCGTCCCGGACTCGCGGGCGCTCATCCGCCTGGGCCTTGGACCTGACCATGAGCACCTGCTGAATCCCGAAAGTGCAATGACGTCTCAGCCGCAGTTTCCCGTACGAAGTCGGACTACGACACGCGCGACGGGAACTTCGGCTGCAAGCTCAAACGCGACTGCTTCCGCGATGCCCGGCCAGAGTTCTATGCCAAGCGCAACTCCGGCAAGCAGCTTGCCTGATCTTTCCCCAAGCAGATAAGTTCAACAGGTATTAGACTGGCAGCGGCTCATCGCTCACAACCGCTCTGGGATTAGTTTCGGTCAGGCTGTCCGCCATTTCCTCTCCAAACTCTTTCGTGACAGCCTTTCTCGCGGCCGAGAGCGACGGTGGCCGTCGCTGAATGTCGTGCGCGTCCGTCGCTAAGAAATGAACTGCTTGGCGCTTCATCAGCCATTCGGCTGTCTCCCGGGCGCGTGTCCCCCATGATCCCGTGAACACCGAGGCCGTTACCTGCACCGCGCATCCGAGTTCCACCCACTGCAGCACGCGTTCCGCGTTCTGCTGTATGAGCGGATTGCGTTCGGGATGAGTAATGATCGCGGTGAATCCCTTCTCGCGCATTCGCGTAAACCATTCGTCAACCTGGAGCGGAATGCTGAAGTTGCTGAACTCGACGAGCAAGTAATGGCTGCTACCAATGCAATAGCGCTGCGGGATTTCGAGCGCGCTTTTCATGTTGTCAAATGACAAATGAAAGTCGCACCCCAGGCTCAACCGTGGTGTGTTCCCAATCCGCTGTTGAAGAGTTTGCAGCAGGCCTGAAAGATATTCCCGGTCATAAAAGTAGCGATCATTGGCGTGCGGCGTGGCAACCATGTGCTCAATGCCATCCTGCGCAGCCATCCGGCACATGGCCTCGGCGGTCTCCCAGGACTTAGGGCCGTCGTCCACCTCAGGCAGGATGTGCGAATGAATGTCGACCACGCAGGCCGATTAGAGCAGATTGATTAGCGGAAAGCCAAGCAGGGAAAAACATAACCAGCCACGGATTTTCACGAATTACACGGATAAACCTAACTGTGGGTATTCGAGGATCTGCGGTGGCTGGGTGTGTGATGCGATTTTGGAAGTTATCCGTCCGAATCCGTGTAAATCCGTGGCCGCTTTTGATCTTCAATGTGCCTTCATGAACTCACGAATCTCTGAGTAGGCCTCTTTGAGAACCGGCTCCTGTGGCAGAAACACAATCCGAAAATGCTTTGTGCCAGGCTTTTGCCCGAAGCCGGAGCCTTGGACGACAAGAATGTGCCTTTCGATCAGCAACTGCTTCACAAACGCCGCGTCATCTTGCGGAATATCAATTTTCGGGAACGCATAGAACGCGCCGCGCGGCGGCACGCAGCTCATCGCCGGAATGGAGTTGCAGGCCTCGACCGTGAGGTCGCGCCGCGCACTGAGTTTTCTGCGCACTTCAATCAAGTGGTCCTGCGGACCTTCGAGAGCAGCCTTGATTGCGTATTGCTCCGGATGATTGGCCGAAAGCCGCGCCCGCAGCAGCTTGTGAATACCTTCAGTGAACGGCTTCACGGCTGCGGCCTCTCCGCTCACAATGCCCCATCCAATACGCCATCCAGGGGCCAGGTAGTTCTTCGACAATCCGCCGATCGTGACCACCGGAACATCCGGCGCAACCGCCGCAATCGAGATATGCTCCGCGCCGTCGAGGATGAGCTTGTCGTAAATTTCGTCCGCGATGATAAGCAAATTGTGCTGCCGCGCAATCTCCGCAATGTCTTCCAGCATCTTCCGCGTGCATAGCGCGCCCGTAGGGTTGTTAGGATTAATCAGAATGATCGCCCGAGTGCGCGAATTGATCTTTTTGCGAATATCGTCGAGCTCCGGCTGCCAGCCGTCTTCTTCGTTCAGGTAATAGCTGTTCATCTCAGCCCCAACTTTGCACAGCACCGCCGTGTACAGCGGATAATCGGGGCTGGGCGTGAGCACGTTCTCGCCGGGATTCAGCAGCGCCGTGAGACAGACGTCAACCGCTTCGCCGGCGCCGTTGGTCACAAATACGTTTTGTACACTGGTGATTCCCGCTCGTGCCGCCTCAGCGCGAATGGCGTCCAAGGCTTCCGGCACTCCCTCTGAAGGCGCGTAGCCATTCTTGTTGTCGCGCATAGCACGATAGGCCGCTTCAATGACGTGCGCCGGCGTTGAAAAGTCAAAGATATTGGGATCGCCGACATTCAAATACAGAATCTTGTTTCCCTGCTTTTTGATCTCGTTCGCCAATCCGACCAGATCACGGATGGCATAGCGCAGGTTATCCAGGCGTTGGGCTGGGGTGATTTCGCGGGTTTGGGTAACGGGCATGAAGAGATTTTAACCGCTATGCGCCGAGAGACGGCGGGAAAAGCAAAAACCTAAACCACAGAGGACACAGCTGACTTGAGACTCTGTCTCTCTGTGTCCTCTGTGGTAAAGCCTTTGATCTTTAGATCTTGGCCAACAGCCAACAACCAACGAGGGGTTTCGTCACTCCGGTCTGTCAATCTGCGCTCTCTGCAATCGGTCCGAATAATCCACGTAAACCGACTTCCACTCCGTATAGAAATCAATCGCGCCAATTCCCCCTTCACGATGACCGTTGCCCGTGGCTTTTACTCCGCCAAATGGGAGATGGACTTCAGCGCCAATGGTAGGCGCGTTGATGTATGTAATGCCGGCGTACAGATCGCGCATCGCCGTAAAGGCTCTGTTCACGTCCCGTGTGTAGATAGCAGACGACAGCCCGTATTCAATGTCGTTGGCGATTTGGATTGCATCTTCAAAGCCCTCGCACGGGATTATGGAAACAACTGGCCCGAAGATTTCCTCCTGTGCAATGCGCATCTTCGGATCAACGTCACTGAAGATGGTCGGCTCCATGAAGAATCCATACTGATACTCACCTTGATCCAGCCGGTTGCCGCCGCATTGCAGCTTCGCGCCCTCAGTTCTGCCGATCTCGACGTATTCAAGATCGGTTTGCAGTTGGCGCTCATTGACGGCCGGGCCCATGTCGGTGGTCTCGTCAAGTCCGTTGCCGACGCGCAGTTTGCGCGCACGCTCCACGAGACGGCTGACAAACTCTTGATAGATTCCCTTCTCGGCAATGATGCGGCTAGTCGCGGTGCAACGCTGGCCGGTGGTACCGAACCCGCCCCACAGCGCGCCTTCAATAGCGAGGTCTAAATTGGCATCATTGAGCACGATCATGGGATTCTTGCCGCCCAATTCGAGCGAGCAGTGTTTGAAGCTCTTCGCGGCCGTTGTGCCAATGGTCCGTCCCACAGCGCTCGATCCGGTGAACGACACAGCGCGCACTTCCGGATGCTCAAGCATGGGCGCTCCGGTCTGCGGACCAAATCCCGTGACAATATTCACCACACCCTTTGGAACGCCCGCATCCGCCAGCACCCGGACGAGATTGAACGTTGAAAGCGGCGTGTCCTGTGCCGGCTTAATCACGCAAGTATTCCCGCAAACCAGCGCCGGAAGCAGTTTCCACGAAGGAATCGCCATCGGAAAATTCCACGGCGTGATCATGGCGCAGACACCAAGCGGATTGCGCACTGCCATTGCAAACTTGTTGGGGAGCTCCGAAGGCGTAGTCGGTCCGAACATCCGACGCCCTTCGCCCGCCATGTAGTAGGCGGTGTCCACCGCCTCCTGCACATCGCCGCGCGTTTCCTTGAGCACCTTACCCATCTCGCGGGTCATATCGCGCGCGTAATCTTCTTTGCGTTCGGCCAGCATCTCTGCCGCCAGATAAATAATTTCGGCGCGGCGTGGCGCAGGAACCAGGCGCCATTTCGCAAACGCGCGCTTGGCGGCATCCACCGCCGCATCTACGTCAGCCTTCCCGGACTTCTGAAAGATTCCTACTAGGTCGCGAGTATCGGCTGGATTGCGGTCCTCAAACGTCTCTCCGGTTTCGGATTCGACCCATTCTCCATCTATGAAGTTTCGGTAAACATTAGGCCGGGTAGCGGTGCCTACAATGACAGGGTTGGTAAGCGTATCAGTCGCCATCAGAATCCTCCTGGGAACCTTTCATGCTACCGCTCAGCCAGAGGGGGAGCAAGCGAGGGGCGAACCATCATCGCAAGAGCCCGCCAACGACCAACGACGGTTCTTTAGCTCGGAGCGCCGAAGGGACCAACAACGGTTCCCACCACCCCATGACCTCAGTAACCTCCAATAAGACGTTTCCCATTACTGCCCTCGCGCCGCCCTGCAATAATCTTGTCGTATTCCGGGGTTCTCTCGTCTACAGGGGATTAGGTGCGCTCAAACCGCAAATCGGGCATTCAGATTGCGTGGAAAACGGTCACCTACCGTAGTGTGTTCCTGATCGTTCTAACAATACTCATGGTAATGATCGCTGGCCTGCGGCTGGCCTTCCCAGAGTTCTCGCAAAACACGGTGAAAGCTGCAACTAATTTGGTTACCAATCTGTTGGAGCGGATCGCGCAACCCGAATCTGCGACAAAAGCCGGGGCCTCGTCTCAGCAGGGGCATATCACTGCGCTCGATGGAACAGTTCGCATAAAAAAAGCCAGCAGCAATACCTGGATTCGCGCGGATTACAGCGTGCCTCTCGAAAAAGGCGACGTTATCCAAACCGGATCTGAGGGCATGGCGAAGATCGTCTTCAATGACGGCACCAACTATTCGGTGAAGCAAGATTCGCTCATTGTGATCGAGGAGAACTCAGCCAACGAACACCAACAGACCGATGTTCAGGTGCGAGTAAACACTGGCACTGTCGATCTGCAGACAGGCACCTACAGCCAGGGTTCAAGTTCGCAGGTCAAGATGGATGGCGCAGTTGCATCGTTCGCGCCCGAAAGCGCCGCCCGGGTCAGCAAAGATCCGAAGTCCGAGCAGGACGAAATGCTGATCACAAAAGGCAGCGGCACGGTCGAGCGCAATGGCGAATCCATGAAGCTGGCCGAATGGGAGAAGACCAGTTTCAAAGCAAACTCGGCGCACATGGAAAAGATCAAGGAGATCGGGCCGCCAACGCCCATTTCGCCAGCTAACATGATGCCCATTTTTATCTCGCATGAGCCCAAGCCTGTTGAGTTTTCCTGGACTCCAATGGCGAATGCAAAGGGTTACCGCCTGCAAATTTCGCGGAACCCCTATTTCTCGTCAGTTATTGTGGACCGCAAACTGGATTCGGCCGATGTCATGGTCGCCGGACTGACCGAAGGCCCCTACTACTGGATGGTGCGTTCCTTTGACGTCCAAGACAGGGAATCGGCAGAGAGCGAGAAGAACCGCTTCACGATTATCGCTAAGGAAGCGGACACGGGAGCGATAGTCTTGGCGCTGAATCCATTCGTTCAGCACGGGCATGTTATCGAGTTAACTGGGAAAACCGAGATTGGCGCCCGAGTCATGGTCAATGGACGCGAAGTGCCAGTGGTTGGCACCGACGGCAGCTTTCACTATTTCACCCCGCCGCTTCCAATAGGCGAAACGTTGATTACGATTACCGCGCAAAATGCGAAGGGCGGAGTGAATACGCAGCAGCAGAAGGTGGTAATCCAGTAGGGGGTTACTCCTAGTGGAACTTGTTTTGGCAGGTGGCAACTTTATTATTCTTTAGCGCAGGGCCGGAAAAGTCCTTAAAATAAGGATCAACGACCCAGAACAATCAAGTTTGCGACCTGCAGGGCTGATTTCGGCAGATTGGGTGCCGATGTGTGTAGCAGATCAACTTAGAGAGAAACAGTCAATATATGTCATCCAACGGATTCCGCAACGGATCGTCAGGTGGGCACAATCTGCGGTCGCTTTTCAGCATTTTTTCGAGCGACTTGGCCATTGATCTGGGTACCGCCAACACGCTGGTTTATGCGCGCGGTAAGGGCATCGTGGTCAACGAGCCTTCGATTGTGGCGATGAACAAGAACACCAACGAAGTCGAGGCTGTCGGCAAAGAGGCGAAGGAAATGCTCGGCCGTACGCCCGGCAACATCGTCGCCATCAAGCCCATGAAAGATGGCGTGATTGCCGACTTCAAAGTCACTGAGAAAATGCTCAACTACTTCATTCAGAAGGCGCACAACCGCAAGATGCTGGTGCATCCCCGCATCGTGATAGGCGTGCCTTCGGAAATTACGCAGGTAGAAAAGCGCGCGGTCATGGACTCGGCTTATCGCGCCAAAGCCAGCGAAGTTTATCTCGTCGAGCAAGCGATGGTGGCGGCGATTGGCGCCGGCCTTCCAATTACCGAACCTTCCGGCAACATGGTTGTGGACATTGGCGGCGGCACCACCGATATCGCGGTCATCTCTCTGAGCGGCATCGTCTATTCGCGCTCGGTGCGCATGGCCGGTAATCAGATGGACGAAGCCATCATGAATTACCTGAAACGCAAATATAACTTGCTGGTTGGCGAGCGTACGGCAGAACAGATCAAGATGGAGATTGGCTCGGCGTATCCGCTTGACAAGCCGCTGACCATGGAAATCAAGGGACGCAACCTCATCGAAGGGGTTCCGAAAACAATTACCGTGGACGACAGCGAGATCCGAGAAGCTTTAAGCGAGTGTGTTTCCACCATCATGAACGCGGTTCGAGTTGCTTTGGAACGTACGCCTCCCGAGCTTTCCGCGGACATCAGTGATCGCGGAATTGTCCTGACCGGCGGCGGCGCGCTGCTGAAGAATTT
>WNFR01006082.1_pt1 | contig 12332 bp, 7 predicted proteins | sample 5400221 | NCBI WGS metagenome assembly WNFR01 (sample SAMN13153357, study PRJNA577476) | soil metagenome | isolation source: 40 cm soil under Madrone tree | place: USA:California | collected 2016-06-14 | reverse complement strand
CCAAGGAGGTCCGTATTCTGCGTTACCTCTTTGATGCTCAGGATTGGCCTCAGCTCGTGCACGAGCTGTTGAGCAATACCCTGAAGGTACTCTTCGACAGTCATCCCGCGGCTCCAGAGTAGGCCGAACTAGAATTAGGCCGAATAATTCGGGCTAATCCGGCGAATCTCACGACGAGACGCGCAAAAATTTACGCTGGCGCGCCGCCGAGAGCGCCGGGGAGAGGTGGGGTGACGTCGGGCGCGGCAACGACTTGCTTGGGCGGTTTTTCCGGCGGCATTTTTTGACCGTCCGGCGGTGCGGCTCTGCCTGGCGGATTGATCAAGCGACCGTGCTCGACGATCTCTTTAAGTTGTGAGCCGTCGAGAGTTTCGAATTCCAGCAGTGCCTTTGCGATTATTTCGAGCTTGTCGCGGTTGGCCATGAGTGTCTTCTTCGCTAGTTGATACGCGTCGTCGAGTAGTTTTTTTACTTCCTGATCGATCTGCTCCGCGGTTGCCTCGCTATAATCACGCGCACGCGAAATGTCGCGGCCGAGAAAAACGTAATCTTCATGGTCGCCATATTCGACCATGCCCATTTTTTCGCTCATGCCCCATTCGCAAACCATGCGCCGTGCGATCGCCGTTGCCATTTTGATATCGCCGCGGGCGCCATTGGTAATGTCGCCGAACACTATTTCTTCAGCGACGCGTCCGCCCATGCTGACGGCCAGACCGGCGAGCAATTCGTTTTTGCGGTTGGTATATTTGTCTTCCTCTGGCAACCACATTGTCGATCCGAGCGATGGGCCGCGCGGGATGATCGTGACTTTGTGCAGTGGCTCGGTGTGCGGCAATAGTTCCAACAACAGTGCGTGACCAGCCTCGTGATAGGCCGTGTTCGTTTTCTCCTTTTCGCTGAGCGCGAGACTGCGGCGCTCCTTGCCCCAGCGGACCTTGTCGCGCGCTTCTTCCAGTTCGGCGAGCGTGATGCCCTTTAGTCCGCGCCGCGCGGCGAGCAGCGCCGCCTCGTTGATCACATTCGCCAGCTCCGCGCCGGAATAACCCGGCGTGCCGCGCGCGACCACGGCAAGATCGACGCCTTCCGCCAGTTTCACTTTCTTAGCGTGCACGCGGAGAATTTCCTCACGGCCTTTTACGTCCGGCAGATTGACGGTGATTTGCCGATCAAAGCGCCCCGGTCGCAGCAGCGCTGGATCGAGAACGTCGGGGCGGTTCGTTGCCGCGATGATGATCACGCCTTCCTGCGTATCGAAGCCGTCCATCTCGACGAGCAACGCATTCAACGTTTGCTCGCGCTCGTCGTGGCCGCCGCCGACGCCGTGACCGCGATGGCGCCCGACGGCGTCGATCTCATCGATGAAAATGATGCAAGGCGCGGATTTTTTGCCTTGCTCGAACATGTCGCGGACGCGCGAGGCGCCGACCCCGACAAACATCTCAACAAAATCCGAGCCGCTGATTGAGAAGAATGGAACATCCGCTTCGCCTGCGATAGCGCGAGCTAACAAAGTTTTGCCGGTGCCAGGCGGTCCGACCAGGAGAACGCCCTTGGGAATGCGGCCGCCGAGCTTCTGGAATTTTTTCGGGTCGCGCAAAAACTCGACGAGCTCCTGCACCTCATCCTTTGCTTCCTCTACGCCGGCGACATCGCGAAATGTGATTTTATTCTTGTCCCGCGCGAGCATCCGGGCTTTTGATTTCCCGAAATTGAGAGCGCCTTTGCCAGCCATGCGGATTTGCTGACGGAAAAGGAAGTAAAGCACGAGGAGGAAAAGAGCGATCGGGAGAAAACCGACCACGGTTTGGGCCAGGACATTTGATTCCGTTTTAATGGCCGGTTGAATGCCGGCGGCTGCGAGTTTTTCCTGCAGATTGTTCGTGAAGCTCAAATAAATCGTGGTCCGAAATGGAACCTGCTGCGCAGGCGCTGAGCCGACTCCTTGGCGGATGTAAGCGCCGCGCAAGGTTTGGGTCGGTCGGCCATCCTCAACCACGAGTTGAAGCGGGTAATTTTTATCGGCGACGATCTGCTTGTTATCAAGGAGATCGAGGAAACGGTTGTAGGGAACGTCTTCGACCTGTTGCATTCCTCCGCGATAAAAGAGCATCGCGAGCGCAATGAAGCTGAAGGCGACCACGATGAGGATGACGCCGCGCCAGTTAAAATTGGGCTCGTTCCCGCGGGATTTATTCTCCTTGTTAGAGTTACGATCGGGTTGAGGCATGGAATTAAAACGCTTTACGCGCAAATGCAGGTTACCATGAACGGTTTTTCAATGCAAAGAGCAGCGCGGTTTTGGGCAAAAGGTGAGTGGTGATAAATGAATAGTGAAAAGATCGACACCGCGAGAGTTGAAACGTTGAATTATTAAAGGAGTCGGAGACGCCGCAGCCTCTTGCCTATATATCGTGGCTGCAGATTGCGTCGCTCGTCGCTTTCGGGTAAAATTTAAACTCGCAATATTGAAATGACAGAACTGGTTTCATCGGTTGCAGATAAAATCGACCGCGCCGTGCAGCGCGTTACACCGCTTGCCTATCGCGTGCGGCGGACCGGCCGCCGTCTGATGCGCCGCGCCTTGCGCAAGCCCCGCAGTGTCTCGGAAGGGCCAAACCTGCTGCCTGTGTTGATTCAAGTGCTGGCAAGTTTCACGAAGGCCGATGGCGTTCTGCTTGAGGAAGAGATCGACTCAAGTCTCGGTTTTTTGCGTTATGATTATCCGGAGGCGGTTTACTCGGAACTGCGACAGTTGTTCCGGCAGGCGCTTTACGAGCGTCAGGACCTCGCGGCGATGGCGCAGAAACTCGGCGCACAACTCAGCACAGAGCGCAAGATTATGCTCGGCGTTCAGCTTTACGACCTGATCTCCCAGGCGGGATTGAAGCAGGAGCAAGTTGTCGCGTTCTATTCGTTCATGTCACAGCTCGGCATGGCCGCGCAAGCCATCGACATTGTTTACCAACTTAATGCATCCGAGGACTCCGATCCGTCGATCTACCAGCGGGGTGCGTCGCCCCTGGAGTCGCTCTCGTTCGGCACAAATGGGAAGGCAGATGTGACCCTTAAGAACCTCGACGGCAATGATCGCTTGATGGCATTCCGCTATCGTGATCTCATTTTGCTGAAAAATTACAGCGGGCAGAACGTGTCGGTGCGAGGACGGCCGCTGGTGCGTGGCGGGTTCTGCCGAATTTACCCTGGCCAGCGGATTCTGGTTGGCGATCAGGTGCTCAGTTATCAGGAGCTGGCGCAATATTTCAACGCCAAGAAGAATGTTTCGCTTCCACAGATTTTCATCCGGGTAAACAAGGACTCGGATGAGGTGGAACTGGAGCGCTCGCGGACGCGCGAAAGCTCGCTCCGGGTTAGTTTCGGCTTGAAGGTGCGGGTGAAAGCATTGCGCGATGTCGATGCTGAGCTGAAGGGGACAAAACTGATGGCCGGGACGCAGGTCGAAGCGGCTTTGGAAGACAGGATCATTTTCCACAACGACAGCGAAATGGATTTGATCGATCTGCGCCGGCGGGCTCGTGCTTTGGGCGGCCGGTTTCAACTTAAAGCCTCCAAGTCCGAATATTTGGTTTCGAACGATCCGAGTCGGCTGGAAGCTGGCGATATTTTGCTTTCACCGGGGACGAGCGGCGATGTGCTCTTGAAAATTTTTTGCGATTACGATCAGCGGGTCGGCCTGCTGGAGGTGATCGAAGCCGATCGCCCGATCATGGTGGGCGACACTCCCGTGCGCACGACCGCGCCGCTGAAGGATGGCGACACCATCCGAATTGACGTCGGACAATTTCTTCGTTGCAATTTTTCGGAACGAATCATCGAGGAAGAGCGCAATATCATTCGCTCTCTCGAGGTGAATGAAGTTACTCATCGCTTCAGTAACGGCGAAATCGGACTGGAGGGAATTTCTTTTGGAGTCACTCGCGGCGAGCTCGTTTGCGTGATGGGCGCAAGTGGTTCGGGAAAAAGCACGCTCCTGAGAGTGCTTGCCGGACAACTTCAGCCGACCAGCGGCGAGGTCATCCTCAACGGACAATCGCTTTACTCGGACCTCGACGCACTCAAGCACTATGTCAGTTACATGCCGCAGCAAGACGCGTTCGACGAACATCTCACGATCGGCGAAAACCTGCAGTTTGCGGCGGCGATTCGTTCACCGCACCTCTCACGACGCGATCGCACGCGGCGCTTGGACGCGAAACTGATCGAGCTCGGTTTGGGCGAACGCCGGGACGCCGTCGTGGGCAGCGCGGAGAAGAAGACATTGAGCGGGGGCGAGCGCAAACGTCTCAACATCGGGCTCGATATGATCGGAATGTCGGACGTTTATCTTTTCGACGAACCGACTTCCGGCCTCTCCTCGAAAGACTCCGAACACGTGATCGAGATCATTCGCGGCATGGCGCACAACAAGATCATCATTGTCACCATTCACCAGCCCAGCTCGAAACTCTTTCAGATGTTTCATAAGGCGATCCTGCTCGATAAAGGCGGCCGGCTTGTCTTTTTCGGAACGCCCTCGGACATGCTTCGCTATTTTGCCGAAGCAGAACATCAACATCAGTTCGGCGCCGAACTAGGCGCATGTCCGTCATGTGGAACAACGCGCCCCGAATTCATTTTTGACGTGCTCGAAACACCGCTGCGCGATATCAGCGGCGACATTATTTACGAAGAAAACAGTCGTGGGCAGCTCATCGCGGCGCGCCGTTATTCGCCGGAATTCTGGCGCGACAAATACGAAGCGTTTCGATTGATCCAGGACGTCAAGCAAGTTTCTCTGCGCAAAGAACCGGGCGCGCCGGTTCCCGCAGTCCCGATCCAAAGAAAACGCCTGCCATTTCGCTGGCATGACGAGTGGACCCAATTCCGCACGCTGTTGCGCCGCGCTTTTATGAGCAAACTGCGTAATCGCGCCAACCTCGTCATCACCATTGGCGTTTCGCCTGTGCTGGCGTTGCTCATCGCAACGATTCTGCGTTACTCCGAGAGTGGCCAGTACGATTTCGCGTCGGCTTATCACATCCCGACGTTTTTGTTCCTCGGCCTGATCGTCGCGATGTTTCTCGGCTTGACCAATAGCGCCGACGATATCATTCGCGATCGGGCCGTCCTGCAACGCGAGCGCAATCTGAATGTTCGCCTCTCTTACTACGTGATCTCGAAAACGCTCACTCTCGGAATTTTTGCGCTGATTCAATGCGTGCTTTTTGTCCTGATCGGCAATTACGTCCTGCAAATCCGCGGGCTGTTTTGGATCGATCTCGGGATCATGTTGATGACAGCCATGGGTGGGATATCACTTGGCCTCGTGACCTCTTCGCTCGTTGCCGATCCAAAGACTGCCGCCAACATCGTCCCACTCGTCTTAATTCCGCAGATTATCATGGGCGGCGCGCTCATTAAATATGAGGACATGAACCGGAACCTGGCCCTTCTTTATACGCTGTCACACTGGTTCTCCGAACATCCGAGCATGGACCAGGGCAAGAAGATGGAGAGCAAACTGCAGGTGCCATTTGTTTGTCAATTCATTGCCATGCGTTGGTCCTATGAAGAAATGATCGTCGCGCAAGCCAAGCTCAACCCGCTTACCAGCCGACAAGATCGGACGCAGCGGGAGATCGACCGGATTGCTGCGGCGCGTCGACAAGATCCTGCCGAAAATAAACGGCTGGAGGAGCTGAAGGAAACGCTCGCTCTGCTTTCCGGCCTCGAAGCCAATTCCGTCAGCGAGCTCGATCATTACCTCACCACGGTGGATCAGATCCTCGATCGTAAACGACCGTTCGACCGTGCTCTCTTCAACAATGCGACTGGTCCGGTTACAGCCGAACAGGTTTATGTGAACCAAAAAGTTTCCGATCTGATCTCAAACGCCGAGATGGAACAAAGCGATTATCGCCGCGGCAATCGGCCGAACGTTTTCTTCGGCGCACAAAAGAATTACTTCGGCGTTAAAATCGGCGTGTTCGTTTTCAATACGTTTGTGTTGATTGCCTCGACGCTTGGATTGCTGGCCCTGCTCCACTGGATTTTGCGAAGACAGCTGGAAGTAAGAAGGAGTTGAATGAAAACCAGAAATCGAAAATCCAAAACCCAAACTCGTTTAATCGTCGCTGCCAGCGAGACTGATCCGGACATGCTCTACGCGACAAAGTTTTGGGCGCCTGATCCATTCATTTTCCTGGAGAGAAACGGCAAGCGCACGCTTGTTTTAAGTGATCTGGAAATCGATCGCGGGCGCAAGCAGGCCGAAGCGGATGAATTTGTTTCCTTCAATCAGGTAGAGCGCGAAGTGCAGGGAAAATCGAAGGAAGCACCGCCTTATGAAAAAGTTCTTGCGCATTTTCTCCGAAAACGCGGCGTAAGATCGACAATTGTTCCGGCAAATTTTCCGCTCGGTTATGCGCAGGAACTTGCTGCAAATAAAATCCGTGTTCAGGCGACGAACGGGCTTTTCTGGCCGGAACGCGAAGCGAAATCCGAGAACGAAGTTGAAATGATCGGGCGCGCCTTGCGAATTACGGAAAAGGGACTCAAACGCGCGATTGAAGTTTTGAAAGCGTCGCAGCCTGGCCCTGGAAAACGATTGCGCTGGAGCGGCAAAACGCTGAGTTCGGAGATGCTGCGCGCGGAAATTGATTCCACGATTTTACGCGCGGGCGGAATTCCAACCGGCACAATTGTCGCAGGTGGCGATCAGGCGTGCGATCCGCATGAGCGCGGCTTTGGCCCGCTTTACGCGAATTCACTGATTATTCTGGATGTCTTCCCGCGGGACGCGAAGACTGGCTATTTTGGCGACATGACCCGCACGGTTCTGCGCGGTCGCGCGAGCGAGGCGCAACGCAAACTTTGGGAGGCGGTAAAGGCCGGGCAAGCGCTCGCATTGAAAAAAATCAAGGCGGGAGTGGATGGAATGACGATTCACAAAGCAATCCAAGAACTCTTCGCCAAACGCGGTTTTCCAACTGAAGTGCGCAAGGGCAAGAATGTCGGTTTCTTTCACGGCACCGGTCACGGACTTGGTCTCGAGATCCACGAATATCCACGCCTGCAGAAAGTGACTCTGAAAGATCGACAAGTAATGACGGTCGAACCCGGGTTGTATTATCCAGGATTGGGTGGCGCCCGTCAGGAGGATGTAGTCGTGGTCACCAAAACTGGCTGCAAAATTCTATCGCGCTTTCCAAAGCAACTGGAAATTTAAGGTGGATCGGCCGCTCCGTTGAGCCGGGACTGCTCGATCCACCAATGAACGAAGCGCGCGGTTGCGCGTCTAAGTTTCCTAGACACACTTAAGACAGGCATGTTTTATCCTTACGGATTCGGTTTTGGATCTCATTGGCTGCTTTACATTGGCGTGCCGTTGATCATCGGGATTTGGGCCCAAATTCGGGTGAGCAGTGCATTTCGAAAATGGGGCGAGGTGCGCGCGAGCTCGAATATCACCGGTGCGGAATGCGCGCGTGAAATTCTCGAAGCGGCGCAAATTCACGATGTCGATGTTGTCGAGACGAACGATTTCTTGGGCGATCACTACGATCCGTCGAGCAAGAAGCTTTGCCTCTCGAGCAATGTCTACAACACGCCTTCGGTCGCTGCGCTCGGAATCGCCGCGCATGAAACCGGGCACGCCATTCAGCACGCCAAAGCTTACGCACCGCTCAAGGCGCGAATGGCCATTGTGCCGGTCACGATGATTGCGTCACAAATGCTGCCGTTCGTGATTTTTGGCGGCCTGTTTTTTCGCATTACCGGGTTGATTACGCTCGGCATTTATTGCTATCTGATTCTGCTCGTATTTCAGCTCATCACGCTGCCAGTGGAGTTTGACGCCTCGCGGCGCGCAAAAATCATTCTGCAACAAATGGGCATTGTGCAGCCCGGCGGCGAAATGGCCGGAGTAAACAAAGTTCTGAATGCGGCTGCGCTCACCTACGTAGCAGCGTTCATCGCCGCGTTGGGTAACCTGCTCTGGCTGCTTTCCCTGCGCGATCGCCGCTGATTAATTCGCGGGCCACTTGAAGAAGATGAATCCGTCTATCGCGCTGCCTGCTCGCCGGATTTCCGATTTGTTATCGTCGGGTCTCGGTGCTCGTGCTAAATCTAAGCGCGACGCGATGGAGCAGCCAAAAACGGACGAAGACCAACAGTTGGTAGCGCGGACGCAATCGGGAGATGCGGCCGCGTTCGATCAGCTCGTCATCAAGTACACGCCGCGTCTTTACGGTCTGGTTTACAACATGACGTCGAACCATGAGGACACCAACGACCTGTTACAGGACATTTTTTCCAAAGCTTACAAAGCGATCCGCGGTTTCCGCGGCAAGTCTTCGTTTTACACCTGGATCCACTCGATCGCGGTAAATATGACACTGAATTTTCTGAAAAAACGCGGCCGCCGTTTTCATCTCAGTCTGGACGATATCGATACCAGCATCCAAAACGACAAAGAGTTTCTCGAGCTCACCGCAACGAGCAGCCCGGTGCGGGAGGCAGACCTTTCCGAACTGCAGCGAAGATTGAACGAGGCCATGATGAAATTGTCTGATGAACACAGAGCCGTGGTCACCATGTTCCATATTCAAGGGATGCCCCACTCGGAGATCAGTAAAATCTTGCGTGTTTCGGAGGGAACAGTACGTTCCAGGCTCTTCTACGCGAATCGGCAACTGCAAAATTATCTGGACGAATTCAGAAAAAACCCCGTTGGTTAACCCGCGCTGAAATGGACGAATTTAACGACAACGAAATCGGCAAGCTACTTCGACTGAAACGGTACGAGCAACCGCCGCCCGGTTACTTCGAAAATTTCCTGCACGAGTTTCATCGCCGGCAGCGTGATGAATTGCTTCGTGAACCACTCTGGCGGATCCTTCTGGAGCGCACTCAGCACTTCATATTCCGTTTGGATGTTCGTTCGCTCACCTCCTATCCGGCGGCTATTGCCGCGGTCCTGGTGTGCGCCGCAGTCATTTCGCTGAAGATTTATCAGGAACCGGGGGCCGCCAATGTCGTCGCTCTCCAGAGCGGGCCGGCATTATCCACAGCAGTGAATGCCGAAGGAGAATGGACGCTTGCATCTCCGGCGGCGACGCGGATCTTCAGGGCGCAGCCGCTTCGCAGTTTGAATGAAAGCGCCAACACTCACCGGGCCGCCATCCCGCCGCGATACGTGCTCGATAGCGTTCCCGTGAGTTATGAGTCGACTTTCCGATTTTAATCGCGCGCCGGAATTTCGTTCCCGGTTTCGTTTTGTGTCGCTCTGTCGGCTCGCGCTCAGTCTATTCGCGGCATTTGGTCTGGTTCGCCTGGTTCGCGCGCAGGAAGAATCCGCTACGGCAATCAGCCACGTTAAGGAGGTCTTTGAGCGGGCCGCCAAAGCTGTGGTCAAAATTCACGGTGTTGACGAGCACTGTGAAATTTCGGGCACGGGATTTTTTATCGATCCTACGGGAACCCTTTACACTGCCTATACGGTCGGAGGTGAAGCGGGAAATTTCACGATCGACTTTAACGGCAAAAGATATCCCGCACGCCAGGTTTTGGCTGACATCCGTAGTGGTATGGCCATATTAAAAACAGATGTAGCAACGCCCGCGCTGCCGATTGGAAAATCCGAGGAGCTGGAAGTGGCAACGCCTGTTGTTGCGATTGGTTATCCGCTGGATTTGCCCGAAACGCCAAATTTCGGAATGATCGCAGGATTTGATCGGAAATATCTCGGCCGTTATTTTTCGACTACGCATCTGCGGGTCAATCTGCCTACACAGCGTGGAGAGGCCGGCGCGCCGCTCTTGAACATGAAAGGGGAGGTCGTGGGCATTCTGGTCAGCAGTCTGGAAAACAATTCGGCCTGCTACGCCGTGCCAATTGAAGCGGCGGAGAAAATCCGGGGCGATTTCGTCCGTTTCGGAGAGGCCAGGCACGGCTGGGTGGGGATTAATGTTTCGGAAGCTGCCACACAGGTGGAAGGCTCCCGCGCGGAAATGACGCAGATTATGGACGGAACCCCGGCGGCCGGTTCTGGGATCAAGCCCGGGGACATTCTCTTGCAAGTGGGACGGAAAAAAGTCCGCGAACCAGAAGATGTGTTGGACGCATCGTTCTTTATCACTGCCGGCGACACCGTGCCGATTACGGTGATGCGCGGAGATGAGAAGCTTACTTTTAATGTACAGGCCGAACTGCATCCGGCTAGCCAGCGTCCGCCGTTGATTGCCTCGCCGACAAATCAGGCGATTCCGCTCAAGCTGGATTCTGAAGTACAGCGCACGCCTTGACGTTCAGCAGCACGGTCAGCGCCCTAGCATTTTCCGAAATTCCGCCTCGTTGAGAATGCGAACGGCAAGTTGTTTCGCTTTATCGAGTTTGCTGCCCGCCTCTTTCCCCGCCACCACGTAATCGGTTTTCTTGCTCACGCTGCTGCTAACGTGGCCGCCAAGCGTTTCGATCTTTGCGGTCGCTTCTTCACGAGTCATTGATGGCAGCGTGCCAGTAAGCACAAAAGTTTTTCCGGCCAGCGGCAGCTCCGCTGCTTTTTTCGCCGAAATTTTTTCCCTCTTGGGAGAAATGCCGAGGTGCTTCATCCGGCGCAGAATTTTGTTGCCGGTATCGGATTCAAAAAAATCGAGGACGCTTCTCGCCACGACTGGCCCGACTTCTGTGACAATTCCGTGATCTTTTCCGTTTTTACTCTTCGATCGTTCGGCGAAACCGGCGCCAATCAGCCGTTCGGCGATTTCTTTCGTTTCTGTTTTTCGCTCCCGTTTCTCGTGATAATGCAGAACGTCTCGAAGTAGTTGGGACTGCGCTATGTCGTCCATGTTATCGTGAAAACGAGCGAGTTGCGCTGCGGTTGTTTTGCCAACGTCGGGAATAGCCAGAGCAAAAAGCCAGCGCGACAGCGGTAAATTACGCGCGCGCTCAATCGCGTTGAGTGCTTTGGTTGCATTTTTCTCGCCAAAGATTCGCGGCGCGTCTTCGCTGCCGAGGTTCAACTCCGTCAATTGCTTGATTTTCAATTCAAACAAATCGAGCGGCTCGCGCACCAGACCACGCTCAACTAATTTGTCGGCGACAATTCCGCCTACAGCTTCAATGTCGAGCGCACCGCGCCCCGCGAAAAATTCCACCCGCCGCGTCGTTTGCGCCGGACACTGAATATTTTCGCAGCGCCAGGCCACAAATTGTGGATCGCGCCTGACCGGACCGCCGCACACGGGGCATTTGCCATGAATGTGTTCGAAGAAATCGAAGGGCTTTGCGCTCCGCGGCCGTTTTGATTTTACAATTTCGACGACAGCGGGAATCACTTCGCCGGCTTTTTCGATCACCACGGTGTCACCGATGCGGATGTCCTTGCGTTTGATTTCGTCCTCATTGTGCAAGGTCGCACGCGAAACCCGGCTGCCGCTCACCGTCACCGGCTCGAGCACTGCCACAGGCGTGAGAATTCCAGTGCGCCCGACCTGAACGATGATGTCCATCAAGCGGGTCTCGACGCGTTCGGCCGCGTATTTGTATGCGATCGCCCAGCGTGGCGATTTGGCGGTGAAGCCGAGCCGCTCGCGTTGCTCAAACTCATCGACTTTCACGACCGCGCCGTCGGTTTGATATGCAAAATCAGCTCGAATTTTGTCCAGTTCGCGGATCGCGTTCAGAATTTCCTCAACCGAATCGGCCAGCCACCAGCGTTCGCTCGTGGGTAATCCAAGCTTCTTGAACAAAGGAAAAATTTCCGAGTGAAGATCGACGTCTACGCGTCCGGTCGCGCCGGTTCCGTAAAACACAATTCCCAGTGGCCGCTGCGCCACAATTTTCGGATCGAGATTTTTAAGGGAGCCTGCGGCTGCGTTTCGCGGATTGGCAAACAACGGTAAACCGGCCGCGCTTCGTTCTTCGTTCAATTTTTCGAAGCCGCGCTTGTCCATGTAAACCTCGCCGCGCGCTTCGAAAATTTTCGGGGCCGCGCCGCGCAACCGCTCCGGCACCGACCGAATGGTGCGAACGTTTTGAGTGATGTCGTCGCCGACCACCCCATCCCCGCGAGTGGCCGCGTATTGCAGTTTTCCATTTTCGTACAGAAGCGAAACGGCCACGCCGTCCACTTTTGGTTCGATTACGACTGGAATCTTTTCGTCGGGCAAAAGTCGCGTGATGCGCCGGTAAAAATTGGCGACTTCCTTTTCGGAATAAGTGTTGTCGAGACTGAGCATCGGCAGGCGATGCTGAATTTGAGCGAAAGCTTCGAGGGGCTTGCCACCGACGTGCTGAGTTGGCGAATCGGGTGCGACAAGCTGCGGAAATCT
>WNFR01008255.1_pt1 | contig 12333 bp, 10 predicted proteins | sample 5400221 | NCBI WGS metagenome assembly WNFR01 (sample SAMN13153357, study PRJNA577476) | soil metagenome | isolation source: 40 cm soil under Madrone tree | place: USA:California | collected 2016-06-14 | reverse complement strand
GGTCGCTGTCGAGAACGGGGTGGCGTGCCTCGACGTCCTGCGCGGCACGGCGCTGCCGGCAAGGTGGACTGGCAAGCTCTGGGCTTTGCAGCAGGGCATCCAGCATGTCGGAAAAGATTCCGACTACCTTCTGTTGACCGATGCGGATATTGGCCATGCGCCCGACAACGTCCGGACGCTTGTCGCGCGCGCAGAGCAAGACGGCCGCGTGCTGGTTTCCTTGATGGCCCAACTTTCCTGCACGACCTGGGCGGAATGCTTCCTCATCCCGGCTTTCGTCTTCTTCTTTCAGATGCTTTATCCTTTCGCGTGGGTCGCGCAAAGGAAGCGTCGGCTCGCGGCTGCCGCCGGCGGCTGCGTGCTTGCGCGACGTGAAGCGCTCGAACACGCAGGTGGCATCGCTTCCATCAAATCCGAGATCATCGACGACTGCGCGCTTGCGCGCCGTCTAAAGACACAGGGTCCGATCTGGCTCGGCTTGAGCCGGCGAGCAAGGAGTCTTCGGCCGTATGGCGGGATCGGCGAGATCGGTCGCATGATATCGCGATCGGCCTATGCGCAGCTCGGCTACTCGCCGTTGCTGCTGGCGGGCACTATCGCCGGGATGGTGTTGACCTACCTGGTGCCGCCGACGCTGGCGTTCGTCGGCGGCACCGGCCTTGCGCAGGGGGCGGGGCTGTGCGCTTGGGTGTTGATGGCACTGTCGTTCCAGCCCATTCTTCGCTTCTATCGCCTCTCGCCGTTATGGGGGGTGGCCCTGCCCGCTATGGGCGCAACGTATACCCTGTTCACCCTGTACTCCGCGTTCCAGTTCTGGCGCGGCCGGGGTGGCATGTGGAAGGGACGCGCTCAGGCAAGGGCGCGCAGTTCATGACGAGTTCGGACGGTTTCGCCTCGGGCAAAGGTCACCGGAACGAGAACTTCCCCGTGGCCTCACGCTTGGTGCGACCGGAACTCCGCGCACCCATCCTTGCCTTTTACCGCTTCGCGCGCGCTGCGGACGATGTGGCGGATCATGTCAAAGCAAGTGCCGAGGACAAGCTAGCCCAGCTTGGGCGAATGGAGGCTGGGCTGCGCGGCGTGGCCGGCGCCAACGCGGAAGGGGAAGCGTTGTATGCGGTCCTCCAGGCGCGTGGCCTGACGGATCAGCACGCCCTGGATCTGCTGGAAGCGTTCCGGCGCGATGTCGTAAAGCGGCGCTACGCGGATTGGGCAGAGCTGATGGATTACTGCGCTTATTCTGCCGCGCCGGTCGGGCGCTTCGTACTCGATTTGCATGGTGAGGCACGGGTGCTCTGGCCGGCCAACGACATGCTGTGCGCCGGCTTGCAGATGATCAATCACCTGCAGGACTGTGCGAAAGATTACCGGACACTCGACCGGGTCTATATCCCGCTGGATGCTCTTGCTGCTCACAGGACAAACGTCGAGTCGCTGGGAGAAAGCCAAGCGTCGCCAGCCCTGCGAGAGGTGATAACGGGACTAGCCCACCGTACAAGCGCGCTGCTCAATCAGTCACGACCTTTCGCCGGTCAGATCGCAGATCGTCGGTTGGCCCTGGAAGTCGGCGTCATCCAGACACTGGCCGAGAGCCTGACGGTCCGGCTTATGCGCCGCGATCCGCTATCCCAGCGTGTCCACCATCATCCTGTAGAGGCGATTGCCCTCGCGCTCCGTGGCGCTATTGGAATCGCCGCCATGCGGCTCGGGAGGATATGCGGTCTGGGTCAGCCCGGTCTCCATGGCAGCCGGCAGTGATTGACCAATCTCAGACCCATGCGACGCCGGTAGCGCTTCAGAAGCGGGGTGGACGACATTGCAGACGATGGAATGCGGCCGCGAGCGGCGCGAGCCCTGGAGCTCGAGGCGTGGCGCGCTGACTTCGGCGCTCTTTATGCAGGGAGGCCCGCGGGTCGCGCGGCTTTCCTTGAAACCGCGGTCCGAGAATTCAAGCTACGGCAGGAGGATTTCCTAGCCGTGATCGACGGTATGGACATGGACGTCGCAGCCGACATCCGCGCGCCCTCTCTCGAGACGTTAAACCTCTATTGCGACCGCGTGGCCGCCGCAGTCGGGCGTCTCTCGACTCGCATCTTCGGGATGGAGGAAGAGCCCGGCTTGGAACTCGCGCATCGTCTGGGGCATGCGTTGCAGTTGACCAACATCCTGCGTGACATTGATGAAGATGCCGCCATCGGCCGCCTGTACCTGCCGCGCGAATTGCTGGTGAAGGCGGGGGTCGTCACTACTGATCCGATCGCCGCGATCGGCGACCCGCGCATAGACGGCGTCTGCCGTGCGCTGGCCACGCAGGCGGGCGATCATTTCGCGGCCGCCGACCGGCTGCTGCGCTCCAGGCCACGGGGCCGCCTTCTGGCGCCGCGCCTGATGGCGGCGGTCTACCAGGCGATGCTGCGGGACATGCTGGTGCAGGGCTGGGCGCCGCCGCGCCGGCGCATCCGCATCGGCAAGCCGCGATTGCTGTGGCTCGTCGTACGGTGCAGCGTGTTTGGATGACGCGGTCCGCGAATGCACCGCGCATCCATGTCGTGGGGGCAGGGTTAGCCGGATTGTCGGCGGCGGTGACGTTGGCGCGCTCTGGCGTAGCCGTTGTGCTTTCGGATGCAGCCAAGCAGGCCGGTGGACGATGCCGCTCCTTCCATGACAGCGTGCTCGACATGGTGATCGACAACGGCAATCACCTTGTGCTGTCCGGTAACCCCTCCGTCGGCCGTTATTTGCGGGCGATCGGCGCGGAAGGCCGGCTGACGGGACCGCCGCGTGCCGAATTTCCCTTTTTCGACCTCGGCAGCCGTAAGCGGTGGACACTGCGCCCCAATGACGGACCTGTTCCCTGGTGGCTTTTGTTTTCCGGTCGCCGCGTACCGGGCACGCACCTGAGTGACTATCTGGCCTTGGCCACCTTGATGCGACGTCATCCCGGCCGGCGGACCGACGAGGTCATAGAGTGCAGTGGCCCATTTTGGGACAAGTTCTTGAGGCCGTTGCTTGTGTCCGTTCTCAACACGGCACCAGAGGATGGGTCCGCCGATCTCGCTGGCGCGGTGGTGCGGGAGACGTTCGCGAAGGGCGGGCGTTGGTTTCGTCCTCGGATAGCCACGCCCAGCCTGGCCGCCGCTTTCGTGGATCCCGCGCTGCGTCTGCTGCGCGAGGCGGGAACGGATATCCGGTTCGGTCGCCGCCTTCTCGCGGCGACGCAGGACGAGGACCGGGTGACGGGATTGAGCTTCGCCGATGGCCAAGAGGTACTTGGTCCGCGGGAGCGGGTGATCTTTGCCGTTCCTCCGTGGACTGTGCAGGAGTTGCTGCCGGGCGTCACTGTTCCCGGCGCGTTTCGTGCCATCATCAATGCGCACTTTCGCATCAGCCCGCCAATGAATGCGCCGGCAATACTCGGACTGATCGGCGGAACGGCGGAATGGGTTTTCGCTTTCCCCGGTCGCTTGTCCGTCACCGTCAGTGCAGCCGACCGCCTGTTGGAGATGAATACCGACACGCTGATAGCGTGCCTGTGGCGCGACGTTGCCGAGTCCTACAATTTGTCCGGCCCGCCTCCACCTTGCCGCATCGTGAAGGAGAAACGCGCGACCTTCGCCTCCACGCCCACGGAGAACTCCATGCGTCCGCCCGCTCGCACGCGCTGGACAAACTTGTTCCTTGCCGGCGATTGGGTCGATACCGGATTGCCTGCAACGATCGAGGGCGCCCTTCGTTCAGGGGAAGTGGCGGCGGCGCTCGCTCTTGCCGGAAGCGCCCGCTCGTGACTGATGACTCTGCCAATATTTGGGGCGTGACTGGCCTCGACGGCATCGAAGGCGACATTCGTCGCGCTGCGGACGCGCTGTTGCGGCTGCAGAAGGACGACGGGTACTGGGTCTTCGAGCTGGAGGCGGACGCGACCATCCCGGCCGAGTACATCCTGTTGCGTCATTACCTGGGCGAGCCAGACGATCTGGAACTGGAGCGCAAGGTTGGTGTCTATCTTCGTCGCATCCAGCGCGACCATGGCGGCTGGCCGCTATTTCATGGCGGCGCATTCGACCTCAGCGCCTCGGTGAAAGCTTACTTCTGCCTCAAAATGATCGGCGACAGCCTGGACGCGCCGCACATGGAACGGGCGCGTAAGGCGATCCTGGCGCATGGCGGGGCAGGCGACGCCAATGTCTTTACGCGCATCCTGTTGGCGCAGTTCGGCGAGCTGTCTTGGACGCACGTGCCGGCCATCCCTGTGGAATTGGTATTGTTGCCCCGCTGGTTCCCGATTCATCTGTCACGGATGTCCTACTGGGCGCGTACCGTAATGGTGCCCTTGCTGGTCATTGCAGCGTTGCGGGTGCGGGCGCGCAACACGCGCAGCGTCCGAATCCAGGAACTCTTCGCGACGACCGGCGGGAAGAGGCGGAAGGGACTGACGCATCAGAAGCGCGGCTGGGCGCTGTTTTTCAATGGTTTGGATCGCGTGCTGAATATGGCGGAGCCTTGGTGGCCGAAGTCGCTGCGCCGCCGAGCCATCGAACGCTGCCTTCGGTTTGTGATCGAACGAGCGAACGGCGAGGACGGGCTGGGTGCGATCTACCCTGCCATGGCCAATGTGGTGATGATGTTTGATGCTCTGGGTTATCCGCCGGAGCATCCCGATCGCGCCATCGCTCGCCGCGCCATCGAAAGGCTGCTTGTGATTCGTGACGACGAGGCCTACTGCCAGCCCTGCGTTTCGCCGGTCTGGGACACCGCGTTGGCCGCCCATGCGGTAATGGAAGTAGGCGGCGAGGAGACGACTGCCGCCGCTGTGCGTGGCCTGGATTGGCTGCGGCCGCTGCAAGAGCTGGAAGTGAGAGGAGACTGGGCGGAGCGGCGCCCGGATATTCGTCCCGGCGGCTGGGCTTTCCAGTATAGCAACGGGCACTATCCCGATGTCGACGACACGGCGGTCGTGGTCATGGCCATGGATCGGGTGAGGCGCAATCAGCGAACGGGCGGCTATGACGAGGCCATTGCGCGTGGCGTCGAATGGACGGTGGGGTTACAGAGCCGCAATGGCGGCTGGGGCGCCTTCGATGCCGACAATGTCGACGACTATCTTAACAATATTCCCTTTGCCGACCATGGCGCGATGCTCGATCCTCCGACGGCGGACGTCAGCGCGCGCTGCATCAGTATGTTGGCGCAGCTCGGGACGGGAGCGAACTGTTCGACGATGCGGGCCGCACTCAAGTATCTTGAACGCGGGCAGGAAGCCGACGGAAGCTGGTTCGGCCGATGGGGGGTGAACTACATCTATGGCACCTGGTCCGCGCTTTGTGCGCTTAACGCCGCGGGCCGGGATGCGACGTCGCCCAATATCCGCAAAGCGGTGGACTGGCTTGTGTCCATTCAGAATCCTGATGGCGGATGGGGAGAAGACTGCACGAGCTACAATCTCGACTATCGCGGCTATGAATCGGCACCGTCCAACGCCTCGCAGACCGCTTGGGCATTGCTGGGGCTGATGGCGGCGGGAGAGGTGGAACATCCCGCCGTGGCGCGCGGAATCGCGTATCTCAGGCAGACCCAGGATGCGACCGGGTTGTGGTCGCAATCCGCCTATACCGGCGGCGGCTTTCCCCGCGTCTTCTACCTCCGCTATCATGGCTACCCGAAAATTTTCCCCCTATGGGCGCTCGCGCGCTACCGCAATCTGCGATGCAGCAACGCCCGGCACGTGGTCTACGGCATGTGACGATCCTCGCGGTCACCGGACTACTGCGCGAACGGCGTCTCATCGACGGACCAGACGTCGAAGTCGTCGCGGGCGGTGGCGATGCCATGCGACTGGAATCGGAACTCGATCAACTCGCCGGCAAGGCACGTGGCATCATCAGCATCGGTATCGCAGGGGCATTGGCGTTCGGACTGACACCGGGCCGTTGGGTCGTCGCCCGCGCCGTACTCGATAACGGCAAGTCCATACCCACCAATCAGGCCTGGACCAGCCGGCTCATCGCCCGGCTTCCCCACGCAGCTACGGGATTGCTGCTGGGCACGGATGTCGTGGTGGCGGAGGCAACGCAAAAAGCTGCGCTGCATCAGGCGACTGGCGCTGATGCCGTCGATATGGAGTCACATATCGTGGCGAGAATCGCGGGGCGGCATCATCTTCCTTTCGTTGCCGCGCGGGTCATTTCCGACGCCGCGGGCCGGACGCTGCCGCCGGCGGCCAGGATCGGAATGCGACCGGATGGCGTGATGGATCTGCCGGCGGTATTGCGCTCCCTGCTGAGAGAGCCGTTCCAGCTTCCCGCCTTGATCCGCACGGGGCTAGAAGCAGAGCGGAGCTTCCGGGCTTTATTCCGCGGCTGCGGCCGACTTGGCCCCGGGCTTGGCGGCCCGTAGTTCGTCGAGCTTGCGTTCGACATGCCCTGAAAACACGAAGTCCGCCGGTCGCTGGCCGTCGAGGCTGATGTCTTTGGCCATGGCGCCCTTCGAGCGAACGCCACGCAACGAGATCCACAACGCCTTCAGTGGTCGCCGCATCATATCCTGCACGGCGGAGGCCTCGAAGCCGGAATGCACCATGCAATCTGCGCACTGCTCGTAGTTGCCGACGCCGTACTTCTCCCATTCGGTGTCGTCCATGAGCTCACGGAATGTCTTCGCGTACCCTTCGCCCAGAAGGTAACAAGGCTTCTGCCAGCCGAAAACGGTGCGCGTCGGATTACCCCAGGGCGTACAGTGGTAGGCCTCATTCCCAGCGAGGAAGTTCAGGAACATGATCGACTGGCTGAAGGGCCATTTCCGTCCACCATTCCCACGCTCCAGGATACCGCGGAACAATTCCTTGGTCTTGGTTCGGTTCAGGAAGTGCTGCTGGTCTGGCGCGCGCTCATAGGCATAGCCGGGCGAAACAGTAATGCCATCTAGTCCGAGCGCCTTCATCGCGTCGAAGAAGTCGGCTACCTGTGAGGGGTCGGCATCGTTGAACAGAGTGCAGTTGATGCTGACGCGAAAGCCCTTCGCCTTGGCCAGGCGGATCGCTTCTACCGCCTTGTCGTATACGCCCCGCTGGCAGACCGACCTGTCATGCATTGCCTGATTGCCATCCAAATGGATGGACCAAGTGAAGGCGGAATGCGGTTTATAGTCATCGATCTTCTTCGCCAACAGCAGGGCGTTCGTGCACAGGATTACGAACTTCTTGCGAGCGAGATAACCTTTGACGATCTCAGGCATATCACGGTGCAGCAGCGGCTCGCCGCCGGCGATCGAAACAACGGGTGCACCGCATTCGTCGATCGCTGCCATGCACTGATCGTAGGACAGACGTTGGTTTAGGATCTCATCTGGGTAGTCGATCTTGCCACAGCCAGCACAAGCAAGGTTGCAGCGGAACAACGGCTCCATCATCAGCACGAGCGGATAGCGTTTGCGTCCGGCCCAATGCTGATGGAGCACGTAGGCTCCGATGCGCGCTGCCTGGAGCAGAGGAATTCCCACGACGTTGTTCCTCTACTGGGCTGCCGGCCCGACTTTTTTTTCGGGCGATAACCTGAGTTCTTGGGGCAAGCGGAACTCGATATCCTCGCGCACACCGACCATTTGTTCGACCTCGACGTCGCCATGGCGGCGCAGAGCTTCGATGACGTCCAGCACCAGTTCCTCAGGTGCTGACGCCCCGGCGGTGAGTGCCACCGTTTGAACCTCGGCTAGCCAGGCCGGATCCAACTCCCGGCCATCGGCGATCAGGTAGCTCGGGAGACCTTGCTCCACCCCTATCTCCCGCAGTCGATTCGAATTGGAGCTGTTTCGACTTCCTACTACAAGCAGCAGATCCGCCGCCTCACACAATTCTCGCACCGCAGACTGCCGATGCTGAGTCGCATAGCAGATATCGGAAACGTCCGGTCCCTCAAGGTTTCCGAATCGTGCCCGGAGCGCAGCGATCATGCCGCGCGTATCATCGACGCTTAGGGTGGTCTGAGTGACATAAGCGACAGGCGCGTCAGCTGGCAGGTCAAGCTTGGCAACGTCTTCTATCGTCGAAACGAGATGAACCTCTGCGCCGACCTGGCCAATGGTGCCCTCCACCTCGGGATGGCCTGGGTGGCCGATCAGGATCAGAGTCCTGCCACGGGCGACGTATCGCTTGCCTTGGCTGTGCACTTTTGAGACCAAAGGACACGTGGCATCCAGCACTGGAAGCCCTCGCGCCAGGGCCTCGTCGATGATGGACTGTGCGACGCCGTGGGCGCTGAAAATCGTTACGGCGCCGTCGGGAATTTGATCCAACGTCTCGACGAAAACCGCGCCCATACGTTCAAGCCTTTCAACCACATGACGGTTATGTACGATTTCGTGTCGGACATAGATCGGAGCGCCGAATTTTTCGAGGGACCGTTCAACGATCTCGATTGCACGTACGACTCCCGCGCAAAAACCCCGAGGTTGAGCCATAAGAACGCGCATACAGATCATCTCCTTCGTCGGGGCGCCGCGATCATTCGTATCCGTCAGTTGCTTTCCGAGCGCACTAGCGAGGTTGCTTACAGGACCCGCGTCCACGAGTGGCGGCAAGGCGAATGAGCTATCAGACAGCTCCGTATTTGCAGACGGAGCATTCTAAAGTTCCTTTATCTTCCGACACCACGACCCTCGGCGCAAGACGTCGGGATCGCTTTTGGTGATTCGGTGAACCGTGAACGAGTCTAACTGAAGCACGTACACTGCGCCTCATAGGCCATGCCAGCGCCGATTCCCTCGTCCGGTGGGCCTTGCTGCACGGCGCGCCGACGAGTTTGCACGCAGCCTGCTTACAGGCGGCACGCTGTTCGAAGAGATGGGCTTTTACTACGTTGGTCCGATCGATGGGCACGACTTGGACCATCTGATTCCCGTACTGCGGAACCTACGCGACGCCGACCATCAGGGTCCAATCTTGCTGCATGTCGTGACTAAGAAGGGCAAGGGCTACGCGCCTGCTGAGCAGAGCGCCGACAAATACCACGGCGTCGCAAAGTTCAATGTGGTAACCGGGGAGCAGGCAAAGGGACCATCAGGCCCGCCCTCCTACACCAAGGTCTTCGCCGACGCCTTGATCGTAGAGGCTGAGGCAGACGAGCGAATCGTCGCGGTGACGGCAGCGATGCCCTCCGGCACCGGGCTCGATGCTTTCGGCAAACGGCTCCCAATACGGACCTTCGATGTCGGGCTCGCGGAGCAGCACGCAGTCACCTTCGCGGCGGGCATGGCAACGGCAGGCATGAAGCCCTTCTGCGCCATCTATTCAACCTTTCTGCAACGCGCCTACGACCAGGTGGTGCATGACGTGGCGCTGCAGAGCCTGCCTGTGCGCTTCGCGATCGATCGGGCAGGTTTGGTCGGTGCGGATGGCGCGACGCATGCCGGCGCTTTCGACATCACCTATCTCGGCTGCCTGCCGAACATGGTGTTGATGGCTGCTGCAGATGAGGTCGAGCTGATGCACCTGGTGGCAACTGCGGCGGTGCTTGACGACCGGCCTTGTGCCTTCCGTTATCCGCGTGGGGAGGGGCAAGGCCACGAATTACCTACACGGGGAACCCCGCTCGAGATCGGGCGCGGACGCATTTTGCGTACCGGGACGGGCGTGGCCATCCTCTCTTACGGCGCACGGTTGCAGGAGTGCCTTAAGGCGGCGGAGGCTCTCGGCACGCATGGCCTCTCCTGCACGGTGGTGGATGCGCGCTTCGTGAAGCCTCTCGATACTGCGCTGGTGGAGCGCCTGGCACGGGAGCACGCAGTGCTGATCACGATTGAGGAGGGCGCGGTCGGTGGCTTCGGGTCGCTGATGATGCAGCATCTGGCGTGGCGGGGCTACTGGAGATTGGACTGAAGTTCCGCCCGATGGCTTTGCCGGACCGTATCATCGACCACAACTCCCAGCCGAAGCAGTACGAGGATGCGAGGCTTGATGCGCCCCGGATCGTCGCAACGGCATTGACCGCGCTGGGGCAGGATGGCGTGGCGCAGCAGGTGCGGATTGCCTCACGAAACCCGTCAAGGGCGCGAACGAACTGATCTTGCCAAGGTGGAGGCTGTGCTTGCCGTGAGTGACCCTCTGCGTCGCGATGCGCACATCGTTGCTCTTACTGATCGCGTTATCCGTATCGCTGGTCACCTTCACCGGATTCGTTGCCGAGGCGCATCATGCCCGACAGGCCTTCGCTTTTCGGTCGCATCGTGGCGGCTAGTGCCCGGCGCTGCTGATCCTGCTGCGCCCGGCGGCCAGTGGGATGACCGAGGTCGGCTACGCGAGACTAGCGCCGCTCGAACGCCTCCTGCATCAGCGCCGTCGGACCGTCCTCAGCGTGGGAGGGATCGCGGCGATCGCCTCAGCTGCGCTGTTGCCGCAGGTGCGTTTCGACTTTGACCCCCTTCACCTCAAAGGTCCCAAGGTGGAGTCGATGACAACCCTGCGGGATCTGACTTCCGATCCCGATTGGACGCCTAATACGATCAACGTTCTCGCACCATCTCTCGCCGATTCGGAGGGCCTTGTGCGGCGGCTCGATGCCTTGCCTGAGGTGTCCCGAACCATCACGCTGAATAGCTTCGTCCCATCAAACCAGAAGGAGAAGCTGGCGCTAATCAATGGTGCAGCGATGCTTCTTAACCCCATGCTGGAAAAAGCTCCGCTTACGCCACCCTCGGATGCAGAACTGTTGCATGCCTTGGCAACGACAGAATCGGTCTTGAGGCAGACGGCGAAGGATGCAACGGATTCTGCCTCCGTCGCAGCGCGTCGCCTCGCAGATGCGCTGGAGAGTCTGCAGGTCTCGGCGCCTGATGTTCTCGCCGCGGCAACGGCGGCTGTGGTCATGCCGTTCGACATCATGCTCGACCAGATCCGCACGCTGTTGCAAACCAGTCCAGTGACGATCGACACGCTGCCCTCCGATCTTGTCGCGGACTGGATAACGAAGGAGGGCCATGCCCGTATTCAGGTTTTTCCGCATGCCGGTCAGGAGGACGACGAGTCTCTTCGACGCTTTTCGGACGCGGTCGTGAAAATTTCCGCGGATGCGACCGGTACGCCGATTTCCGTCCGCGCGGCGGGCGACAGCATCGTGAAAGCCTTTATGCAGGCAGGAGTATTCTCCGCCGTTGCCATCACCGCGCTTTTGGCGTTGGCGTTGCGTCGGCTTCGAGATGTCGTGCTGACCATGGTGCCGGTGCTCTTGAGCGGGCTATTGACATTTGCGCTCTGCGCGATCTTTGACTTGCCGCTTAACTTCACGAACATCATCGCCTTGCCTCTGCTGTTCGGCGTTGGCGTCGCCTTCAATATCTATTTTGTGTTGGCATGGCGCGCGGGAGAGACGGGGTTGCTGCAGTCGAGCCTGATGCGCGTGGTCGTTTTCAGCGCGCTCACTACTGCCACAGCGTTCGGCGCTTTGTGGCTGTCGAGTCACCCGGGCACCGCGAGCATGGGCAGACTGCTCATGATCTCTTTGGGCTGCGAGCTTCTCGTGACTTTGCTTTTTCGGCCCGCCTTGCTTGGGCGGCCGCCAGAAAAGTGAGACCCAGTGTAGCGGTGCGGCTTCAGCTTGAATCTCTCGGACTTATCGACGCCGCGCTGCGGCGCATGCTTGGCGAGGTCAAGATGCGTCCGGGCGTCGTTGTAATAGGTGGCATACGCCGTAAGAATCCGGCGCGGGTGACCGATTTCCAGTTCTGGCCCTCGATACCAACGCGCTTGATGGGCATTTCGGCGGGTATCATTGGCTGAACGATGCGTGATAGAACGCCGTTCAACTTTGGAGAGGTGCATGGCTAAAAAGACAGTGACCAAGAAAGTGGCGACGAAAGCGAAGAGGAAGACTGTGGCGTGGACGAAAGCTATGCACATCGAATTGCGCAAGCACTCCAAGGCCAAGACACCAGTCCAGAAGATCGCCAAGGCAATGAAGCGGACGGATGGTTCGCTGCGGCAGCAGGCACTAAAGCTTGGGATCGGCCTGGGGCACCGGCGTTAAGTCCTAGTCGGGGGGCTAAATGGATCAGCGATTGGTGCATTGGCCCATAGCCGGACTCAGCAAGCGTTTGGTCTGCGTCTTGCGGCCGGCCAGCAGCGCGCGCACCATCGGGGCGGAAAACAGGATGGGGCGGTCGGTCATGGAATACTCCACGGAACAGCGCCGGCATGTTCAGCAAGAGTTCGCGGCCGCGCTCGATCGATTGGAGGCTGAGGGACGGGAACCGGATCGATGGGAGGAAGGGTGCTTGGCGTATGCGATCGCTGCGATGGCGTGCGGCATGTATGCACTCGCTGCCACTGAAATCGACGTGTTCTCCACA
>WNFR01013493.1_pt1 | contig 12336 bp, 11 predicted proteins | sample 5400221 | NCBI WGS metagenome assembly WNFR01 (sample SAMN13153357, study PRJNA577476) | soil metagenome | isolation source: 40 cm soil under Madrone tree | place: USA:California | collected 2016-06-14 | reverse complement strand
GCTCCCATGCCCGCGATCGAGCGGACGGCGGCTAACGAAATGGCGCCGCCGTCGCGCTTTGGCGACAAAGCGTTCGAGTGGCTCACGCTGGCAATGGCGATGGCAGTGGTGGCACTCGTTTTTCTGGTCGGCTGGCAACTTGCGCGCGGCTCGTCGCTCGCCATTCAAAAATTCGGATTTCATTTTTTCGCAACATCGACATGGGATCCAGTCGCGGAACAGTTCGGCGCGCTCCCATTCATTTACGGCACGGTCGTTTCATCGCTCATCGGGTTGATCATTGCCGTGCCGCTCAGCATCGCGACCGCAGTTTATTTGACCGAACTCGCGCCGCTCTGGATCCGTCAACCGCTCGTATCGCTTATCGAGATGCTCGCCGCAATCCCGAGCGTGATCCTCGGCTTGTGGGGAATTTTCGTAATGATCCCGTGGCTGCGCGACTATCCATTTCCACTATTGAAAAAAATGTTCGGTTGGACGCCGCTTTTCCGCGGGCCGATTTACGGCGTCAGCATGCTGGCAGGCGGCATCATTATCGCGATCATGATTTTGCCGATCATCACGTCAGTGTCGCGCGAGATTTTGCGCAGCGTCCCGAATCTTCAGCGCGAGGCGGCCTACGCCCTCGGCGCGACGCGCTGGGAGGTGACGCGGATCGCGGTTTTAAGTTACGCGAGGAAGGGATTGTTCGGCGCGGTCATTCTCGGCCTCGGTCGCGCCCTCGGTGAAACGATGGCGGTCACGATGGTAATCGGCAACACCCCACAGATTGTCGCCTCGCTATTCGCACCTGGCTACACGCTGGCAAGCGTGATCGCGAATGAATTTACCGAAGCCACGACCGATATTTACCTGCAGTCTCTCTTCGAAATCGGGCTTGTTCTTTTCGGGATTACGATTCTCGCTAACCTTGTCGCGCAACTTCTTTTGAAAACCATGGGCACGAAAATGGCGACCCGTGCCGTTCAGTAGAATGCAAGCAACCTCCGCGAATCGTATTTGGCGCAAAGTCAAAAGTGCGCTCGCTTCCGCGCTGGCATTCATCTCCGCGGTCCTCGTTATCGCGCCACTCGGTCTCGTCTTCTTTCATCTGCTCAAGAGTGGCGCGAGTTCGGTGAACTGGGATTTCTTCACCCAACTGCCCAAACCAGTCGGCGCGACCGGCGGCGGCATGGCGAACGCGATCGTCGGCTCGTTCGAATTGCTCGGGCTGGCGGCCATCATCGGCGTGCCGATTGGTGTGCTGGGCGGAGTTTACCTCGCGGAATATGGGTCCGCCCGCGCCAACGCCATGCTGCGCTTTGTCGCGGACGTGCTGAACGGCGTTCCCTCCATTATTTGGGGAATTGTTGTCTATGGGCTTGTCGTCTTGCGTTTCAAAGGCTTTTCCGCTTATGCGGGTGGACTCGCGCTCGGCTTGATGATGGTGCCATTGATCATGCGCACGACCGAGGAAGTGCTCCTCCTCGTGCCGAATGGTTATCGTGAAGCATCGCTCGCCCTCGGCGTGAGTCGCTGGAAAACCATCGTCCACATCGTGATGAAGACAGCTTCCAAAGGAATTGTTACCGGCATTCTGCTTGCCCTCGCGCGCGTGGCCGGCGAGACGGCGCCGCTGCTTTTTACTGCGTTCGGCAACCGTTTTTGGAATCACAGTCTGCAGGAACCAATCGCCGCGCTGCCATTGCAGATTTTCAGCTACGCAATTTCTCCCTACGATGACTGGCACCGGCAGGCGTGGGCCGGTGCGCTTGTCCTCGTAATCACGATTTTTTTTATTAATATATTGGTGCGATTTCTCACCCGCGGCCGCATGGCAAGCTTGACTTAAACCAGTATGATTGAAACCCCAGCAACGCTTCGAAATTCCGTCGCGCAAGAGCGCACCAAATCCATCATGTCATCGTCCGAAACCGAGACACCGCCGCGGCCAGCTTTTGAAGTATCAAATCTTTCCATCTGGTACGGCGAAAAGCCGGCGGTCCGGGATGTGACGATCGACATTCCTTCCAAGACTATCACCGCGATCATTGGCCCTAGCGGCTGCGGCAAATCGACATTTCTTCGCTGCCTGAATCGAATGCACGAACTCATCCCGCGCACCCGCATCGAAGGAAAGGTCCTCTTTCAAGGCGAGGATCTTTATTCCACCGGCTCCGATCCGACCATCGTTCGGCGACGCATCGGCATGGTGTTTCAGAAATCGAATCCATTCCCAACCATGTCGATTGCGGAGAACGTCGTCATCGGTCTAAAGCTAAACGGCGTGCGCAATCGCAAATTGCTCGATGAGCGCCTGGAGAAATCGTTGCGTATGGCCGCACTCTGGGATGAAGTGAAGGACGATCTACACAAACCGGGGATGAGCCTTTCCGGCGGACAGCAGCAGCGGCTCTGCATCGCGCGCGCCATTGCGGTCGAGCCTGAAGTTTTGCTGATGGACGAGCCGGCCTCTGCGCTCGATCCAATCGCGACGATGAAAATTGAGGAGCTGATTCATGAGCTAGTAGCCAATTACACGATTGTGATTGTCACTCATAACATGCAGCAGGCCAGCCGCGTTTCAGATCGGACCGCTTTCTTTTATGTCGGCAGGCTAATCGAGTTCGGCGAAACCACCCAAATCTTCACCCAACCGAAGGAAAAACAGACGGAGGATTACATCACTGGCCGGTTCGGTTAAGCTAGATCGACACCGGAAGATCGACATGATTGCGTCAAAACATATTCTCGGGACATTCGACGAAGCGCTGGCTTCATTGCGCAACAATGTGCTCATGATGGCCGGGCTGACCGAGCGCAGCCTCGATCGCGCGATGAAAGGCTTGTTTCAGAGAGACGACGATCTTTGTACGCACGCGATTGCCGACGACGAGGAAATCGATCAGCTCGAGAAACAGATCGACAAGGACGGCGTCGATGTGCTGCTCCGCTTTCAGCCAGTTGCTTCCGACCTGCGCCGGGTTGTTTCCGCGATGAAGCTTTCGTCGAATCTAGAGCGCATGGCCGATCAGGCGACGAACATTGCGCGCCGGGCGCGCAAGCTGAACCAGCATCCGGCCTTACCAGAAGTGGAATTGATCAGACCGATGCACACGCACGCCATGTCGATGTTCAAGGACAGCATCGACGCTTACGTGCGCGAAGATGTGCAACTGGGACGAGCCGTGGTCCCGCGCGATGAAAAACTGGATGAATTGAACCGCGCCGCCAGTCGCCGCCTGATCCAGCGAATGGCCGAGAATCCCGACCAATTGCGTGGTTATTTGAATTTAATGTTCATCGCGCGTCACCTCGAACGCGTCGGAGATCACGCCACCAACATCGCCGAGGACGCGGTTTACGCCGCCGCCGCCGAGGACATCCGGCATCAAGCGTACGTCGCACCCACTTAGTGCTTCGCGTCGCGCGAGCCGCGCGGAGATCGCTCTCGATTATCTTGAGCGATCTTTCGCGAGCGTTAACTTTTGGACCAGATAGTCGATGCAACAAGCGATCGCCAAAATCAGCGCTGAAGACCCCAAGGGGAAAACCCAAGCCCTTGAGACACCGCCTCAACCAAGCGAGCGCTTTTCTGATCCGAGAAATTTCATTAATCGCGAGCTCAGCTGGCTCGAGTTTAATCGACGCGTCTTGGAGGAAGCGCAGGACCCGACGCAACCGCTGATCGAGCGGGTAAAGTTTCTCACGATTTTCAGCTCAAATCTGGACGAATTTTTCGAGATTCGCGTTGCTGGAATCAAGCAGCAGATCGAGAGCGAAACGAGCGACGTGGGCCCGGACGGCCTGAGCCCGACCGAGACATTTAACAGTATCCGGCGAGTCGTGAGCGAGATGGTCGCAACCCAATATGCCCTTTGGAACAACGAATTGCTCCCGCAACTTGCCGAAAATGGAATTCGGGTCCGCGAAGTCTCGCAACTGAGCGCGAAACGCGCGGCCTGGGCGCATCGTTATTTTCAGCAGGAAGTTTTTCCGATGCTCACGCCGCTGGCGGTTGATGCCAGTCATCCCTTTCCACAGCTGTTAAACAAGAGCCACAATCTGTTTGTGCGTGCCAAGGCGCAGCGCGGCGGCGAGCCTTTGCACGCCATCGTGCAGGTGCCGCGCGTTGTGCCGCGATTAATTGCCATGCCCCGCAAAGAGGCGAACGAACCGTGGGATTACATTTATCTGGCGTCCCACCCTTTCCGCGTCACGCGCAACAGCGACCTCTACATCGACGAAGAGGAAGCCGAGAATTTGTTGCGCACCATCGAGCAGGAATTGCGACGTTCCAGCCGAGGGGACGCTGTCCGCTTGGAGGTAGAAGCCGACTGCCCGAGAGATTTTCGTGATTTATTGCTCGAATTTTTCGACCTGACCGAGGCCGACGTTTACAAAGCGGACGGCCCGCTCTCCATGACGCATCTCATGCCGCTGATCACAAATGATGCTTTTGCCAATCTAAAGGACCGGCCGTTTCAACCGGGGCGCGATCCCGCCCTTCCGCCCCATGCCGATATTTTCGAAGTGCTTCGCCGGCAAGATGTTCTTCTTCATCATCCATACGACAGCTTTGATCCGATCGTCGATTTAATCGAAGAAGCGGCGCAGGATCCGCAGGTGCTCGCCATCAAGATCACGCTTTATCGAACAAGCGGTGATTCACCAATCGTTGAGGCGCTAATCGAAGCCGCCAACGCGGGCAAACAGGTTACTGCCATCGTCGAACTGCGCGCGCGCTTCGATGAAGCGGTCAACATTCAATGGGCGCGCCGGCTCGAAGAAGCGGGCGCACACGTCATCTACGGCGTGGTTGGTTTAAAAACGCATTGCAAAGCGCTCCTCATCGTGCGGCGCGACGCGGATCGGCTCCGGCATTACGTGCATCTCGGGACTGGGAATTATCATCCGCGCACGGCACGCATTTATACTGATTTCAGCTTTCTCACGACCGAGCCGCAGCTGACCGACGAAGTCGCCATCGTTTTCAACACGCTCACCGGACTCTCTGGTTATCCTGGTTTGAAAAAGTTGATGGTCGCGCCCTTCGATTTGAAGCAACGCCTGATCGGTTTAATCCAGCGTGAGCGTGATCACGCTCTAGCCGGGAAACCGGCGCGCATCATCGCGAAACTCAACTCACTGGTCGATCAAGAGATCATCGAGAAGCTCTACCAAGCTTCATGCGCCGACGTGACAATCGATCTGATTGTGCGCGGCATTTGCTGCTTGCGGCCCAAGATTCCGGACTTGAGCGAGAACATTCGCGTGATCAGCATTGTTGGGCGCTTTCTCGAACACAGCCGGATTTATTATTTTTCCAATGATGGTCAACCCGATCTGTTTTTATCGAGCGCGGACTGGATGCCCCGAAATTTCCTGCGCCGCGTCGAGCTCGCGTTTCCCGTCGAGAATCCGGCGCTGCGCGACAACCTCATCAACGAAGTTTTGCCGCGCTTTCTGAATGACCGGGTGAAATCGCGGGAATTGCAGCCGGATGGAAGTTACCGGCGATTAAAGCCGGAAGGTCCGGAGACGCGCGCCCAGGCGCAATGGCATTTCCGGGAGCGTTCGCGGGAGCGCGCCAAGAAGCTTGGCCGCAAAAAAACGCCCCCGGCTGATAAACTGATTCCGATCACCGTTGTGCCACCCGCCCAATCATGAAAAAGAAAATTTTGGTGATCGATGTCGGCGGGCGGCACGTCAAGCTGATGATCTCGCGCACCGAGAGACGAAAATTCAAATCGGGCGCTGGGATGACGCCGCGCGAAATGGTGTCGCAAATCAAACCACTGATCGCCGGTTGGAAATTCGACTTTGTCTCGATGGGATTTCCTTCGCCGGTAGTGAATGGGCGCGTCGCCAGCGAACCAAAACATCTCGGCAAAGGCTGGATCGGATTTAATTTTGAGAAGGCCTTGGGCAAGCCCGTCCGCCTGATCAACGACGCGGCCATGCAAGCGCTCGGCAGTTACCGTGGCGGCCGGATGCTGTTTCTCGGTCTCGGCACCGGGCTTGGCTCGACTTTTATTTGGCCCAATACGGTCCTCCCGCTCGAACTCGGCGATTTGCCGTACCGGGACCGCGCAATCATTGAAGATTATCTTGGCCGGTCTGGGCTGGAACGGCTTGGCCAGAAGGAGTGGCAGCGCGAAGTCGAATTCGCGGTCGCGCAATTGAAAAAATCTCTGATCGCCGACTACGTAGTGCTTGGCGGCGGCAACACGAAAAAGCTAAATTCTCTTCCGGAGGGAGTTGAGCGTGGGCACAATCGAAACGCGTTTCTTGGCGGCACGCGTCTGTGGCAAACGGAACCGCGCACGCGCCGCCCGAAGTGGCGCACCCTCTAGGAACCGGTCATAAGATCGACATGTACCTTTACTTTCTCAGACACGGCGAAGCCGATTGGCCGAACTGGAAAAAATCCGACGACGAACGGCCATTGACCAAGCGCGGCAAAAAGGAAATGCACGAAGTTGCGAAGTTTCTTGCGCGTATCAAAGCGCGGCCCGCTCTCATTGTAACCAGCCTGCTGCCGCGCGCGTGGCAAACCGCCGAGATTGCAGCGGAGCATCTCAAAGTAAAGTGCCAAACAGATAAACTCCTTGCGCCGGGATTCGGACCCAACCATCTCAAACGTTTGTTCGAAAAGTATCCGGAAAAAAGTTTGATGGTTGTCGGTCACGAACCAAGTTTCACAGAAACCATTTCCGCTTTGACTGGCGCGACGCTCAAACTCTCGAAAGCGGGCGTGGCACTGGTCGATGTGGATCTTGCTTCGCGAAACGGGAAGTTGCTTTGGCTATTCCCGCCGAAGATCATGAAGACGTGACTCGGGCTATTTGTTAGCCGGCCGCCTCTTCTTCTTTTTCGACTTCCAATCTTTGATGAAGATCGAGATTCGTTTGGCGAACGCCTTTGGCGGTTCCGCATAAAATCGCCTTCCCAGCTCCGTCGCGTTGCGTTGCAGTTTCCGGCTGCGTTTCCGGATCAGTTTTTGCAGGGCCGCATGTTCGGCTTGAAGTGCGGAATCGCTCCGTTCCTCCTCGAGACGGGCGAGGAGAAACGCGAAATCGTGGTCAAGACCGAGCAGCTCGCCCAAAGTTTTCGCGTCGCTGGCGATCTTTTCCAAAACAACCCGGTTGAGCGGTTGGAGAAGTCGCAATTGATACCACAACTGCTTGACCTCCTTTCGCCACTCGTGAAAAGTTTTCGGACTTGGCTTCTTGAGCACCTGCGTCAGGGCGTCGCGGCCGTGCCGGTACGATTTCGCCACCGCGCCGCAAACCTCTTTCCAGGTTGTATCGTCGAGCGGCCATTCCGAGAGACGTTTTTTCGCGGCTTCCAATTTCGGGATCGCTTGTTTTCGCCAATCGGCAAAAGCGGCCGAGAAACTTTCCCGTTCCATCGACAACAATTCTTCGATCTTGGGAAACGGATGTGCGGCAGCCTGACCGCGCCCGTCTTCACGAATGCGAATTAGCGTTTGCAATCGGACATGCGCGTCGCGCAAATCCGACACCAGCTTTGCAATTTCGCTCAAAGAACGATCTTCCCGCGCAGGCCGGTCTTTCCCCGTCTTGGCCGCGGCCAATCGCAGCGCTGCGCGCAGTTTTTTGAGGTGCTTGCGCGTCTCGTGCACGGTAATACCGCGTTGCTTGAAAGGATGGCGGCACAATTGTAAAGCGGATTGAGTCTCCTCCCGAAAGATTCTCTTTAACCCTTGCGAAGGCGGTTCCCCCGATTTCAAGCGGTAACTCATTGCCAATCGCTACTCTCGCGCCAACTTCACATTGCTGTAGCGCTTTTCGCCTGTCACTTCTCGGCCAAACCACCTCGGTGGTTGGAATTTGCGGGCGGCGGCCTGACTTGGGAATTCCACTTCCGCGACGACGAGGCCGGCATTTCGCCCACGATAAGTATCGATCTCGATGATCAAATCCTTCCACGGGACTTCGTGGCGGAGCTTGCGCAATCTCCGGCCAACCGTCGCTGGCCACAGCGCGGCGAATTGTTTCGCACTCAGTTGGATCTCACGTTCTTCGCGGGCGTTGCCGCGGCCGACCTTGAAAGTAAGCGACGCGGTCTTTCCCTTTTTTCGCAAACGAACGTGTCTTCCTCCGGGCTCGTTCGCCAGATATCCCTGCGCAATCGGATAACTCCGGAAACGGTCGAGTCCCGGCGGCAGCTCTTTGACGAGAAATTTGCGCTCAATTTCACGGCCGTTTCTCGCTGGGTTGTTCATTGCAATAGAACTGCTCTAATCGCATAAGCGGCCTGCCACGATGCGCAAGTCGCAAACAAACTTGCTGCTGCTCAAACTAGCTTCACTCCCTAATCGGCTCAGCTTCCAGTGCGCTGAAGAAATTCGTTGAGCGCATCGGCGGCAGCGCAGATCGGCCACACGGAAATAGCCACGATGATGGCGAAGAACAGCGCTTCGATGGCAAATTCCCAACTCTTTTCGCTCGCGAAATAACTCCGGGTCAATTCGCGGAATGACCGGCGCGTTGTCGATATTTTATTCCCCGAACGCCTTCGGGGTCTGATCACCGTTCTTTTCACTGTAATCACGCTCATACTCCAGCCTCGATAAGCCGGCGCGCTGGGCGCGTCAGGTTACGAATTGTCAAGATCGCGTGACGAAACGGTGACAGCGGGCTCTGCCACGCCGGAGTGCCAACCATTCTCTCGTCGGGCTGACCAGCAAGAGCCTGCTCCGCGCACGCGGCGACATCCGAAGATTATTTTTCTTTCACGCCCCGGAGTGGATCAGTTCGCGCAGCCCCAGCTGCGTTGGCACGCGTTTAGCCGACGGCGGATACATTACGAGGTCGATCTTGCCGTCGTGCTGCTCAATTAGCGCCGAGCAGGTCTCCACCCAATCGCCGCAGTTGTAATAGGTTACGCCGCCGAATTTTCGGATGGCCGCGCTATGAATGTGACCGCATACGACCGCATCGACCGAAAATTTTTGCGCGTAACGAACGATCTCTTCTTCGAAACGGCTGATGAAGCTGACCGCGTCCTTGACGCGTTTTTTCGCGAAGGCGCTGAGCGACCAGTAGCCGAGGCCAAAGCGGCGACGAACGAAATTGATCAGGGGATTAAGCGAGAGCAAAAACTGGTAGCCAACGTCGCCCGCAAACGCGAGCCACTTCACGTTTTGCACGATGGTGTCGAGCTCATGCCCATGAATGACGAGCATGCGGCGGCCATCAACCAGACGATGAATGGCATGCTTCTGCACGGTAATGTTGCCGTAAGCGCCGTAAAACTTGGACAGCAGGTCGTCATGATTGCCCGGGATGTAAACAGTGCGCGTGCCTTTGCGCGATTTGCGCAGAATTTTTTGAATGACGTCATTATGCTGTTGCGGCCAATAAATTCCGCGCCGCAGTTGCCAGACATCGATCAAATCGCCGACAATATAAAGCGTCTCGAACTCGTACTCGCGCAGGAAATCGAGCAGCGCGCCGGCATTACCGCCGCGCGTGCCCAGGTGCACGTCGGATATCCACGCTGCGCGCACACGGCGGATTCTACCGGATTCCAGCTGAGGCTGTTCGAAGGAAAATCGGGGTGCGGTTAAGCTCGGCATCGTGCGCGATAGAAGATGAGCGAAGAGCCCGCCGAGGCGCTCTCCCGCCGGGCTTTCGCTAACCTAACCGTGTTGCCTTTGCTTGAGTGGACCAAAATCCAACTTATCCCTTTTCCACCCGGGTCAGAACATTAACTGCACACGCGCGATGACTTCATTGAATTGATCTCGGCCTAGGTCAGGATTCGCCTCCCGGAAATCCGACCAGGTGTGAATGTAATTGACCATCAGCTTGATATCGTCGCCGTGGATGTAGTAATTGAGCCCGCCGGTGATGGAGTGAATGCCGTCGTTGGCCCTTTGTCCTGGATTCAAATCCTCCCACCTGACGGCGGCTTGAAGCTTCTTCGGGATCAAGAAGTAACTTCCCTGAACGTAGTATCCGCTCGTCGTGAAGTCGGCGAACCCTGGAGCAACGCCGTTCACGGTGCGGCCATCGACGTACTCCTCAAGATATTCACCGATTAAATCGAACGGACCCAGCTTGAGCCATGCGTCCACGCTCCATGCCGTTCGCTCGTCCGCTCCTGGCAGAACGTACGGCGAGAGGGAACCGTCCGCGTTTACCAACAGGTTCAGTGTTTGCGAGATATTTGTCCCTTTGTCGTCGCGGCTGTTCAGGACGTCGGCGCCAAGCTTCAAGCTGGAATCTTGACCCAAGATTTTGCCTTTGAACGGCTGCAACTCTAGGCGACCCACATACATGAAGTTGTTGTTATCGTTAATGGTGACGTTCCGCCCATTTCCATTGAAGATGCCCGCGTAATACGTCAACAAATCCTTCTGATCAGGCCAAACGTTCGTAAAAGGTTTTCCCCAGAGTTGCACGCCAATCTGCCGCTCCGGCGTGATTGCACCGGTAGGCAAACTGCGCTCGATTATGATCAGGTATTGGTCTGGAGTAATCTGCTCCAACCCGAACGGCGCTTTCCATTGGCCAACCTTGACTTGTGCTTCTGGAAATTGATGCCAGTTAACGAAAATGTCCGTGCCCGAAAAGGCAGTGCGGCTGGATGAAATGCCGTCGCTGTTCTCGAAATCGCCTTCGATTTTGAAGTCGAATTGCTCCGCAAAGTCGCCGGTTAGATTGATCCTTGCCCGGCGCAGGCGGAACCGCTCTTTAAGCGCAGTCGAACCAAAGCGCCCCTCGAAAGGAGAGACATCGATGCCCTCAAAATTAGCCTGAATATATCCGCCAAGCACCAACTTTAGTTCTATTCCGCGCTGTTGAACATAAACCGGTAATTTCTCTTCTTCGACGACCGCCTTTTCGACATAAGATTTCCCGTCGTAATAGACTTTCGTTTTCATTTTTGCGCCCGCGGGGAACTCAGCGGTCTGCTTTTTCAAGCTGCTGACTTCCTGTTCCAGCTCGGCGTTGCGTTTTTGCAACTGCTCGACTGCGCGCTCAAGTTTCTGGAGCCGTTCCGACTCCGAGGGCGTCTGCGCGCGCAGCGGTGGCGCCGCCAGTAAAACAATCGCAGCCAGGCTTCCGCCCGCTGCCCGTAATACGAACTTCTTGATAAACATTAGTTTCTCCTTTTTGGTGAGTGAGGTTTTGGGATCTGCTGCGATTCGCTTCCAGCAAACGTGATCGAAGCTAGAAAGCGATTGTTACAGCCTTATGACGAGGGGGTGACAATTTGGCAAACTTTTACCGCTAGGGCGCCGCGCGTCGCTGACTAATGGCATCGCCCGACGGAGCGGCCGATCCACCTGCTTTGTGAGACCTTCTTTTGTAATAAAACGCGGTCGCCGTCGGCTAGCTCTCCGCGCCAGACGATTGTGGCCGCGGTCGCTGACCGCGGCATTCTCTGCGCCATAAGCTAAGGCTTTGGTTTTGCCGAAGCCGCTGGTGAAACGGACGGCGCAACCGACGCGGCAGAACGCGGGAGCGACTGAGCAGAAGGAGCCGGTGTTGCGCTTCCCGCCGGTAACACACCGGCGCCGGAATCGGGCGCGGCGGAAGAGGCTGGCGAAGGTCGAGAAGCTGCCGGCGCCGAAGCAGCTGGTGCAGCCGCTTGCGTTTTCATCAGCTCGCGCCGAAGCGCGCTCTCGCCCGCGCTCTTGCGCGCGTAGAGGATCGACAATATGAACGTCACTACGAAAAAAATCCCCGCCAGCCAGGCCGTGAATTTCACGAGCACGTTTGTGGTTTGTGCGCCGAAAATATTTTCCGTCACCGCCCCGCCAAATGCTGCACCCAGCCCTTCGCTCTTTGGCCGCTGCATCAGGATCACCAGCACCATGAGCAACGCCACCAGCACCCAAACAGCCAGAAGCAGATTAATCAGGATCGACATCGGGACGACGAATATCGCGAAAGCCGAAGCAGAAGCAAACAATCAAGAATGACGAAATCCGAAATGGCGCGGCGGCGCGTCCGATTGTCTTCGTCATTCAATCATTCGAGCTTCTTTCGTCCTTCCTCATTCGTTCATTCGTCATTTTTTTGATCGCATTCCAAATTTCATCCAGCTCGGCAAGATCGACATCTCCCAGCCGTTTGCCGCGCGCTCGAAGTTCGTCTTCCAGCCGATTAAAACGCGCCACGAATTTATCCGTGGCTGTTTGCAGCGCGCTCTCCCCGTCGAGTTTGCATTTGCGCGCAAGATTAACCACCGCAAAAAGCAGATCGCCGATTTCATCTTCGCGTGATTGTCGATCTTGTGACGCGATGGCCGATTTTGTTTCGCCGAGTTCTTCTTCAACTTTTGCCAGCACGTCGCGCAGCTCGGTCCAATCGAAAT
>WNFR01012105.1_pt1 | contig 12336 bp, 9 predicted proteins | sample 5400221 | NCBI WGS metagenome assembly WNFR01 (sample SAMN13153357, study PRJNA577476) | soil metagenome | isolation source: 40 cm soil under Madrone tree | place: USA:California | collected 2016-06-14 | reverse complement strand
ATCAGAATCGGGAGGCCGGAAGGCCCGACGGCTGTCGTGATGTTCCCCGTCTTGCCGGTCAAATCAAAGTGGGCGAGATAGAAGTCGGGAATCGCGCTCTCGAACACGACGACGCGCAGGCTCTGACTGGCGTCCATCCGAAGAAGCAGATCCTGGAGGGCTCCAAAGATCGTCGCATCCAGAATGTTGAAAGGCGGATAATCGAATACGACCCTCCAGTAGGCTGGCGTTTCCTCGATCACCCGGATGGGCGCCGCTGAATTAGCTTTAGGCATGGTCGTCCCCCTTAGACCTCGAATGAGCGATTCGGCGACGTAATCTTCTTCTCCACGTAGGACCGCATCCGTGAGAGCCCAATATCGGAGACGCACAATTTCAAGAAAAGATTGCGTTCGAGCGCCAGCCCCTGTGCCAGCGGCATTTCGGTGGCATTGCGGACAAGACGCTTAACATAAGCAAGCGAATCGAGCGGGAATGACGACAGGCGACGCGCAAGCTCCATCGCATAATCGATAGCCTTCCCCTCGACAGTTACGTGCACTAAGCCCTTGCGTTCGGCTTCACGCGGCGTAAGAGCGACGCCCATGAGAATATGCATGAGTGCGGCTGCCGTTCCAATGGTGCGTGGCAGTCTTTGCGTGCCGCCGGCGCCGGGAAGGAGTCCAAGATTCACCTCCGGCAACCCGATCAGGTAGTCACCATCCTCCGCGATACGAAGGTCGCAGGCGAGCGTGAATTCGAAGGCACCGGCCAGGGCTGTGCCGGAGATGGCGGCGATGACTGGCTTTGGCATGCTCTCGCAGAGCGCCATGGCCTTGTCAAAGAATCCCCCGTTGTAGGTTGCGTTCTCGGGCCACTGGCGACCGGAAGCGCGCAGGAACTCGGCGATTTCGATAAGCGCAGGGATACTAAAATGACGATTAAAATAACCGGGCGCGCCGCCAGTCACGACGACTACGCGGACGTTAGTGTCGCCCGCTAGTCCGTCCAGCGCCTCGGTGAGCGCGTCGCCCATCTCCGCGTCGAAATAGATGCGCCCTGCGCTGCCCAACGTAATGACCGCAATTCCATCGGCTACTGTTGTCGTCAGAACATCGGAGTTCATCGGGGGCTCCTGAGTTGCGACGGTTTCTTTTTCTAATGTCACTCCTACACGGACACTTTCGATCAAAAAATCTCCTTGTAGCTCCTCGCTCCGGTCTGCACCCAGTGCTCCACCAGCTTGACGAAGTCGGCGCGCGGGATTGGGACCGGTGCGCGGTGCGCACCGGGCTCCCACCCCCATCCGACCAGGTGATCCGTCCCAAAGTGCTCAATTAGGGCTTGTAGCGAGCGATTTCCGTTCTTCGTCGTATCCTTGAGTGTGCGGCAAAGCTCCGCCGTTGATAGCCCCCGCCAGCCCATGGATAAAGGAGCAAGCCGCCAGTGGGGAGCGCCCGGCACGCCCGACGCGGCATTGTTGGTCTCGTGGTGGCATGTCGCGCACCTCTGTCCGGTCCCTCCGCCGTCGTCGTGCCCCCGCTGCACGTTCATCTGATGCAACCGCGTAGCTTCCGCGGGACCCTGGCGTGGGCGATCATCGCGCGGATGGCAGTTGAGACAGCGCGGATGCCTCAGCACCTTCGCGATCTCGGTGAAGGTCTCGGCCGAGTTGCCGGGGGGCGTCTGCGCCGCGAGGGAGGATGGCACCATCAACACCATCAGGATGGCGCCGATCCGGCAGCGTGGGGACGTGCGCTTCGATCCTTTAGGCAAAGGTGACTCCGTTGCCTCCAAAAGGCGTGGTTCTAATACGCTTGCCGGTTGCCGAGACGATCGCGTTGCCCAGGGCTGAACACATCGGCATCGTACCGACCTCGCCGAAGCTGCCGGGCTCGTCGCCGACTGAGATGATCTCAACGGTGACGTCGGGAGCCTGGTCGATCCGAAGAACCTGATAGGAATCGAAATTGGTCTGCTCGGGTGCTCCACCCGAGAGTGTGACGCTCTCACTCATCGCATTGCTCAGGCCGAATATCATTCCCGCTTCGACCGCCCGTTCAGCGAGCATCGGGTTGATTGCGAGACCGGAGTCACAAACGCCGACCAGCCGTTCCACCTTGAGGGCGTCGGCTGTTCCTGAGACCTCCACGATCACGGCAAGGCGGCAGCGGTAGAAGTCTGACTGCCAAAACGCGACTCCTTGGTGACGGCCTGCCGCAACTTTGCCCCAGCCGGCAATTGCGCCGGCTCGGTCGAGTACCGCGGTACTTCGCGCATCTTTCGACAACAGTTTGCGACGATACGCCAGCGGATCGATGTCCGCGGCGCGGGCCGCATCGTCGATCATTGACTCCAGCATGAAGCCGTTATGTGTATCGTTGTTGCCGCGAAAGGCACCGATGCGGACCGGCAGCGGGACGTTGACGTAGGTTCCAGCCTCATTCGGAATTCCGTAAGAACTGCCCACCAGGCTAAACATCGGCAGGTCCATCGGCTTCTTCTTGGCGTAGAACCACGGGAATAGCCGCTGCCACAGGCCGTCGCAGGCGATTTTCGCGTCGTAGGCAACGGGCGTCCCATCGGCGGCGAGACCCATGCGCACGCGCCCCAGGAATGCGGTGCGATGTTGGTCGACCCGGAGATCCTCCTCTCGGGTCCACACGACTTTCACAGGCCGCCCGGCGGCCTTCGCCAGCAGCACAGCCTCGGTCGTGTGCTCCATCCCGGACCGTCGGCCGAAGTCTCCGCCCTGATACTCGTTGTGGACGACGATGGTCGACGGGTCGATGCCGAGCGCGCGCGCCGCGTGGCCCGCGTCCAGGCTGGGTGATTTGGTGGAAAGCCACAGCTCGATCTGGTCACCGTCAACGCGGGCAGTACAAGATACCGGCTCCATGCAAGCGTGCGACAGGAATGGCATCGAGAACTCGGCCTCAAGCACCTTTGCGGCGGACTTCATACCCGCCGCAACGTCTCCGTGGCTCCCCATCGTCGGGGTCCCGGGCTGCTCCAGCCCCTGCCTCAACGCGGCCTCCACTGTGGCGGAAGAGGCGTTGTCATTCGGATGGCTGGCGTATGTCTCCCGCACCTCGGCCAATGCCTTGACGGCCTGCCAATACTGGTGGGCGACAACGGCCACACCTTGTGGCACCGGCATGATCAACCTGACGCCGGGCATGGTCTTGGCCTTGGCATCATCAATCGCAGCGACGGTCGACCCATAGGCGGGGCCGTGTCTTACGGCCGCGTACAGCATGTCCGGAGCTTCGAGATCAAGTCCGAAGCGGGCGCTCCCGTCGACCTTTGGCGGAACATCCAACCGGTCCAACGGCTGACCGATCAGGAGAAGCTCCTTTCGAGCGCGCAGCCGAGGCTCTGCCGGAACCGGCTCCCTGGCCGCGGCCGCCGCCAGTTGTCCGAACGTCAGATAGCGGCCGGACTGCGCGTGTGTCACTTTGGATTCCGATACGGACAAGTCGCCGGGGTTGACCCCCATTTTCTTGGCTGCTGCGGCGACGAGCATCTCCCGCGTGGCCGCTGCCGCTCGGCGCATCGCGTCGTAGAAGCCTGGGATCGAAGAACTGCCGGCCGTCAGGACGAGCCCTTCGTAGAGCATTGGATTGATGTATTCCGCCCGTCGTTCGCTAGTGAACCGGTATCGCATCCGCGGCCAAGCGGCTCCCAACTCGGCAGCGATGACCTGGGTCATCCCGGTCGAGTTCCCCTGACCACCCTCGGCTTGCGCAATGATTGCTGTGACAATGTCATCCTCGCCGATAGCAAGGAAGGCGTTGAATTGCCCGGAGCCCCCTGGCGATCCAGCCGCGCGTGCTGGGCCGACCGGTAGGTGGAAAGCGAGGACAAAAGCGGTCGTACCGATCGCCTCGAGGAAGCCGCGGCGGCTAGGTCCGGCGAATATTTCGCGGCCAGAGCTGGTCTCGACGGTGTTCATGGCGCCACGCTCGCTATTGACCGAGATGCTTCGAGGCATCCGCGATTGCGGCGCGGATACGTGGATACGTGCCGCATCGACAGATGTTGCCGCTCATTGCGGAGTTGACTTCATCTCCCGAAGGCTTTGGGATGGACTCAAGCAACGCTACCGCAGTCATGATCTGACCCGATTGGCAGTAGCCACATTGGGGGACATTGTTTTTGATCCAGGCTGACTTGACCGCTTCCGCCACGGGTCCGGAGATCGCTTCGATCGTCGTGACCCTGCGGCCCTCGACGTCTGCAAGCGATGTCGAACACGAGCGGACAGGCTGGCCGTCCAAGTGCACAGTGCACGCACCACAGAGTGCCCGCCCGCAGCCGAATTTCGTTCCTTTGAGACCTAGAAGGTCTCGAATAGCCCAGAGCAGGGGCATGTCGGGGTCGACCCCCTCCAAGACCCGCTCCTGTCCGTTCACTGTGAGTTTCATCGCTCTCCGGCCCCAATCGACCAGGGTGACAGTATCCGCTGGTTTCACTAAACTGCGTGCGTCCCCCGGCGGCTTCAATTGCCGGAAGGGTCAAAGTTTTGACCGGGAGGGACAATGCGATGTCTGCAAGCACTGGACACGAAATTGGCATCGTGCATTACCCCGGCGCGCAGGTGGCCTGTATCCTGGGCCTCACCGATTTGTTCGGCGTCGCTTCCACGATTGCGCTCGATCAACGGCGATCTGGCCAAAGCCCGCTTCGCGTTACGCATTGGCAACCGCTCCATAGCCGCGACGCGAATCTTTCTTGCGTCTATGACAGCGCCCCGCGCGGAAACCCAAAGCCGCTGACGCTGATCATCCCGCCGACCATGGTGGACCTTCCAGATCCTGACGTCCCCACCGGCGTGGTGTCCTGGGTCCGTAATCGGAATGCCGCCGGTGCCACGTTGGTTTCTCTGTGCTCGGGTGCGTTTATCCTTGCCCAAACGGGTCTCGTGGACGGGCAGTCGGTTGCCACACACCAGATTTGCGCAAAGGCGCTGGCGAAGCGTTTTCCGAAAATCGTCGTCGACACAAATCGGCGCATCATTGATCATGGCGACATCATCACGGCAGGCGGATTCCTGTCATGGGTCGATCTTGGCCTGTTTCTGGTTGACAGGATTCTTGGCCCGGCCATAAGGGCGGATACGGCGCGCTTTGTCCTTGATGACCCAGCAGCGGGTGAGGCGCGCTATTTTACCGGCTTTGCTCCTCCTCAGACGCACGGAGACAGGGCCGTGTTGAAGGCTCAGGCGTGGGTGCACATGAGGGACGGACGAGGCGTCTCCCTTGCGGCCATGGCGACGGCCACGGGACTGGAACGGCGCACGTTGCTGCGGCGATTCGCGCGTGCAACGGGCATGAGCCCGATCGAGTATTGTCGGGCTGTTCGTATTGCTCGTGCGCGCGAGCTCTTGGAGGGCGGAGACACCTCGCAGAAGCAGATCGCCCAATCCCTCGGCTATAAGGATGTGGCCTCATTTGCACGTGTTTTTAGCAAAACCGTAGGCTCGGCGCCGGGAGCCTACCGCAAGAGGTTTGGCCGCAAAGGCATCTCGCCAGCCGATTTTGCAGCGAAGGACGGCTCACGTCAGAAGAAGCGGACATTCGAGGCCGGCCTTCAGACGGGCTAACGAGGCACCGTCACTCGCCGACCGACCTTCCAGAATGCATCGTTACCGCGGATTACGCTCCGGTAATCCGGAGGCAAGATTCTCTCGTGGCGTGCGCGCGCGGGAAATCCATTCTCGCGGCCGATAGTGGCCGAAACAGAGTTCGTGATCACCCTTGACGGCCATTTTAGTTACTACTTACCAGGTCCGTTATTGGCCCTAAGCGGCGGTCTTTGAATGTCTGCTTTTGCGCCGCTTCTAGGGGCTAAGCGGACATGGTCGGTTTATGAGTACACGGCCTCAAGCGTTAGCCGCATGAAAGACGTGGATGGCCGGGACATAGGCGAGCGAAGCGACGCCGTTCTTCGAACGGCTATGCCCGGCCATGACGGAGCGGGCCGAGCCGAGCCACCCACCCTCAACATGAGTCTTGACAGCGTTGCGTTTGGCCATTTTGCAAAAATGTGATAGGAGAAAATCCACAGTTGGAATTGTGCCCGGCGCTGAGCGCATCCGGCGCCAAGCGCCATCCTGGCGCCCTCGCGTCACCAGAGCAGCATGAACGATGGCCGCCTCCGGGCGGCGTTTTTGTTTGGAGAGCCACCGATGCGGGAGCGCTTTTCGTCACGCCGCCAGGCCGTCGGGGGCGAAGGCCGGCTTGTAGATTCGTTGTTGTTTACAAGGAATCCCCCCTTGAGGCCGGTGCGTCTCCGATAACGCACCGGCATCCGCAACTTGCAAGCGCCCGGCCGCTATGCGTCAATTCCTCGCCCAGGAGACACGATATGGCGCTTTCCGCCCGTCCGGGCGCCCCGCTCGGAGCCCAGGTTGAACCGACCGGCGTCAGCTTCCGGGTATGGGCGCCGGGCGCGGACGCGGTTCATGTCGCCGTGCTGACCCCGGGCGCGCCGTCGCTCGCCCGATGGTCGCCGGATCCCGGCAACCTGCTGGTGCGCGACGAGCGCGGCACCTGGTCGGGCTTCGTTCCCGGCGCGGCGGAGAGCTGGGAATACCGCTTCTGGACCAAAGGTCCCGGCGGCCAGGGGTTCAAGCGCGATCCGCGCGCCCGCGAGCTCGAGTCCGGGGCCTATCCCGACTGCAATTGCATCGTGCGGGCGGCGGATTCCTATCCCTGGCATGACGCCGCATTCCGCGCGCCTGCGTTCAACGACCTCATCATCTACCAGCTTCATGTCGGCGTCTTTTATGCGCAACGCGGCAACATCGATATCCGGGCCAATCGGGTGAGCAAGTTCCTCGACGTGGTCGACCGCATCGACTATCTCGCGTCATTGGGCGTCAACGCCATCCAGCCGCTGCCGGTCGTCGAGTGGCAGGGCATCGCCAGCCGCGGCTACAACAACACGGATTTTTTCTCGCCCGAGATGGATTGCTGCGTCGCGCCCGATGAGCTCGCGGACTATCTGCCGCGGCTGAACGCGCTGTTGCGAAAGAAAGGATTCGCCGACCTCGAGCCTGCCGACGTGCAGGATCAGGTCGGCCAATTGAAGGCCCTGGTCGACCTCTGCCACATCCACGGCATCGCCGTCATCGCGGACGTCGTCTACAATCATGGCGGCGGACCGTTCGACGATCAGAGCATGCGGTTCTTCGACCGTCCCGCGAACCACCAATGGTGGGATCGCGACAGCTACTTCGTCGCCGGGGACGGCTGGGCGGGAGGACGGATCTTCGATTATTCCGCCGACGACGTGCGGCAGTTCCTGATCGATAACGCCCGCATGTATCTCGACGAGTTTCATGTCGACGGGCTGCGCTACGACGAGGTCACGGTGATCCACCGGTCCGGCGGCGACCGGTTTTGCCGCGATATCACCGGCACGCTGCGCTACCAGAAACCGTCAGCCATCCAGATTGCCGAATACTGGGATTGGGATGCCGCCACGCCGGTCGCCGACGGAGGCTTGGGGTTCGACGCCAGCTGGGACGACAAGCTGCGCAATGCGGTCCGCGGCGCCATCGCGGCGGCGGCCGGCGGGGCTTCGGCGCCTGTGGATCTCAACCCCGTCCGCGACGCGCTCGGGCGACGCCCGGGCTTTCCGGCCGCCTGGAAGTCGGTCATCCATCTCGAGAACCATGATCTCGTCGATGCGGACCGCGGCGATCCCGGCGAGATACGGCCGCGCGTCCCGGCGCTCGCATGCTGGACCGACCGCAGAAACTGGTACGCCCGCAGCCGTTCGCGGGTCGCGACCGGCCTGCTCATGACCGCGCCCGGGATCCCGATGCTGTTCATGGGGCAGGAATTCCTCGAGGACAAGCCGTGGCACAACAGCCCCAGCCGCCCTGAGTATTTCATCTATTGGGCGGGCCTCGACGCCGACCCGGCGATGCGGGACTTCCTGCGGTTCGTCAAGGAGCTCTGCTGGTTGCGCCGGCGGCACCCGGCGCTGCGCGGGGAGGCCTGCAATCCGTATTATGTGCACAACGACGACCGCGTCCTCGCCTTTCATCGCTGGCTCGAAGCCCAGGGCCGGGACGTGATCGTGGTCGCGTCGCTGAAGGAGAGCACCTATTGGAATTACGGCTTGCCGCTGCCCGCGGGAGGCGTCTGGCACGAGGTCTTCAACAGCGACGCCTATGACAGCATGCCGGGCGACGGCCGCTACAACCCGAATGCCGCCGGCAACCTGTTCGGCCTCGCCGCCGACGGCCCTCTCCTGTCGGGCTGGCCGGTGTCCGCAAACGTCGTGATCCCCGCGAATGGATTGCTGGTGTTCGCGCGCGATCGGGGAGATCAGGTTGGAGCACCCGCATGACCGTGCATTCCGTCGGCAAGGCCACGATCACGCGCATCGAAGAAACCTTTTTGCCGACCTACAGCCCGAAGGACCTCTTTCCCGAGTGGACCGACGCGATCCACGCCCGGCACGCGCATTGGCTCGCGCCCAATCACTATGACGTGGCGAGCGGCCTCTTGAAGCTCAGCGTCCACAGCTGGCTGTTGCAGATCGGCGGCAAGAAGATCCTGATCGACTCGTGCTGCGGCAACAACAAGGTCAAGCCCGGGCGGCCGTTCTGGACCAATCTCAATACCAATTATCTCGACCGCCTGAGCGCGGCCGGCGCGCGGCCGGACGACATCGACATGGTGATGTGCACTCACCTGCACCACGATCACGTCGGCTGGAATACCCAACAGCGCGACGGCCGCTGGGTGCCCACCTTCCCGAAAGCGCGCTACGTGTTCTCACAGCCCGACTTCGAGTATTTCCAGAAGCTCGATACCGATCCGAAGACCACACCGGCCGAGATGGGCACGTTCCGCGAATGCGTGCTGCCGATCGTGGACGCGGGGCGCGCCGAGCTGGTGACCGGGCCGCATCGTCTCGACGAGCATATCGAGATCGTTCCGGCCCCCGGCCATTCGGCCGGCCATGTGGTGTTCTGGCTGGAAAGCGCCGGCGAGCGCGCCGTCTTCATCGGCGACGTGTTTCACCACCTGGTGCAGGTCTACCACCCGGACTGGAATTTTCCGAAGAACTCGGACGCCGATCAGGCGCGCGCCAGCCGCCGCACGGTGCTCGAGCATTGCGCCGCGACCGGCGCGCTGACCTTGCCGGGCCATGTCGGGGCGCCGTTCGCCGGCCGCATCGAGGCGGCGGCGGGGGGATTCGTGCCGCGGTTCGGGTGAAAAAGCAGCTTCGCCGGCGCGCTGCGCCGGCGGCCGGTCAGATCATCTTCAGCAGGCTCATCACCGCATGCGCGGTCGGGGCCGCGATCGGGTTGGCCTGGCCGCCCGCCTCCAGCTGGTTGCCCGACGGCTGAGCGTTGGCGGTCTTGACGGCCGCGTTGTCGTTCGACGCGGCGACGTTGTCCGCGGCGCGTGGCACCGCAGGCAAATTGTCCCCGGCGGGTTGCGCCGCATTGAGTTGATGAGCGCCGCCGGTCGCATGACCGGGCTGCGGCGCCCGCGTCGATTCCGCGCGCGGCCGGATTGGTGCCCGCAAGACGCGCTGCCGGCTTGACGGCAGCGGCCGTGGATACCGCGGTCGTCGCCGCGTCGCCGACGCCGGCGGGCTGCTGCGGCTGCGCGCCGTTGAGCGACGGCGTGGTGTTGAAATCGTGATGCGCCGGAAGCACCGACGTCGTGTTGACGATGGATAAGGCCAAGGGCTTTTTCCTCGCGTTCTACATTTCGATACGTCGTCCCAACGTGCAGGTTTTACGCCGATCCTTTTAAGACGCCGTCTTGCAATAGCGGCGATAACCGGGGTGCCTATTACCACTTTGTTCACGATACCGCGGGCGGTGCCGCCTTCCTTGTTTCTTAACGATAGTCGCCGGGTTGGCGCGCGATTCATCGTCTGTGAATAGGTTGCAACACAGAATGGCTCGAAACCAGCTCGATAGGGAGGAATGTCATGCGTGCGACTCTTGCCGCTGTCGCGCTCATCCTCTGCTTCTCCGCCCTCGCCGCGGCCGACCCGACGGCCGGCAGCCGCGCGGAGGCCATCGCCATGGTCAAGCGCGTGCAGCAGAAATTCGCCACGGCGGGCCCGCAGGCGACTTTCGACGCGATCACATCGTCGGCCGAATTCCACGACCGCGACCTTTATCCTTTCGTCTACGACACCGACGGTTGGAACGTCGCCCATGGCGCCAATCCGCTGATGGTCGGAAAGCTCTGGATCTCCATCAAGGACCAGGACGGAAATTACCTGATCAAGGAAATGGTCGGGATCGCGCACGGTCCCGGCAGCGGATGGGTCGATTACAAATGGCCGAATCCGATCACGCACAAGATCCAGGACAAATCCGCCTATGTCGAGAAACTGGGCGAGCGGTATTTCGTCGGCGTCGGAATCTATAAGCCTTAAAAACCAGCCCGGCATGAAAGCGCCGAAACCATGATCCGATTGCTGCGCAACCTCCCAATCAGCGTCAAGGCGTTCTCCGCCTCGGCCGTGCTGCTGATCTGCATCGGCGCGCTGGGAACGCAGGCGTCCATCTTCCTGAGCAACCTCAAGACCGACCTGAAATCGCTGTCCGACAGCAGTCTTTCCAAGCAGCAGCAGGTTCTCGACATCGCCAAGGGCGCCATCGACACCCATATCGACGTGTTCCGCTACGTGGCCTGGGCCAGCACTGGCGTCAAGCCGGCGACGCTCGACACGCTTGAAGGGCAGTTCCGGCAGGAATCGGCCAAGGTTTCCGCCAGTCTCGGCGATCTGGCGGCGCGCGCGGATCTGACGGAGCCGGAGCGTGTCGCGGTGACCGAGGCGGCGGCCAAGTGGCAGCGCTACGCGGATGCGGCCAACGACACGGTGGAGATCAGCGCGACCGATCCCGCCTTGGGCACCGTGATGCTCGGCGGCATCGACGACGAATATACCCGCGTCGGCTTCGACATCCAGACGATCTTGTCGCTGGTGACGATGGAGACGCGGTCCAACGCGCAGAACCTGTTCAGCCAGGCCGGCCTCAATCAGCGCTTTATCGTCCTGGTGGGACTGGCCGCCCTGCTTTTCGGTGTCGGCGTCACCTTCATGATGAGTCACTCGATCGTGGCGCCGATCCAAGCCGTCACCAAGGCGTTGCAGGCCGTGTCGGTCGGCGGCGCGGCCGACGTCAAGCTCACCGACCGAAGCGACGAGATCGGCCAGATGTGGGGCGCCATCTCGCTGTTCCGCCGCAAGCTCGAATCCGACAATCAATTGCTGGGCGCGCGCGAGCAGGAGCTGACGACCCAGAACCTGCGCTTCGACGCCGCATTGAACAACATGAGCCAGGGCCTCGTGATGTTCGACCGGGACAACCGGGTCACCGTGGCCAACCGGCATTACATGGAGATGTACCGGCTCTCCGCCGACCTCGTCCGACCTGGTTGCAGCCTGCGACAACTTTTGGAAGCGCGCCAAGCCGTCGGGACTTTCGGCGAGAATATCGAAAGCTATCTGGCGCGGCACGCCGCCGAGGGCATTATCGCGCGCAAGACGCCCGAGTTGCCCGACGGGCGCGTCATAAGCATCGTGAACACCCGGATGTCGGACGGCGGCTGGGTGTCGACCCATAAGGACGTCACCGAGCAGTGCAAGGCCGAGCAGCGCATCGCCCACATGGCCGGGCATGATGCCCTGACCGGTCTTCCCAACCGGCTTTTGTTCCGCGAAGGCATGGAGCAGGCGCTTGCCGCACCGGACCGCGACAACAGCGTGGCCGTCCTCAGCATCGATCTCGATTGCTTCAAGGAGGTCAACGACACGCACGGTCATCCGGCCGGCGATGCATTGCTGCGGGGCGTCGCCGACCGGCTGCGGCGTTGCGTCGGCGACGGCATGGTGGCGCGGCTGGGCGGCGACGAATTCGCGATGATCCGCGTCGGCGCGCAAAGCGCCGAAGACGTGGTCCTGCTGGCGGAGCGGATCCTGAAAACGCTGGGCGAGCCGATGAAGGTGGAGGGGCATGACATCCGCGTCGGAAGCAGCATCGGGATCGCCATCGCGCCGGCTCACGGCGACGACCCCGATGAGCTGCTCAAACATGCCGACACGGCGCTCTATCGCGCCAAGGCGGATGGCCGGCGAACTTTTCGCCTGTTCGAGCCCGAGATGAACATCCAGGCGCTGGCGCGCCGCAGCCTGGAGGCCGATCTGCGCGGCGCGCTCGATCGCGGCGAATTCGAGCTTCACTACCAGCCCTTCGTCAATGTGCTCAGCAATCAGGTCACCGGCTTCGAGGCCCTGATCCGCTGGAACCATCGCGACAAGGGGCTGATACCGCCCGCCGACTTCATTCCGCTGGCGGAGGAG
>WNFR01006080.1_pt1 | contig 12336 bp, 17 predicted proteins | sample 5400221 | NCBI WGS metagenome assembly WNFR01 (sample SAMN13153357, study PRJNA577476) | soil metagenome | isolation source: 40 cm soil under Madrone tree | place: USA:California | collected 2016-06-14 | reverse complement strand
CCGCAACCTCGTCTCCTGCTGCCAGGATTGCAACTCCCAGAAAGGCCCCTGCCGCGCCGAAGATTTTCTCCGCTCGCTCTTCCGCGAACGCCAGTTGACCGCTCGCGAACTCGCCGGCCGCCTCCGCGCCCTCGACGCTCTCGCCTCCGGCAAGCTCATCCCTCCCTTGGCTGCGGTCGCCAAGCCAGCGGCCGACTAGAAGATAGAAATCGAAAATTAGAAAAGGAGCAAGAGAAAGATCCCACCCTTGCAAAAAACAAATCCGCAAGGATGGGCCACCCAAAGGCTTTTTTCGGAATTAAGGCGCGGCCACCCACGAGGAACTACGCGCAAGACTCTTCTCACTCTCAGAGGGCTCACGGGCTTCATAAATGCGCTCCGCAATGTGGACAGCGGCCCGGTACTGGTTCCCTGGGCGCACCAGAGGGGTCTGAAACGGATTGGGCAGTGGGCTGGGCGGCTGTTGGGGTTGGGGCTTGGGCGCCCCCGGTCTGCCGCGAGGCATTTTGGATCTCCCTTATCTTTGCAAGCGCGGCTTGGCCTTTGAGTCGGAGCTCCTTTGCTGTTGTAAGTTCAGGACCGCGCTTTGTCCAAAATATCGGCAATAAAATTTCTAGCGTTTTGGGAGCGCCCTAGTCCCTCTAGAAGTTCTCCAACGCGCATGCCTGCGCCTGGATGACCCTCGGGAATTACAAACTGCATCGCCTGGATGGGGTCTTCCCCAGCCCGCAAGTCCGCAATCGCCTCACGAATCTGCTGCGCTAGTTGTTGCTGTTTGTTAAGTGCTTCGCAAGCAATTTCCCATTGAATTTTCCACTTCTCTGCTTGTTCTTTGTACTTGCTTCCCCGCATCCAGAAGTACACGATCAGGAAGTACAACACAAGGACGAACCAATCTGGATGCTGAATTTGCTTCAAGCCAGCCCGTAGGCCAACCCATAGTCTCTCGAGGACGAACCACACTGCGTATGCAAGCACGGCTGCCGGTGGCACAGCGAGAAATAGCAGCCACTTATTCCTACGGCGGTCGGCCCAACCTTGAACCAAGCCTATGGCAAGTAAGGAGAGAGCAGTTAGCATAAACCAACCAACGAAACGAACGTCTCCAGGGTCTCCGGCCCATCGCAGTAGAGACGATGGAAGGAACGCCAGCGAAGTGAGGAGAATAGCAACTGCCCCAATGATGTACGCCTCAGAGCGTTCAGACGGCTTCATTCTTCCTCCCTTTCGAATTTGATTTTGCCCGTGTTTCTTGAGCTAGCTGTTGGGAACTAGTGATGGTGGCCTTCATACCAGAAATTCCCGAAATTTTGAAATCTTGCCAGTCGTGAATCACCTGATGTGGATTGCGCCTGCCTGGTTACGGAAGCCTTTCCTATGGCCACACACACGCGGGTGGCCGAGCCTTTTGTCTGAAGTTAGACTAATATGATCTTGAAGAGAGCGAGCAGGGCTCCGAATGAGCTCCCCCGGTCAAAACGGAACGGCCGCCTTCGTACTGTCGATTCTTCTTCTGAGCTTTCTACTGGGACCGACGACATGCAATGACGGATGGCACTCGCCATCGATTGGAAAGCAAGGGGCTTGTTCTTGGCACGGGGGAGTGAATAACACCCCACAATTTCTGTCCTTTCTTGCTAGCGTCTTCGTTGGTTTGGTTGTTTACGCCTTATCCCATTGGAGAGAGCTAAAGAGACAGGAAGAATTACAGGCGATCCTTTACAGGGAGGAACCTGCCCCGATCGATAATGAAGCCCGAGAAAAAGTAGAAAATCTACGAAAGTTCATTAAGACAACGCGAGCAGCCAAGGCTGAAGTCAGTTATGGAGGCGTGACGTGCCCTCTCTGTGGTTCTGCTATGGAAAGACGCCTCGCAAGGAAGGGCCCCAGAAAAGGGAAATACTTCTTCGGGTGCAGTCGTTACCCGATGTGTCGTGGAACCCGCAATATCGGATGAGACAGTCATTCGTGGTGCTTCAACCTTTTCCACAGGCTCGCGGGTGGACCATGCTTTCTGGTTTTGAAAGCGTGGGGCCCCTTTGAGGTGGCCCCTTCTCCCCGATGGAATTCCACCGCCTCCAAGGTGCTATGATGGAGCAAGGAGAGTCTTTGTATGAGCGGCGCAACCGGCAGTCTGAAAAACCATGACCGCATCGTTCGCGACAAGGGAATCTGCGGCGGGGAACCGGTGTTCAAGGGGACCCGCGTCACCTTGCGCACCGTACTCGCGAGCCTGGCCGACGGTAATTCCGTCGAAGAGATTCTCGCCGATTTCCCGAGCCTGAAGGCCGAAGACATCCAATCCGCCATCGCGTTTGCCGCCGCCTCCGCCGAAGAGGACTTGCCCGTCCCCGAAGTCCCTCACATTCGATGAAGATCAAGCTGGACGAAAATCTTCCCTTCCGGCTGGTGACTCCGCTGAAAGACCTCGGACATGACACGCACACGGTGCACGGTGAGCGGCTCGTCGGTCACGCGGACCGCCAGATCTGGGAAGCAGCGCAAAAGGAATCCAGATTTTTCATTACACAAGATTTGGATTTCTCAGACTCGCGCCGCTTTGCCCCTGGTTCGCATCACGGCATCCTGCTCATACGTCTTCGCTCTCCGAATCGCAGAAACTTGTTTGCGCGGATCAACGAATTGTTTCAAAAAGAAAACGTCGCCGAATGGGCGGGATGTTTTGTGGTGGCCACGGAACGCAAGATTCGCGTCCTAAAGCCTGAGACCAAGCAGAATTCATAGCAGCGGCGGAACCGATGAGAACAAACAGAAGTCGCAAGAGTACGGGCCACAGTGGGTCGAGCTTCGATAGCCTCCTCGCACAGGAAGGAATTCGCAGGGAGGTCGCGCTTGGGGCTATCAAACGTGTTGAGGGGCAACTGGAACAGGCCATCCGCAATCAGCAAGAGACGAAGCGTGAAATGAACAACGACAACTTGAAACGGCGCTAGCCTAGCGCCCGCCGCCCGTGTTCCCCATCGTGTCTGGCTGACCGCCGGAGTCCGTGGCGGTTTCGCCGGTGATCAAGCGAGCGCCGCGACTGAAGGTCAGAAACTCGAATCCCCACTGAACGAAAACCAGGACGCGGCTTTGAAACTCCACGATGTAAATCAGGTGGATAAACAGCCACATCAGCCAGGCCAGCAAACCGGAAACGTGGAGGCCAAAAATATTGGCCACCGCGGCAGCGCGGCCGATCACGGCCATCTCGCCTTTGTTTAAATAGTGGAACGGCGGCGGAGCTTGCTTCCCTTCCAGGCGGGCGCGGATCACTTTTGCGGCGTAGGCGCCGCCCTGAATGGCGACTTGCGCGACGCCGGGCAGCGGCTTGCCCTGTTCGTCGAGCGTGTGCGCCAAATCGCCAAGAATAAAAATGTCCGGGTAGTTCGGAACCGTGAGGTCGCGATTCACTTTGATGCGGCCGCTACGGTCTGTTTCAGCACTGGTGCGTTCGGCCAATTTTGCGCTGAGAGGGGTGGAGGCGACGCCGCCGGCCCAGAGCACAGTTTTCGCGGCGAGGTGTTCGGACTTTTCTGCGTGACTATAAGTGACGCCGTCCGCATCGATGCATGTCACCATCACATTTTTCGTGACTTTGACGCCAAGGCGCGTGACTAATTCCTCGGCTTTGGCGGAAAGCTCTTCCGGAAAGGCGCTCAAGACCCGCGGGCCGCCTTCCATTAAAATAATGTGCGCGTCCTGCGGATTGATTGCCCGAAAATCGTGGCGCAAGGTTTCGCTGGCGATCTCCGCGAGCGCACCGGCGAGTTCCATGCCGGTGGCGCCGGCGCCGACAATCACGAAGGTAAGCCAAGCGCGTGCTTCTTCCGGCGTGGTGGCGCGTTCGGCGCGTTCGAAGGCAACGAGGATTTTGTGGCGGATCGTCGTGGCTTCTTCCACGGATTTGAGGCTGGGCGCCCACTGGCGCCAGGAATCGTTTCCGTAATAAGAGGTTTGGGAGCCGGTGGCGACGAGCAAGGAATCGTATTCGAAGCTGGCGCCGTCACGAAGCGTCACGTGCTTGCCGGCAGGATCAACGTCCACGGCTTCGCCCAGCAGAACCTGGACATTCTTTTGCTTGCTCAGAACGCCGCGCAAGGGCGCAGCTATTTCTCCCGGTGAGAGCGAGCCAGTGGCTACTTGGTAGAGGAGCGGCTGAAAAAGGTGAAAATTCCGGCGGTCAATCAACGTAATTTGGACATTCGCACGTTTCAGCTTCTGCGCCGCGACCAATCCGCCAAATCCCCCGCCGAGAATGACGACCCGGTGTTTCTCGCTCATGCGTGGTTCCCTCCCAGACGCAACTCTGCCGCAACAAATATCATCTCATTGGATGTGAGTTTTTCATCTTTGATGCAGAATTGAGAGCAGCCTTATGCGCGTTCGTGATGACGACGCCCAATTCCAGCTTCAGAAAAACACGCTGCGCTTTCTCTGTTCCGTGCTGATTAAGAGCGGGACGCGCTCGGAGATCTGCAAGCTGCTGGACCCAGGTGTTTTCGATGACCCTTTGCACCGCGTGGTATTCGAGGAAATTCGCGAAATGGGCGCAGTGGACTCCCGCCGGTTGCGAGAGCTTCTGCCGGCACGGGTGACGAACCGCGGATTCCCGGATTTCGACCTGAAGCACCTGCTTGCACCCTACGAAGTGAGCGAAAAAGAGATCGATCATCTATTTGAGAGCGCGCTGCAACTGCTGGATCTCAGCAATCCGGACGAAGAACGCCGCGCTCACTAAGTATCGGAAGAATCCTCGCATACGCGTGTGGCCGCACTCTTTACCGTTTCAGCCGGGAAAGCGTAGAGGAATTACAAATTCAAGCGGCTGTATCTTGCCGTGGAAGTAATGCCGCGGCCGGGAATACGATCCCCTTTCGCATCATTGCTCCAGACGCCGGCAATCTGGAATCCGCACTCCGGACAGGCGCCTGCTTTCAGGCGATTCTCGAGAACGTCGTGCCAGGAGCGACGGACGAGGAACTCCGCGCACTTCGGGCAGTAAGTGTTTCCGCCTTCACTGTGAACGTTTCCTTCGTAAACGTAGCGCAGGCCGACGTCGAGGGCGATCTGGCGCGCGTGGTCGAGGGTCTTCGCAGGCGTACGCGGCTTGTCCTGCAGCTTGAAGTCCGGGTGGAAGGCAGTGAAATGAAGCGGAACGTCCGGCCCAAGGTGCGTCAGAATCCATTCGGCGAGCTTGCGCGTTTCTGCGGGATCGTCGTTCAACGTTGGAATCATCAAGTTGGTGATTTCGAACCAGATCGGCGTTTCGTTTTTCAGCCATTCCAGCATTTCAAGAACGGGTTGAAGATGCGTCAGCGTGATCTTGCCGTAGAAATTCTCGGTGAAGGCCTTGAGATCCACGTTGGCCGCGTCGATGTGGTCGTAAATGTCGTGGAAAGCGTCGTAAGTGATGTAGCCATTGGTGACCATCACGGTTTTCAGACCGTGTTTCCGCGCCTCTTTGCAGAGGTCGATGACGTATTCGCCCCAGATAGTCGGCTCGTTGTATGTGAACGCGATGGACTCACAACCATATTTCATCGCCAGGAGCGGTACGTCCTCCGGAGAAACTGGCTGCGAACGCACCTGGTCGGAGCGTGATTTCGAGATGTCCCAGTTCTGACAAAAGAAGCAGCCCATATTGCAGCCCGCCGTGCCCATGCTGAAGACCCGGGTGCCGGGCAGAAAATGATTCAGCGGCTTCTTCTCGATGGGATCGACTTGCAAAGCGGCGGGTGAACCGTAGCCGAGGCTATAAAGTTTTCCGCCCTGATTGATGCGAATGAAGCAGAACCCCGCCTGGCCGGGATGGATGTGGCAGTGGCGCGGACAAAGATAGCAGTGGACCCGGCCTTGGGGTTCCGCTTCCCACCAAAGTGCTTCGTGAAGCTGTTCCGTCTTTTGGAGGATCTTAAGTGCTTCCATGGATCCTCCTCTCAGACGCTATTATACCCCCGCAGAGAAGCCCGCGCGGGTTCCGCGAATTGAGGTGGTCCTGCCGCCATCATCTGGGTCCGCTTTGACACGTGCTTGGAGAGCGCCCCGGACGGCGCGAACGTGCCCGTCGCAGCGACGTTCGGGTTACTGTCTCGCAATAAAAAGCAAGAATATGGACACGCGAAGAGAGTATAGCGCGATGATGAGAGTACAGCCGGAAAGGCAGGAAATATATGGAGGAGACAAAACAAAAGGAACCCTTGTATTCGAGTGAACCGACCAAGACAACGGGACCGGATTCGCTGCGAAGCACGCGCGCGCCTAAGGAGTCTTCGGAGACGCAAAAGGCCGCCTCGGAACAGCCGCAGACGACGCCGCCGCCGGCGCCGGCGGTTGCGCCAAAGATCGGCCAGGCCAGCGGGGCTGGCGCGATGGAGGAGTTTGCGGAGTTCCTGAAACGCACGAAGAACGTCTGGTTGATTGCCGCGGGAGCGGTTTTCGGAGTGATGGTGGTAGTCACGGTGACGACACGCATGGCTGAACGGGCCAAAATCGCGCGGGAGAAGCGGCAGGAGCAAGCGGTACTCGAAGTGATACCGGATAACTTGATTGCGCGGTGCGGGACACCGGCGGAAGACGTGACGAAGGAAGTGTACCCCGTGGTGTTACGAACGATGAGCTACCAGCGCGGCGAGAACCGAAAAATCGTTTTCGAGTTCAGCCGGACCGCGGAGGAAAAGAGCGATTGGGTGTTTCTGTCCATGAAAGACCAGAGTGGAACTGGGCACTTCGACACGCCGCAAGCGAAGATCGCCGCGCTGCCTTGCATAGATTCGAGGAAGTGAACACTTTTACGCCGAAGAATCGCCAGGCAAAACAGTTTGGGCAAAAGGGACGCGATTAAAGTTCAAGCGTGGCGACGGCGCTGGAGGCGCTGCCTTTCGGCGGCCCAGTCGACGAAGCGTTCCATGTGGTCGCGGTACTTCCAGGCGAGCTGGAAGAACTTGGCGGCGGTCAGATTGGCCGCTTCTTTTCCGAGGAACGTTTCAAAACGCCAGCGGATGTAGGGACTCTTCCACGGGTTGAATCGATAACCACGAGCTGCATTCCAGTAATACTGCACGGTCTTGAACATTTCTTGCGCAATGGGCAAATCGCCCAGCCCTCTTCGTCAAGACTCTAATTGTCGGCCACCGGTGCCGAAAGATGGTCATGCACGAGTACCCAGTTGGGCCCGCGCTTTTCCCAAATCCCGGTATAGCGGAGATCCATTTCAGTAGTCTTACCGTTCTTCGATTTTTCCATCAAATGCATCGGGACAACGGTCCAGGCGATCATGCCGCGGCGGGTTACTCTCAGATCTTTCCCTGCCGTTAGCCTGATCTCCGAGGCGTTATCCAGAAATTCCTTCTGCACTCCGGCCTGGAATTCCTTCCAACCGTGGTAGGAGAAGGGAGCGACATCGTAGAAAACCAGGCCGCTGTCCTTGGCGTAGAACTTCGCCGGGGCGTCCACAGTCCCAGTGCTCCAAGCGGCACACAGATTGTCGACCAGCTTCCGGAAAGTGGCATCGTCTGTGGCTTTCTGTTGAGCCCGCGCGCCGACAAATGTCAGCAGGGCGCCAAAGAGCGCCAGCGCTACGTACATGAGCCAACGCCACCGTTCAGCACTTTTGCCGACAGCTCTACTCATAGATGAGGTTTCTCCGTGTCTTCTGGCAACCCCTGGGGACGAGAGTCCGCAGGAGGATGTCCCAACGCGTTCCGCTACCGTAATCCGTTCGAATCCATTTTGCAAGCCCTCTTATTGGAAGGTTGGGAGCCGACAGCGTATCGCGCTCGATGGTGGAGTTCGACCCGCCATTCCCCGCTCCGCGGCCGCCATTCGCCGGTAAAACCTGCTTTTTGGCCGAATCCTTGATGCGCTCGTCCGAAGGGGCCACTACTCTCGCGTTGGGGCAGAAAATAGCCCTTCAGGAGGACATCATGGCAGCCCGCCACACAACCACCCGAAGCATGAAATCAGTATCCGGTGCGGCCTCCCTGGCGATCGGGTTTTTCCTCCTGTTCGTCAATCTGGATGGAATTTCGGCCCAAATAAACGATGTGGTAGGTGTTCAGACCGAGAGCGTGGGAATTCTCCCGGCAGTCGGTCTGGCAGGATTGCATGTCCTGCAGGCCTTTACTTTCGGCCACGCCGGGTTTTTGTCGAGTCTCCTGCAGATCTTGGTATCATTCTGGCCGCTAATCCTGGTCTTACTCGGAATAGCGCTATTGCGAGGCGCGTTCGGCGAGCACGCCGCCAAATCCGCAATTGTCGCGACGTCTGGGAGCGAGAGAGTTCGATGATGAGATTTGTTAAACCGGATTGGTGGCACGGGAACGATTGGAGAAGCCGGTGAGCGACGAGAACAAATTCGACCCGAGAAAGTTCAAGGATGACCTCCGCGATCAGATTCATCGCGCAGTTCATGCCGGCCTGCACGGCGATGATGGAAAGCAGGAGCCGCGGCGCAATCCAATGGTGGTGGGCATAGCGCTCCGCGGGCGCGGCCGCGGCGGGGTGGTCACAGGTGGAATCTTCATCTTAATTGGCCTGGCCTTTCTGCTCGATCACCTGGGAATTATTTCCATCGACAATCTCTGGCGGTTCTGGCCCCTGCTCCTGGTCCTAACGGGCGTCATAAACTTCGTGTCGCAACGCCGGACCTGGGGAGCACTCCTGATGTTTGCGGGCGCCCTTCTGCAGCTCAATGAACTGGGTATTACCCACTTCGGCTGGGCAGCACTTTGGCCCATGACGCTGATCGCTTTCGGTCTGTTTGTCATGTGGGGCTCGATGCAATGGAGTTCTAAACCCTCTACTTCCAAGTCGGCAGGAGGCGATCCGCGCACGACGTTGAACGAAGCTGTAGTCTTCGGAGGTCTAGAGCGCCGGATGACCAGTCCGGATTTTCAAGGCGGGGATATCACCGCGATTTTTGGAGGCGTCGAACTGGATCTCACCGAGGCTCGGATGCAGGCAGACGAAGCCACCCTGGCGATCACCGCCATCTTCGGCGGCGTGGAAATTCGCGTCCCCCCCACATGGCAAGTGGCCTTTCGCGGCGCGCCCATTTTCGGCGGAGTCGAAGATAAAACGCGAACGTCCCGCGTGGTAGATCCTGCGAGTCCTAATCTCAAAACGCTGATTATTACCGGCGCCGTTATCTTCGGTGGTTTGGAAATCAAGAACTGAGCCCGTGCGATGCATCCCCTCTTAGCCCGCAACCGCCTGGGACTCTACCTCCTAGGGTGGCTTCCACTGGCGGCGATTCTTGTCCTGCTGATGAGCACCGGTGGCGCTCTGAGTTGGCTCGAATCCTCCGTCATTGCCATTCCCCTTTGTGTTGTGTACGCGTTTATCTGTCTTTCCGCCTGGTACACGGCCAAGAGCGCCCCCATCAGGCGCGAAAGCGCTCTGCGCCTGATCGGTGTGCACTCACTGGCGGCGGCCCTCGTCAGCTATTTCTGGATGGGAATAGGATGGGTATTGGTGGCTTCGCTCTCGAAAACATCCGCTTTTCATGGACTGGACCGGCGGTTTTCTCCACAAGCTCCAATTCTCTTCGGCGCCGGATATCTGCTTTACTCGCTTTCTGTCGCCTCGCAATACGTGATTCTCTCGCTGGAAGCCTCGCGGGAGGCCGAAGCTCGCGTATTGGAAACCAGCATCCAGGCCCGCGATGCGGAGCTGAAAGCCCTGAAAGCACAGATCAATCCGCATTTCCTGTTCAACAGCCTGAATTCCATCAGCGCTTTGACCAGCATCGATCCGTCTCGAGCGCGGGATATGTGCGTGCTGCTCGGAGACTTCTTGCGGCTGACTTTGGGCTTGGGCGAAAAAGCCTCGGTGCGTTTTTCCGAGGAACTGGATTTGGTTCAAAAATACATGGCCATTGAAAAGGTCCGTTTCGGCGAGCGGTTGAAAATGCAGCAAACGATCCAGGAGGAATGCAAACCCTGCCTGCTGCCGCCCCTGTTGCTGCAGCCGCTCGTAGAGAACGCCGTGAAACACGGCATCGCCGGGCTTCCGGAAGGGGGCGAGATACGGCTTTCGGCGGAACGGCAAAACGGCCGCTTGGCAATTTTGGTCGAAAATTCGTGGGACCCGGAAGCTCCGCCCCGGCGGTCGGGGGGCATGGGGCTGAAAAACGTAGAGAGGCGTCTGGAGGCGCGTTATGGGAAGGACGCCAGCATGCTCGTAAATGCCGAAGGTGAACTGTTTCAGGTGAGATTGTCTCTTCCGGCGGAAAGCGAGGAAAAAGCGTGAGCCTGTCGCCAGAGAAAAAATGGAAGGCGCTCATCGTCGACGACGAAGAGCTCGCGCGGCACGTAATTCGCGAGTTTCTGCAATCGCACGCGGAAATAGAGGTCGCCGCGGAGTGCGCGAACGGCATGGAAGCGGTAAAAGCTGTCGCCGAGCACAAGCCGAACTTGATTTTTCTGGATGTGCAGATGCCCAAGTTGACAGGCTTCGATGTCCTGGAACTGATTGGCACGGAAATGCCGGTGATCTTTGTGACCGCCTATGATGAATACGCGATGCGCGCGTTCGATGTCCATGCCGTAGACTACCTCTTGAAGCCCATCGGCCGGGAGCGCTTTGACGCGGCTGTGGACAGAGCCAAGGGCCGGCTGGGGGAAAAAATGTCGTCAGCGCACGAACTGGCGGCCGCGGCGCGCCCGCCGCAGCAATTCCTCGAGCGCCTGGTGGTGAAAGATGGAACAAAGGTCACCCTGATTCCGGTGGCCAAACTCGACTATGCGGAGGCACAGGATGATTACGTGGCGCTGGCCAGCCAGGGGAGGAAGCATCTGAAGCAGCAAACCATCGCCGGCTTGGAAGCCGGCCTCAACCCGGATTGTTTTGTGCGCATCCACCGCTCTTACATCGTGAACCTGGAACGCGTCGTGCGCATCGAGCCCTATGGGAAGGATAGCCGTCTGGCGATTCTCGGCGACGGCACGCGCTTGCCGGTCAGCCGCGCCGGGTACGCCCGCCTGAAGGCCCTGCTCGACGAGCGAACGTGATCTCCCGCGTGTGCAGTTATATTACGGAAATCGAGAACGGCTTAGGCCAGCCTCGGCGCGAGTTTGGGAGTGACAGAGTCTATAATCCTGAATCCTGCGAGAAAATCCATGACGACCGCTGCTTGGGAAATTGAGCATTCTGTCGAGACTACCGCAAGCCCGACCTTCGCTTGGAACTTCTGGACCGATGTCGGGAATTGGGACGACCCACCAGCAAAGTTTGAGTTAGACGGGACGTTCGCAGCGGGGTCGCGAGGGACCACGCGGCTGCCTGGGCAGGAGCCGCTGCGCTGGTTTATTGCAGAGGTCACTCCGCCTAGCGCAGCGACGATTGAGATGAGTTTGGACGGCGCTTCCTTGTCGTTTCAATGGCGATTTGAAGGACTCCCCGATGGACGAACCCGGCTCACACAGCGAATTGCCCTGCAAGGTGAGAAGGCTGAACTTTACCTTTCGCAAGTGAAGGATGCGTTCGCGGCTAACCTCCCCGGCGGAATGAATAAGATGGCGGCAGCAATGGCAAACGCCGATCCCGGTCGCAAGAGTCCAACACCTGGCTAAAACAATTACGGAGAAGTGATCCTGGGTTGACTGGGGGGCGCCGGCTGGTAACTCATTAAACTGTCCAACCTAACGGGTATCCAAACCCCCTTCGAATAGCATCATAATGATTGTGATGGTGGGGACTATGCGCAGACACACACCCTGGGTAGTATTGTTAGGCCTAAGCGTCCTGTTTTGCGGACTTTCCACCGCGGCGCAGTCTCAGGAGCCTCCCGTGGTCCAGGGGGCAGAGAGCCGCCCGCCTAACGCAGGCGGTAGCGGGGTCTCAGCCTCCCAGCAACTGCCCGATCTGCAAGCACCCGGGACAATCATCGGAATAGTTGTCGATCAAACCGGCGCCCCGGTCTCCAGAGCACGCGCCAAGCTTTCACGCGAGGATCAATCCGCAAACCAGGAATCGCTTTCAGACACAGATGGGCGATTCACCTTCGCCCAAGTCGCTCCCGGGCCATTTCAGCTCACCATTGACTCGGCGGGCTTCGCAACTCAAGCATCCTCGGGAATCCTGCGTTCGGGGGAGACCTACACAATTCCTCAAATCACATTGGCAGTTGCCACCGCGGTCACTGAGGTTCGAGTCGTGCCCTCGCGGATCGAGGTGGCGGAAGACCAAATCAAGGTTCAAGAGAAGCAGCGCGTGCTCGGCGTAGTTCCAAATTTCTATGTCAGCTATGTCCACAACCCTGTTCCCCTTGCGCCGAAGCAGAAGTTCGAGCTGGCCTGGAAGACCGCGGTCGATCCTGTATCCTTCGGAGTGAAT
>WNFR01007908.1_pt1 | contig 12337 bp, 12 predicted proteins | sample 5400221 | NCBI WGS metagenome assembly WNFR01 (sample SAMN13153357, study PRJNA577476) | soil metagenome | isolation source: 40 cm soil under Madrone tree | place: USA:California | collected 2016-06-14 | reverse complement strand
ATTACGCTGGCTTTCAGGCAGACACCCTACACTTCGCGATTAACCGAGGGGCACCTGCAAGTTGTACAGCCGCGCGGCGTTCTCGCCTAAGATTCTGTTCTGAGTCTCGTCTGAAAACCCGGCTTTCCGAATACGCGATACGGTTTCCGGCCATTTGCTGTCGCCATGCGGATAATCGGAGGCGTACATAATGCATTTATCGCCGACGGTGTTGACGACGGCGGGTAGCATGATTTCCCCCGGCTCGCAGGAAACCACCATGCGCCCTTCGGCGAAAAGCTCGCTCGGTTTGATGCGGCTCTGCGGCCGCTTGCGGTTTAGCACTCCATCGTACATGCGCGGGTTCTTTTCACCGCGTTCGTGCATCTCGTCCATTCTTTCAACCCAATAGGGCAGCCAGCCGCAGCCGGTTTCGAGCAGGCCGAAACGAATCTTCGGAAAAAGATCGACGATCCCGCCGCCGACGAGCGAAACCATCGCCGTAGTTAACGTGAGCGGCATAGAGACCGCTTTGGCGCCCCAGAAATGATCGAACAATTCCTGGCCGACGGTGGGATACATTCCCGTGACGGTGTGAACGCCGACGCCGACGTCGAGTTGTTCCACGGTTTGGCGAACCGCAGTCGCCCGCCGCTTTGGGCGCAGCGTTCGGAGATCCAAGTGTTGTACGCGCGGGCGATGGCCGTAGCGAGTCCCGCGTGCTCGAGACTATTGATCGACATCAAGACATTCGGATAGATCACCTGGAGATCGATGCCTTCGAGGTCGAGGTCCGCCAGGCGGCCGGGGACGTTGCTGAGATCGAGATCTTTGACCGAGAGCGTCGGCGTTGTATTGGCGATGCTCCCCGGTGTGCCGGGGCCCCAGCCGAAGGGCTTGGTGATGAGGCGACCTTCGATCAAGTAGAATCCGCGTCCGTCGTCGAACGTGACGAAGCGCGGCCGGTTCCGATAGAATTCCTTGTCCAGGTAGATGTCAAAGACCTCCTGAGGAATTTGCGTGTGACCGTCGGCATCGATGATCATAAAATCTCCTCCGTGGCGGATTAACGTTTCAATTCTTGTTGCACGGTTCGAATGAGGTTCCAATCGACAAAATCTTTCGGCGTAAACGTTGATTGGGTGATCTTGGCATCCTGCTGCGAGCGTTTGATCGCCGCATTGACGATTTCATCTGACGCCTCGCCTCTTAAATTGTATGTGGTGATCGTGGCATCATACGCCAATTGGCTGGTCTCCCGGTCAAGATTCCAATCCTTTTGGATCAATGCGACCGCGTCGTTCGGATTATCGACCGCGTAGCGAAGACCGCGCACCAGCGCGCGCAACATGTGGCGAACCTGATTGGGATTATCACGCAATTTCACGCGGCGCGTTACCAGGCCGTTTTCAACGTACCTGGGGAGAAAATCTGGTCCGGAGACGAGCCGGATGAAGCCCTTGCGGACCGCCATGGCATCGTAAGGCGGCGACAAGGTGGCTGCGGCGACAACTCCCGAGAAAAGCGCCGTAATTCCTTGCGTCACGTCGATGGTTGAAATCAACTTAACGTCTTTTTCTGGGTCCAAACCGAGATGCCGCACCATCTCGACGGTGGCGAAATAGTGGCTGCCGCGCGTGCCGCCGTGGCCGATGATACCGCCGCGCAGGCTCTTGGCGTCTTTGATGTCCGGTCTGCTGATCAAATACAGCAGCGGCTTGTCCGCCGCCACATAGGTTGCAACCAGCGGCGCGCCGCCGACCGCGGCGCCCAAACCGGAATTGAACGCAGTGATGTAGTCGAGATCACCGGAAACCAGTGCGGCGATGGCAGTGCTGGTTTTGGTCGTAATCGGCTTTAAATCGAAATCTTCGCTGTCAAAAATCCCATAACGATGAGCGAGATAGATCGGCAGATTGAGCACCTGCTTGGCGGAAAGCCCGAGGGTGACCGGTTCAAGCTTGCGCGTGGGACTTGGTTTTTCTTGAGCCAGGATGTGAGAAGGTTGCAGTAGCAAGAATAAAGAGGCGCACAGGACGAGAGAGACAGTTGTTTGGTAGGGCAGATGACTTGCCGGCGGCCCAACGCATTTCATGGATCGGATCATAGTTCCGACTTCGGTCCATGCGCAAGAGTAAGTTCCTTGTTGACTACTTGAGTTGCACGGTGATGATTCGCCAAATAATTTGATTGGAGCAAAATTTTGAAAAGTATTCTTTATAGCTTGTTCATCTGGTCGGTGCGTGTCATATACGCCGAGGCGGACAAGCGTTTACTTGTTCAAACTGTTAGGCAACGGGATTCCGAAGCTCCGGTGAATTCCCCCTCGCCGGCGAAGCGGGAGAGGGCAGGGGTGAGGGTAACTAGCGTGAGCCGGCTTTAACCTTCCGCAGATGCATCCCTTGAGAGGGGAAAACGAAGGTCACGGCGTGAGTAGTCGAGAGCTTACTGAAGTGCCGCGAGTTTGTTCTTCCAGTGAGTCTGCCAATCGGTTCCATCGGTGATCACTTCTGAAATCACGGTAAGATCGGGAAAGTGATTTTTTTCATGCGTACGAACCACGTGAGGCGCTTCGCGTCCCGCTTCGACCTCGCGAATCGCACGCAAGACTTGACGGCGCGCGGCAATGATCGCTCGATCGCTCGGACCTAGAAATTCCCGGGTGCGGTCAACGATCGGTCCGGTGCCTTCGACGATCGCCGTGTCCTGCACATTGAAGATGCGTCCCATCCCTGAAAAGCTCCACGTTTTCATCGACTCGCGATCCTGCAGGTAGCGGTTCGCCTTGTTGCGCTTGGGCCGGTAGTCCGGGCCCAACTCGTCGAGGATTTCCTGATTTCTTTGAATGTCTTTTTCTTCCATCGGCGCGCTGCGTCGAAAGACGATGTCGTAACGCCAGTGGTGCGTGTCGTCGATCGGCACATGCCAATAAAGATTATAGCCGTTGCCTGACATGGGACAGGGGATCGTGGCTTTGTTGGGCATGACGAAATTCGTCACGCGGAAGAAAGTCCGATTCTTCTCGGTAGTGCGCGTCGAAAGGATGCGCACGCCGTAATCGGTTTCTTCGACGTCGATGTGCGGCGCCATGTCGGCTTCGTAGAGCGCGAGCGGCAGTTTGCCATCGCTGCCTTTCACCGGTCTTTTCAAATTGTGCGGCACATTTCCTTGTCTGTGCAGATAAGAGACGTGACTGGGATCGAGATTGCCTTCGTTGGCCTGAAAGTAATTGCACTCGTGAAAAATTTTAGTCACGAGCACATGGCCCGGCGGCGCGAGGAACGGTTCGTACGCCGGAAAGAGCGGCGGCTCGCCCGGTCCCATGTACGTGAAAACAATGCCTGTCCGCTCTTCGCATGGATATGCCGGGTGATGAACTTTCTCGCAAAACCTTTTCTCTGGAGGTTCGCACGGCTGTTCGAGGCAGTTACCGTGCCGATCATAAAGCCAGCCGTGATAAAGACATCGTAAGCCGCCGTTCTCCACGCGCCCATAACTCAGGTCAGCGCGGCGGTGCGAGCAGTGCAATCCAATCAAGCAGAGTTGGCTCTGGTCGTCACGAAACAGAACCAGATCCTCACCCATGATTTTGATCGGTAGAGGCGCGCCGTTCTCGGGCAGCTCTTCCGCGAGCGCAACGGGTTGCCAATATTGTCGCAGCAAATTCCCGCCGGGTGTGCCCGGTCCCGTACGGGTTATCAGATCGTTTTCTTCTTGTGAGAGCATTTTAGGGAGATTTAGATGTTCGATTTCGGATTACTGACTATTTTTAGCACTGATAGTCCGAATTCAGCAACCCAGGTGGATTGCTTGTCAGGGTTGGCGTCATGCGCGAACATTTTTTTGTCAGATCTAACCTTGACCCGGGTCGAGAGGCTGTGTTTATCTAGGAACACGTAGTTATTAGAGCGAAATTCTTTTGGAGGTAGAGCATGCCGAGCTCCTGGCAAAGCGCGAACGTCGATGGCAGTAATATGCCGCTATATCTGAGTGTCCCGGAAAGCGGAGGCCCAGTGCCGGGCATCGTCGTAGTTCACGGACAGTCGGGACTGGAAAATTTCATCAAAGACACGACGCAGATGCTGGCACTTCAAGGTTACGCCGCGGTGGCGCCCAACCTTTATCACCGCGATGGCCCTGACTGCAAAGACGACAACCCGACGCGCAAAGCGCGCTTGCGCGACCCGTCGATCATCAAGGACATCGAAGGCGCGATCGGCTTCTTAAAGAACCATTCGAGAGTCGACAGGAGAAAGCTAGGCATCGTCGGTTTTTGCATGGGCGGGCGCCTGGTTTATCTCATGTCCGCCGCGAGCAAGGATTTGAAAGCCGGCGTGATGTTCTACGGCGGCGGCACGATGGTGCCGTTCGGCGAAGGTCCAACGCCGTTCGACCGTACGCGCGAGATCAATTGCCCGATCCAGGGTCACTTCGGCGCCGAAGACAAAAATCCGTCGCCGGAGGATATGCGCAAACTCGACGCCGAACTTACAAAATTCGGCAAAGCTCACGAGTTTCATACCTACTCCGGCGCGGCGCACGCGTTTGTGAATACCGGCTCCACCAATTACCGTCCCCATGCAGCGGCGCTTTCCTGGCCGAAGGCGACGGAATTTTTCAGCAAGCATTTGGTTGGATGAGGCTTAAACGATTGAAGATGGCCGCTCAGTTTCCCGCGCGAGCGGAGTTTTAAATTCTAACCCGGAGCTTGTGATGGATTCGCCGCAAAGAGTTGTGATGTTTGTCATGGTCTTGACGGTGGGTTTCATGTTGGGCGCGGAGAAATTGCGGCCTGCGCGCGAATTTCCCGTTTATCGTGGTTGGTTGTGGATCGGCGCCGGTGTCATGGTGGCTTTTATCTCCCTGGCGCAGCTGTGGTCTCTGGTTGTGCCCGGAAAATGGTTGAGGGCGCACCGATTGCTCAATGGCGAACACCTGGGTGTGGCCGGCGGGATAGCGATCTGGTTCGTTTCCAATACGTTCGTAACTTATTGGTATCACCGCTGCCAGCACAGATTTTCGATTTTGTGGCGAATGGTGCATCAGTTGCACCATGGTGTCGCGCGCGTCGATATTCCAAGCGCTTTGGTGGCTCATCCGCTGGATGTGATCGTCTCCACGACACTCAGTATTTTAGTTACGGCCTTCTTGCTCGGACTCGATCCGCGCGCGGTCGTTATGACCGGCGTTCTGCAGTTTTTCATGACGTTGTTTCCGCACTGGAACGTGCGCACGCCGAAGTGGGTGGGATATTTCATCCAGCGGCCGGAGGAGCATATCCTGCACCATCAACGCGACGTGCATGCGGGGAATTTTTCCGACTGGCCTTTTTGGGACAAAGTTTTTGGTACCTATCGTCAGCCGATTGAGGGGCCGGTGCAGATCAGTTTTGAGCGAGCCGGGTTTATCGATCAGTTAAAAATGCTGGCTTTTGTCGACGTCAATGCCGTTGATTATATCAATGGAGCGCGGATCGGTAATTCGCCCAGCGCCGGCGGAGTGGCGTCGTAAGCATGACGCAGAAGATATTCCAGGAATCAATTAGATGAGAGTTTGAGAAAGGTCGGCTTGAACGATTTGAACGTTCGGAACGGCCAAATCGTTCAAGCGCTTCTTATTGGCATGAGAGGCCGGAAGTTACTTAACGGGATCCGGCACTCCGGGCGGTTTGGTCTTAGCATCGTAGAATTCTTGCGAGAATTCAGGTTTGCGTCTTTCCGAAAATGCCGCTGAACCTTCGTCGTAGTCTTTGCTCTGGCGCAGATGGGCGTAGAAATCTCGGTGCACTTCGAAGCCTTTTTCCCATCCTTGAATCTCATAGAGTAGTTTGTCTTCGATAAATTCCACAGTATGTGCGGCGATCAGCCGGCCGTTACGATTGATCGTCGTGGCGAGCTCGACACAGTCGTCCATCAACTTTTCCGGTTCGCAAATCTTTTGTACCAGTCCCAGGCGGAAAGCAGTATCGGCGTCGATCATCTGGCCGCTTAAAGCGAACCAATAAGCCCAGCCGGTCGGCAACTGGCAAACGTAGCTGGGCCACGCCGCCATGTGCGACCAGCGTACTTCAGAGCAGCCGAATTTCGAGGCCGGCACGCAGTAGCGAATGTGACAGGACAACGCGAGGCTGAAACCGCCGCCGACGGCGTAGCCATTGATCGCGGCGATGATCGGCTTGTGCATCTGCAGCGGGCGCAGGCTCGAATAACCTCGCGGGCCGGATCTCGGTCCTTTCATTTCACCTCTGGCGAACGCGAGATTCTCTTTCAGATCTCCGCCGACGCAAAAAGCGTCCGCCGTCCCCGTCAGGATAATCGACCAAACATCGTCGTCTGCTTTTGCTTTCTGCCAACATTCATCGAGCGCCCAGTAGAGATCGCGGCTGATCGCATTCTTTTTCTCCGGGCGGTTGAGACGAACAATCGCGATGTGCGGATCGCGCTTTTCGTAAACACATAAGAGTCCTGCTTCTGCCATTGTTCCTCCTTCTTGTGAAAGGCAAAATTAAAAACGAAATATAAAAACCGTTGCAAATCTTAATTTTTAACTTTGACTTTTGGATTGTTAATACAGCACCTTCTCTTCGTCCAACTTCCTTATTTCGTCGTCGTTGAGACCGAGCAAGTTGCGCGCGATCTCGTGCGTGTGCTCGCCCATCAACGGCGCGAGGCCGCGCACTTTACCGGGCGTTTCCGACATGCGCATGGGAACATTTTCAGTCACGACTTCGCCGGCTTCCGGCTCGTTCAATCTTACAAGATAGCCGGTGGCGGCGTATTGCTTGTCGCGCTTGAATTGATCTTCCACGTCTTGGACGACGGCGGCGCAGATGCCGATTTTTTGCAATGCCTCCATCACCTCATACGGATCGTGCTGCAGCGACCAGTTCGTCACCCACTTGTCCAACTCTTCTTTGTGACGCACGCGCTGCAGATGGGTCGCGAATCTTTCCTCGGCTTTGAGGCCCGATTTTTCCAGCAGCCGTCCGAAGAGTTGCCACTCGTCATCGGTGTAAACTGCGATCACGCACCAGCGGTCGTCCCCCTTGCACTGATAGGGCCCGTAAGGCGCCGCGATCAGGCTACGATTGCCCTCCGGTTTCGGTTCGCGTTTGTTGACCGTGTATTCGAGATATTTGGGCCCCAAAATCGACGCGCCGATTTCCTGCTGCGCGCTGTCGATCCACTGGCCGAAGCCGGACTTCTTGCGCTGAATCAGCGCGCAGACAACGCCGAAAGCGCCGGTCACGCCGCCCATGAAATCGGGATGCTGCGTGCGCGGCTCGGCAGTCGCCGTCGTAGCGTTTGGATAATTCCACAAATACGTCGTGCCCATGGTGTTGCCGACGTTGGGACCGTAGGTGAGGTCGGCGGCATGCGGACCGGTGCAGCCCATGCCTTTGACGCGGATCAGAATTATTTGCGGATTGATCTCTTTAAGCTGCGGCCAGTCGAGGCCCCACTTTTCCAAAATGCCCAGGCCGAAGTTTTCCACGAGCACGTCGGACTTTTTCACCAGCTCACGCACAAGCTCGCGGCCTTTCGGTGTTTGCATGTTGACGGTGAAAGATTTCTTGCCCCGCTGGAGCTTCATGAAGTCGGGTTTCTTGTTCCAGAGCTTGGGGTCTTCGCCGCGATGACCGTCACCGCGCAGGCGTGTCTCGCAGCGAATCACTTCCGCGCCGAACTCGCCGAGCACACGCGCCACGGTCGGCCCAGCGGCGCCGGTGGTCAGCTCGACGACACGTATTCCTTCAAGGGCAAACTTGCTCATAAAGTTCTTTCCTATTGGAGTAATGGAGTACTGGAGTGATGGTGTATTGGAAAAACGCAGTACTCCAATATTCCATTACTCCATCACTCCGGTTTATCTTCAGATCACTCCCTCGGCTCTGAGCGCGACGAGATCGTCGTTGTTCATGCCCAGCTCGTCCACGTAAATTTCCTTGTTGTGCTCGCCGAGCAGCGGCGCGGGTCGATAAATGCTGCCTGGAGTTTCCATCAGCCGCGGCACAACGCCGAATTGCTTATACTTGCCGATCACCGGGTGCTCCATGTCAACGAATAGTCCGCGTGCTTTGGTCTGCTCCATCTCGATGAATTCGCCCGCGGTGTTGATCGGCGTGACGGCGATGCGGCGCTTTTGGCCTTCATCGTATAATTCTTCTTTGGTGCGCTTCGCGCAAAACTCGGCTATGCATTTAGTCACGATGTCCGGATGCTTGCGGCGGTAGGACATTTTCTCGAACTCCGGACCGGAAATCTCCGGCGGACATCCCATCCAGTCGACCAGGCGGCGCCATTGTTCGACGGGAATGATGAATATGCGCGCATAGCCGTTCTTCGTCGCGTAGGGGTCGTAGAGATCGGTCTCTTCGCCTTTGCGCGAGGCGCGCGCCGGTTTCTCGCCGGTATAACCGTAGTTGGGAATAAAATATCCCGCGATGTGACCGGCGCACTCGTGCATCGATACGTCGATATATTGCCCTTTGCCACTGTCGAGACGATGATAAAGCGCGACCGCGATGCCGAAGGCGCCGTAGGTCGATGCCATGCCGTAGGCGATTTCGCCGGGCGGTTGCAGCGGCGGTTCGCCGGGCTCGCCGGCGAGATAAAGCAAATTACCGAGCGCGATGCCGGCCATGTCGTTGGCTTTATAATCGCGCCACGGGCCGGTCTGGCCGAACGGCGTGATTGCCGTGTATACGAGACCGGAATTTTGCGCACGCAAGGTTTGGTAACCGATCCCCAATTCATCCATGCGTCCGGGGCGCGCTGTTTCTAGAACAACGTCGGCTTTGCGCACCAGTTCGAGAAACACCGCGCGGCCGTCCGGTTTTTCGACGTCGAGCGTGATGCTGCGCTTATTGGTATTGAAATGCAGAAAGTAGAGGCTTTTTTCCGGGTGCGGCGTGTCGTCTTTGAAGGGCGGAGTGCGCCGCGACTCGTCGCCCGATGGCGGCTCGATCTTGATCACGTCGGCGCCCATGTCGGCGAGCAGTTTCGTGCAATGCAATCCGAGCGGCCCTGCGATATCGAGCACGCGGTAACCGCTGAGCGGTCCCGTTCTAGTGACTGTCTCCATGAAATTCCTCAGCAAAAGATGACAAACTTGATTCGACCGAGATTCTTACTTGGACATGACTATGGTGTCAAGGCGACGAAGCCGTGGTTTCGCGTTTGCGGTCTAGTGTCTAGGGTTTGAATACCGTGCGCGCTTGAAATTTGAGGCTTCTCAGTGAGGTTTTTGCGTCACAGAACGCGACGACACGCGATTTATTTCATTTTACAATCCGCACTGATCTTAGTAAGTATCGGAACGGCAGTATGCCTCTAAGAACCTGACTGTCGATATAGCCGTCATTAGCGTTTAGTGAAGCTCATGCGACCGTAAGATAAAGCTCGTGAAACGATTTCCAACAAGGCTCTTGTCAATCGCCGCGATCGTTTTCGTTTTTGCGACCGGACGAGGCGTAGCCGCGGATAGAGTCCGCATGGCGTATGTGAGCCCTAGCGTCTCGCTGTCGCTACCCTGGTTGGCCAAGGAAAGCGGCATTCTCTCCAAGTATGAGTTAATCGGCGAAGTTCTTCTTATCACCGGCAGTCCAAGATTGGTTCAATCTCTTATCGCCGGCGACGTCGATGTCGCCTTCGCCGGCATCACCGCGATCACTCGCGCGCGGGTGCGCGGCGCCGAAATCGCGATCCTCGGCGCCGCGGCCAACGTTTCAAGCCAAAAGCTCATGGTCGCCCGCAATTCAAAAATACGCCGTCTTGAAGATTTAAAAGGCGCGATCATCGGCGTCTCACAGTACGGTTCGGAAGCGGACACCTTCACACGCAATGCGCTGGCACTCGGCGGGCTGAAACCGGACAAGGACGTGACGATTCTCCAGCTCGGCGGGCATCCGCAAGTCGCGGCCGCGATGGTTGCCGGCAAGCTCGACGTCGGCGCGCTGGCGGGTCTCGCCGCGCTGACTGCCGAGAAAGCGGGCGCGAGGCTTCTCGCCAGCGCCGCCGAGCTTAAAATCCTATCGCCGTCGGGCACCTTTGCAGCGACCCGTGGTTTTATCCAGCGCAGACGCGGCGTGGTCGACCGGCTAATGCGTTCCTTCGTCGAGGCGATTCACTATTTAAAAGCCAATCGCCCCGGATCGATCGCACTACTACAGAAATATTTCGGCGGCTTAAGCGCGGAAGAGGCGAGTTATCTTTACCAGGAGCAGATCGATTTGATGGAAGTTTTGCCCGCGCCCAATGACAAGGCGCTCCAAGCGGTGCTCGATCGCGAAACCGACCCGAAGGTGAAGAGCTTCTCGACGGCGGACTTCATCGACGCGAGCTTTTTTAAGGAGATTGAAAAGAGCGGCATGATTGAGCAATTGTATCGGAAGTAAATTGGGATAGGTTTCTTAACAAGAGAGGAGACAAACCATGGCACGTATCAGACATATCGCACTACTCACGAAGGATACCGAAAAACTTTCCGAGTTTTATAAGACATCCTTCGGTCTCAAAGAGGTCGCTCGCAGCGGTGAAGCGAGTGAGCACGGCAGGGCGATCTATCTTTCCGACGGCCACATCAACCTCGCCGTTTTGCCGGCCCGCAACCGCCGCGAAGGCATTTATCACTTCGGCATGGAAGTCGAAGATGTAAAAGGAGCGACGCAAACCGCGCTCGCCGCTGGCGCCACGGGCGGAACGGCAAATCTTCCCCGAGACGGTCGTTTTGCCGAGACATTTGTCCTCGATCCGGTCGGTACGCGCGTCGATCTGTCGCTGGGGTGGAAGGTGTGAAATTGCATTTGGCGCGATTGTCGAGAGACGTAAAACAAAACATCAGTCGGATGCTGAAGAGAGTATCGCCTCTGCCGGCGCAGGAGGTCGAGATGAAATGGAGTTGGCTCGCGCGATTGCAGATCTGTCCGATGAGACTGGGGCCGTTGGTTTCGGTTATCACTTTAATCATCGGCGGAGCAACCGCCGTTAGCGCGCAGGAAACTCTCATCAAGCTCCGCGTTGGGTTGGGAGATGTTTCGCTCAACAAGGTGCCGTTTGTGGCTGCCTATGAGGCGGGGATTTACAAGAAGAACGGTCTCGACGTCGAGCAATTTATTACGCCGAGCGCGGCGGATGTCGCGCGCCGCAGCGGTGTTATCGTACCCAAGGAATTTATTCACGCGTTGCGCTGACTTTTTCTAAGATCATGGGCTGGAATCCGGAGCAGGATTTATCTCTGATGTCGGGCGCCAATACTATGGACGCGTTGAAGAGCGGGCGCGTAGACGCGATCATCGCGAGCGAGCTGCACGAGACCATGGCGTTATCCGAGGGCTACAAAATCCTTGTCGACTTGGCAAAATACAATATCCCTAACGCCGGCTCCGGGGTGAGCGTCTCACGCGCTTGGCTGAAGGACAACCAGGAGACGACGCACCGGTTTGTTAAGTCGACCGTCGAAATGATCGCCTTGGTGAAGCGGAACAAACAAGCGGCATTCAGCGCGATGGCCAAATGGTACAACGTGACCGACCCGGGGAAACAGGAGCTTTTCTATCGCGAGGTTTCGAACCTGCCGCGCAAGCCGTATCCGTCGGTCGACGGGATCAAAAAAGTCATGGAAATCTACAACACCCATGAGATGCGCAGGTACAAACCGGAAGATTTCTACAACGACAGCTTCGTCCGCGAGCTCGACAAAGGTGGATTCATCGATAGCCTCTATGATTAGTCGGGGTGGCGGCGGTGAGAATTAGCTGAGGCATGTGGGTTCACTTCAAGCTCGGACTAGCCTGGATTCCCGCGTGCGCGGGAATGACGGATAGAACGTCGGCTTCGAGTTGATAAATCCTGTGGAGATCCGCGTTCATCCGGTGGGCGCGGTGTTTAGCCGGGTAGAATTGAACTCGTCAACGGCGAGAGCAAATTCGGATGCGACCGATGAAGTCAGTCATTGTCGATCGCGAGACTCCTCCCCACAACCGAGCGATTTACGACCGCGAAATCTCCGCTACCGCCTCAAGAGCAGCGTTCTTACCGGCGATGCGGCCTTGGACGGTGCACCTCGCCAATCCGTGGAGACTGAATCCGCCGGCTGACTCGCCGCCACAGTACAGGCCCGGTATGACGTTGCCCGAGAAGTCCATCACCTGGCACTTAGCGTTGATCCTGAGGCCGGCGCGCGTGTCGTGAAGCACTGGCGTTGCCCAGCCGGCATAGAATGGCGGCGTCTGGATCTTGTATTTGGGTGCGGGCTTGCCAAAGTCTGCGTCCTTGCCCGCGTCGACGAAGGAGTTATAGTTGGTTACGGTTTTTTCCAGAACGTCCGCCGGCATCGGCTTTTTCTGATATTTGTTTTT
>WNFR01006079.1_pt1 | contig 12337 bp, 14 predicted proteins | sample 5400221 | NCBI WGS metagenome assembly WNFR01 (sample SAMN13153357, study PRJNA577476) | soil metagenome | isolation source: 40 cm soil under Madrone tree | place: USA:California | collected 2016-06-14 | reverse complement strand
ATCCGATCCGCGAATTGCATGATGTCGACTCAACACCTCACCCCCCGAGATTCAAATTCAGCTGGGACTTGAGTCCCCTTCTAGCTTCCGCCAGGCGCGCGCGGCAGATTGAGTCTCAAGAACCGACACTCTGCCGAGACATTCCGCGAGAAACTGGGACTCGGAATCCAGATCGCTCGGTATGAGACGTAACGAACCTCCCGACTTCGTCATTAGAACCCATGCTGTGCGCAGGAGGATGATCTAGAGGCGTTTGCGCCGGCCTGCAACCGGGGGGTCGTGCGGGCCGTGTAGACCCAGCCCTTACCGCCAGGCCCTTGCCCGCCGCCGTGCAAGCCCCGCCCAGAGTGCGGGCGGGCGCCCCGGACATAAGCAGGGTTAGCTGCTCCCGCAGCGAAAGCCGCGCGCGGTGCAACCGCGACTTCACCGAGGAGACGGCCTCCCCAAGGATCTCCGCGGTCTGCTCGTTTGACAGCTCCTCGAGATCGCGCAGCATCACGACCGCGCGATAGTGCGCTGGTAGCATGTCGATGGCGCGCCGGACAAGTGCGTGCGTCTCCGCGGACAGCACTTCGTCCTCGGCGCTGGCGGACCAGTCGGTCAGAAGAAGAGAGCGCTCGCCCGCCCGGTGTCCGCCCTCGCGGAACGTTGGCAGCTGGTCCTCCAGGCTCACCTCCAGCTCCACGCGCTTGCCCCGACGGCGTACTAGCGCCGCGTTGATGGTCACTCGGTAGAGCCAGGTGCCAAGGGCGGCTCGCTCCTGGAAGGCGGAAATCTTCTCGAAGAGCGAGAGGAACACGTCTTGCACGACCTCCTCGGCATCGGCCCCGTTGCGTATGATGCTGAAGGCCACGCGGAAGACGTGGGAGGCGTGCCGCTCCATGAGGATCTCCAAGGCACCTGGGTCGCGGGCGCGCAATCGGGCGATCAGGACCCCTCCAGAAGGCGCGGACTGAGCAATGCGCGGCTCCTGGTCATGCATAGATCTGCTCCTTGACGAAGGGGGAACAGTTCGTAAATGTGGCACCGCCATGTCGAAGGCTCTGACAGAAGGCCACCCCGTCCCGATCCACGAAGGAGACGCCAAAGAAATCAAGCGTAAGCCCGTGGTCATTGCCGAGGTAGGGCGCGCAGGCGCGCCGGACCTCATCGACCCAGGGCCCGACCAGTTGCCCCTGCAGGCGCACCGTGACCTGCCCTTCACGCTCCCCGGTCACTTCGATCTTGAGCATGTTGAACAAGTGAATGAGCAAGCGGTGTGCCCGTCGGGCTGCCGGCTATTGGTCGGTAACGGCTCAACCGAATCAGGCATCTGGAGCGAAGGGCCCCTGGGCGATCTCACTGCGCCCACGAGCGGCCGTGGCAAACCACGAAACGCCGTGGGGCGATCCCGCGGTGGCGGGATAGAGCAACGGGGTTGCGGCGCCCTACTACTTCTGCTACCTCGCCTTCCACTGCGTCGCTCAATCCTTCATCTGGCCGAGAGCCGCTTGACGAAGGCTGTTATCGGGCAGATCATTCGGCGTATCGAGCCCGCCGCCTGGTCCCCTGGGCCGGCGTCTCATGTAGACTCGCTCGCCGGGGGCGGTCGTCGGTCAATGTCGGAGATCAAGGCCCGGGTCGGCCAGAAGAGCCGGAAACCGGAACCAGACGAGAGAATAAGGGGTCGCATAACTATGTCTCCCGTCGAGCCGGGATCCGGGATGCTCGGTGCACCGATCGCTGGCCTTGATATCGATGTCGCTCTTCAGGCTCTCGTCGAAATCACGGATTCGCATGACCGGTTCTTCGGGGACTTAGTCCGGCAGATGGCAAAGGCGCTTGGCGTTCGTCACGCGCTGGTCGCTGTACCGGTGGGGCCGAAGCGTGCTGTAACGCTCGGCTACTGGAACGTTGACGCGCTCGCTCCAGACCTGGAGTGGGACCTCTCCGGGAGCCCGTGCGAGGATGTTGTTGTCGGCCATGTACGGAACCATCTTAGCGGGCTGGCCAAGCGGTTCCCAGCCGCTCCCGCGCAGACAAGTCTGACGATCGAGAGCTACCTGGGGATCCCGCTGACGGCTACCGATGGCAAGGTCCTTGGCTATCTCTGCGTCTTCGATCCGAGGCCGATGCCAGCGGATCCGAGACGACTCTCCTTCATCCAGATCTTCGGCGAACGGGCCCTGGCGGAGCTCGTCCGGCTTCGCGTCGAGCGGACGCTGACCGAGAGCGAACGGCGGTACCGCGACCTGTTCGACGAAGCCCCCATTGCGTATGTCCACGAAGACCTGAACTCACGGTTCATCCGCGCCAACCGCGCCGCGCTCCGCATCCTGGGTCTCCGGCCGGATGAAGTCGTCGGCACCGTCGGGCTCTCTCTCGTGCCCGACACGCTAGACGCGCAGCGACGTGCGCGGGAAGCCGTCGAATCGATCGGTCGCGGGACCGACACGAGTGGGGTCGTGCTCGAGCTCCGGCGCAAGGACAATGCACGACCCATCTGGATTCAGTGGTGGTCGAAGCCGGAACCCGGCGGGAAGTTCACACGCACCATGTTCGTCGACATCACCGATCGTGTGCTCTTGGAGCAGGAACAGGCTCGGTTACAGGCCCAAAACCTCTATCTCCGGGAAGAGATCAAGTCGGTCCACAACTTCGAGGAGATCGTCGGGCAGAGTCCAGCCCTCCTCTCAGTGCTCGAGAAAGTCGAGCGCGTCGCAAAGACCGATGCATCGATTCTCATCACCGGCGAGACCGGTACTGGGAAGGAACTCATCGCGCGCGCCGTGCACTCGGCGAGTCGGCGGCACGAGAAGCCCCTCATCAAGCTCAACTGCGCGGCCCTGCCGAAGGGCTTGATCGAATCGGAGCTGTTCGGGCACGAGAAGGGGGCGTTTTCTGGGGCTATACAGCGTCGCATCGGGCGATTCGAGCTCGCCCAGGGCGGCACGATCTTCCTCGACGAGATCGGGGAAGTCCCCTCGGATATTCAGGTCAAGCTGCTACGGGTCCTCCAGGAGCGCGAGTTTGAGCGTCTTGGGGGGAACCACACGATCCAAGTCGATGTCCGGGTCATCGCCGCGACCAATCGAGACTTGCGCAAGGCCGTGCGCGACGGAGACTTCCGCGAAGACCTCTACTACCGTCTCAACGTCTTTCCGATCGAGCTGCCGCCTCTCCGCGACAGGAAAGACGACATCCCAAGGCTGGTGAAGTACTTCGTGCAGAAGTACTCCCTGCGGGTGGACCGGCGAATCGAGAGCATCGATCTGGACACCATGGATCGGCTCACCAGCTATGCCTGGCGTGGGAACGTCCGAGAGTTGCAGAATATCATCGAGCGTGCCCTGATCTTGTCGACCACGCCAGTGTTGCGCGTCGAGCCGGCGATGCTTGCCGAGCCGGTGCCCGCGGAGGCACAGTCGGTGAACGCACGGGGTGATCTCGCCGCGCTGCAACGGGATCGTATTCTCGAGGTGCTCGAGAAGACTAACTGGATCATCGAAGGTGATCGCGGGGCCGCGAAGGTGCTGGGGTTACACCCGAACACGCTTCGGGGCCGGATGAAGAAGCTGGACCTCTCTCGGCCGGTGAACCGGGAGTAGGGCAGGCTGATCTCCGCGCCTCAGCTCACACGCCCGCGCGACCGCGCCGGCAAATTGCAGGCGCAGCTTCCACAGCAGAGGGGTCGAACTGCCGACCTGCCCTTCCCGTGGTTGGAGTCCATCCCTTGCAGTCAATCGATCCCGGAGACGAAAGATAACCTGGCAGACAGTCTCCCGCGTCGGTGCCGCGCGGGTCCCGCGAGGGGCGCGATGGCACGATCCAAGGATACGGCAGAGGACCCGACGGGGCCCCACGAGGAGGACAATCCGGCGCTCCCGACGCCGGCTAGAAACCTCTCGTGTTTCTCACAGTGAGAACGGCGATGATGGTCATGCTGTCCACAATCTCGCCTGACAGCACCATCCGCTGGACCTCCCGAAACGGGAACGGGCGAATCCCGATAAACTCTGTCTCGTCCGGAGCGAGAAAAAGCTTCAGCATGTCCTCACCCAAGAAGAGATGCGCGGTCTCGTCCATGACGCTCTTGCTCGTGTGATAGGTGCTCACATGAGTTAGACGCCCGGCTCGATGACCAACCTCCTCTGCAAGTTCGCGCTGCGCTGCCTCCTCGACCGACTCCCCGGCGTGTACCCCGCCGGTGGGCATCTCCCATGTCGCGCGGCCAGCCACGTAGCGATACTGCCGGACGAGGAGAACGGTGTCTGGGTCCGTAAACGGGAGCACGCCCACACAATGTCCACAGCTCACGACACCGTAGATCGTGGTCCGCCCGTTGGGCAACTCGACGAGATCCTCACGAAGAGACAGCCAACGATTCTGGTAAACGCGTTTCGTGGAGACTGTTCTCCAGGGAATCTCCTCCAGTCCTTTCATATTGTTCCTTTCCAGAAGCAGCCCTCAAGGGCCCGGGCCATGGCGTGCGTCACGTTCCGAGCAGGCCCGCTAGCTCCCGGAAGTCCTCAACAACCACGTCATGGCTCGGATGCGGTATGGGATCAGGCGGCCCGGCAGGCCCCCATTCGGCTGGGCGCCGGACGAATACGGTGCGGTATCCGACGTCTCGGGCGGCATTCAAATCGAAGTTGTGACACGCCACCATGAGGAGTTCGTCCGGGCGACAGCTAAGCCACTTGGCACAAGTGCGATAGGCCATCGCGTGTGGCTTATAGGTGCCAATCATCTCGCAGGACACGATGCAGTCCCAGGTCAGGTCGTTCCGACGCGAAACGTCTAGGATGAGCGCGGTACTCAAGATCGTAAAGGACACGACTGCATACTTTGTCCGCAGCCGCGCGAGCGCTGACGCGACATCGGGCCAGGGCTCCAGCTCATGCCACGTCCACTGGATCGCCTCATGGTCTTCCTCCGTAAACGTTGAAAGACCATGTTCGCTGACCACCGTGGCGAGCATCTCGCGATGCACGTCATCGATATTAAAAGAGGGGTTGACTTGCCCAACCATCGCCTGCAGAGCGCGGCGACGATATTCATTCGTGATCGCCGGCCAATCGGCGTTGACCCCCCGACGCGCGCCCGCCGCCGCGAATGCCTGGCAAAGCCCGCGATGCCAGTCGAGTATCGTGCCACCTGTGTCAAACGTCAGCCCCTTCAGTCCGGGGATCACTTCACCCTCCCGGTTGCCTGCAGGTGAGCAACGAATGATCGTTCGTCGTTCGTGGGTGAGAATGCGAGAGCCTCAATGCCGCGCCGCGTCGTCGCATCGCTATCCGCTCCTTTCAATTCTGCCTCTCCATGCTCCGTTGCACCGATTTCGTGCGCGGGCCCCTCTCTCGCGACCTCAACTCATCGTTAATCGCTTCGAGCAGGACCACGATAGCCAGTAGCGGCACGCGCTTGAGCCAAGCCCGGACGCGCGAATCCAGGACCGATATGTCACACACCCGTACGTCATACATGAGGTTCTCCCTCGCCGCCAGCTGCCGCCTGCTCATTCTCCAGCGGCTCAACGCTGTCAAATCAAGCCAGCATCGGCGGACCCTCTCGGTCTCTGGGGATTGCGGTGCAAGCACCGATCGGCATACTGCCGCCTTTGAATTAGATACGGCCGGAGGGCTTCGCGATGCATCCGAGTGGACTCAGGGAAGAGTTCACAAAGTAGACACATCCGCTCGCACCTCGCTTCGAGCCGGCCTCATCTAATCCGCCGAGGGCCGCGGGCCGTTGACTCGACGCGGGAAGGAGACTCCAGTGGCTGGCACAGAGCGCAGCAGGAACCCCAGTAGAAGGAATGGAGCAGGCGTGCTGGATCCTTTGACGATGCACAACGCGACGAAGCCACGATTGACCCCGTCAGACCGCGCAGGCCGTTGGGTGGCGATCCTAGCAGGGGGAGACGGTGTACGCGTGCGCGCGTTGACGCGTCGCGTCGCTGGCGATGATCGGCCGAAGCAATTCTGCGCTCTTGTAGGAAATGAACCCCTGCTTACCGAGACTCGTCGCCGCGCCGCTCTGGTCGCGCCGGCTCGGCGGACGTTCACGGTCGTCACCCACGGCCACGAGCCATTCTATCGGCCGCTGCTTGCGGACATGCGCACCTCTGCCGTCGTGGTTCAGCCCGAGAATCGTGGCACGGCGCCGGCCATCCTCTACACGTTGCTACGAATCGCGGCCTGGGGCCCTCACGATCTCCCAGTGGCCTTCCTGCCGTCGGACCACTTTATCTCCGACGAGGCGGCATTCATGGCCCACGTAGACCAGGCCTTCGAGGGAACCCGGCAACGGCCCGATCTCGTGGCTCTGCTTGGGGTTACCCCGGACAGCGTCGAATCTGGCTACGGCTGGATTGAGCCAGGCCCGCCGGTGGCCGGCCTCCGATCCGCGACCCTCATACACGTGCGTGGGTTCTGCGAGAAGCCCTCAGACGCGGAGGCCGAGCAGCTCCGCGCCCAGGGGTGGCTGTGGAACAGCTTCGTGGTGGTGGGCCGGATGTCGACCCTGCTCGCCCTCATCAAGCTGACGGTACCAACTCTATTCGAGGCGTTCGCTCGAGTTCGCCGGACCCTCGGAACATTGGGCGAGACCGAAGCCATTGAGCGGCTCTACTGTGCCCTGCCGCTAGTCGACTTCTCCCGTCACGTGCTGGCGGCTCGACCCGACCATTTGGCCGTACTGCCCGTCCAAGGCATGTATTGGAGTGACCTGGGGGACCCCGGCCGCGTGCTCGCCACGCGTCGACGAATGCTCGAGACGGCCGCGTCCGAGCCGGTGTCGGCGCAGTTGCCTGTCTGACCTCACCATGCGCTCGCGCGCCCTTCTGTGGAGCAAACGGAGGCCCCAGGATCCTGAACTGGGTGCCCGGCGAACCGCTGTGTTTGGTCCCAGCATCAAAGGTTCGGAGGACTTCGGCCTGGCGAAGCGAACGGACACCTTGCGCTGCGTCAAAGCCTTGACCCTGCGTGTGTCTTCACGGATCGGGGAAGGTCGCCTCGGATCCAGGTCATCGAAGGGATGCCGCCCGAGTGGTTCTATAGATCGAAAGGAGACTCACAGTGATTGACGACTTCGAATACATCTCAAACGCTAGGCTCGAGTATCGAGAGGGTTATCGGCATGCCTACCTCGGGGAGGTGCCCGAACCTGTTGTCTACGGAGTCCAGGGCGCGCTCCGGGAGTACTACGGCGCCAAGGAGGGACCTCCGATTGCCTCTACGCTCGATCACATCGTTGCCGCCGTCGCGGGCTGAATGTACGGCACGCTGCGTGGCGCCCTGGTAGGGCGCAAGATCGCGTTCGATCGTGATTCATTCAAGGCAACTGTCGACGGCCGCATCTCCGGTGTCGGCAAGACCATCCGGATCAAATCGATTCACGTCCACTACGACCTTGCGGTGTCTCCGGAGGCGCGAGAGGCAACCGAACGAGCGCTTCACCTCCATCCTCAGGGCTGCCCCGCGCACCAGAGCGTAAAGGACGCTATCCAGATTACCTGGGACGCCACGCTCCGTGTCGGCGAACAGACCATCTCGCTCCGGGAGGGCACCGATGCCACTATCGCTTAGGGACTTCAGTCGTATCGGCCCGAACGAAGGGGAGGGCTTTCCGGACATCCGGCTGCCGGACCAGTCCGGGCACCCGGTGAACCTCCACATGGCGCGGGCCGGGCGCAAGGCCATCGTGGTCTTCTACCGCAGCGCAGACTGGTGACCGTACTGCAAGACGCAGCTGGTGCAGCTGCAGCAGGTCCTTCCCGCACTCACGGCCAATGGGGTCGCGCTCTTCGCGATCAGCTACGACACGGTTGAGACACTCGCGTCATTTGCCGAGATACACAGGATCGGATATTCCCTCCTGTCCGACGACGGCAGCCTCGTCATGCGACGACTCGGCCTGATCAATGAGCGGGTCCAAGAAGATCACGCCGTCTACGGCATTGCGCCGAACCCTCGCCACGTGAACTTGCCCTATCCAGGCGTCTTCGTGCTTGACGAGCGGGGCACGATCGTGCAGAAGCGGTTTCACGAGAGCTATCGCGAACGAGATACGGGGCCCGGCTTGATCGCGGAGACGCTCGGGATCTTCAGTCCGAGGCATGAGGTGGGAGTGGAGACCGAAAACGATATGGTCAGCGTCCGAGCGTGGCTCGACTCCCCGACCTACTGCGCGTTCCAGCGGCTCCATCTCGTGGTCGAACTCGCCATCGCACCGGGACTTCACGTGTATGGGAGCCCGACCCCAGAAGCCTACGTCCCCCTCGGCATCGAGGTGACGGCGATCCCGGGGATGGACGTCAAATCCGGACGCTGGCCCTCGTCACGTCCGTTCCGGGTGCCCGGCCTTAACGAGCAGTTTCTGGTCCACGAGGGAACTGTTCGCGGATTGTTGCCTCTTGTGTTCACGGCGCCACCAGGGGCCGGGGACCACGTCATCAAGGCCATCGTTCGATATCAGCTGTGCAGTGCCTCCACCTGCTGGCCACCTGCGACGATCCCGGTGGAGCTGCCGGTGAGAGAGGTGGCCCTCGCTGGCCGGTCCTTGCCGGGGGCCCGGAGTTGACACGCTTGTGACATCATGGTGGCCGACGTCGCTAGAGTGACCGCGACAGGGGAAACGACGATGCCGAGCGGGCCGGATGCCCCGAGCTGGCTTTCGCGGACCACCCCGCTGTGGCCCTTGGCGCTGGCCCGAATCCTCTACGGTGCCCTCTGGTGGCAGCAGTCCAAGTGGAAGGTGCCCTCGGACGACTTCGGACGAAAGTCCGGCGGTGGCCTCTGGTACTGGGTACAACAGGAGATCCAGTACCCTACCGTCTCGGCCTACCGAGACTTCCTCGTCAATGTGCTGGTCCCTCACTGGACGTTCTTCGGCTACCTGACCTTGTTCACGGAGACGTTCATCGCGGTGACGCTGATGCTGGGCCTCCTCACACGGCTCGGGGCCTTCGTCGCACTTGTCATGGCGGCCAACATTACGATCGGCATCTTGAGCGTGCCGCATGAGTGGGGCTGGACGTATACGATGCTCATCATGTTCGCCGCCCTCTTCCTCCTCACGGGCCCGGGTCGGAGCATCGGGCTGGACGCGGTCCTCGGGCCGCGCCTCGATGAAGCGGGCGCTCGGGGTCACGTCGCCGGCCAGCTCCTCAGCTGGCTGACCTAGGCGAGCAATGGACTTCAGCGTCGGGGTCGGCCTCACCAATGCATGCGACCTCGCGTGCGCTCATTGCTACCGTGACGTCGATCGCGTCGACCAGCTGACCGAGGCGCAGGTCCTCGGCGTGTGCGATGACCTCCCGGTGCGCTCGGTCAACCTCGGGACGGGGGAGAACGGCCTGCATCCCGACTACGCGGCGATCGTCCGGGCGCTCCGCACGCGAGGGGTCAAGCTTTCGCTGACCTCCAATGGCTATACGATCGCGGCCTCTTCCGACGAGACCCTCACGGCGTTTCGGGAGCTCGAGGTATCGATCGACTTCCCGACCGAGCGGGAACAAGACGCGTTCCGGGGGCCGGGCAACTGGCGACGCGTCATGGCCGGCATCGAGCGGGCGCAGCGCCTGGGCATTACGGTGACGGTCCTCTCCGTGATGATGAAGACGAACTACCGCCGCTTGTCGGACATCGCAGCGGTCGCCTTCGCAGCCGGGGCACACTATCGGGTGAATGTCTATCAGCCGGTGAAGACCGACGCATTCACGCTCTCCTACGAAGAGTTCTGGGACGGATTCAGGCATCTCCTGGGTACGACACGGCTCGTGAGCACCACGGAACCGATTCTTGACGCGATGCTCGGGCAACCCTTCAAGGCCGGGACGGGTTGTGGGCGGCAGACCGTTCGCGTGACACCGAAGGGCACCGTCATCCCCTGTGTGTACTGGGGCCAATCAGACCTCCGCATAGAGGACCTCCGGGAGAAGGGGGCGGAGGGAGTCCTGGCCTCGTCAGAGTTCCAGCGGGTGCGAAGCATTCCTGACGCGTGCAAGCCCTGTCCCTTTGTCAGCACGTGCCAGGGCGGCTGTGCGGGTCGTCGTGAGCTGGCGGGCGGCGTGGCCATGGCAGACCCGTACTGCCCATTAGTCCGTGGGGACAGGGTGTCGTTGGACTGGGCGCAGGCCGAGCGTCGCGAGCTGCTGAAGACCGGAAGCGCCTGCACCACCGTCCTTGGCCCTGCCTAGACCGCGATCTCAACGGGCGAACGCGAACCGCTGCCTGGACCCGTTGAGGCACGCCATGACCATCGCGCTCATCATCCCGGCCCTCAACGAAGCGCCCACGCTGGGACCGTTGATCGCGCGGATCCCGCGCGGCCTCGTCGGCGAGGTGATCGTGGTGGACAACGGGTCGACGGATGGGACGGACGTCGCCGCGGCGCAGGCCGGCGCCCGCGTAGTGACGGAGACACGCCGTGGCTACGGGTCCGCCTGCTGGGCGGGCGTCAACGCCCTCGGCCCGACGACCGAGATCGTGGTCTTCTTCGACGGCGATGGGAGCCAGCGGCCCGAGGAGCTCCCTCGCGTGGTCGACCCCATCGTGGCGGGGCAGGCCGAGCTGGTCTTGGGCGCTCGTCGGCTCTCGGGTGCACACCCATTTCATGCCACACTCGGCACGCGGCTGGTCGCCATGCTCATCACCTGGCGTTATGGGCAGCGGATCACGGACATCCCACCGTTCCGAGCCATTCGCGTGGAGTTGCTCCATCGCCTACGCATGCGTGATCGCGCGTTCGGATGGCCGGCCGAGATGGTCGTCAAAGCGGCAGCCCTCCGCGCGCGCATCGTCGAGGTGCCGGTGGCGCACGAGCGGCGCCTGGCCGGTCGCTCGAAGGTGTCGGGCACGCTCGTCGGCAGTGTGCGCGCCGGATACGGGTACCTCCGTGCCGCCCTTCGGGCGGCGGCCGACGTGCGATGATCAGAGCCTCGGCCGCGGGAGTGGGTCTCATCGGGTGCTGCGCCATGATGGCGCGGATCCCGAATCTGGTCGGGGCGCCCGGGATATTCCTGCTCCTTTTTGTCCTGGCTTTTGCGTGCTATATCGCCGGTGTGTGCTGGCTTCCCGCGAGCGACGGGCCTCGCGCGGTCGCCGCAGTCCTGACGATCGGCCTCATCGCGAGGCTCGTGCTGCTGCCCGTCGTCCCCACCCTCTCCACCGACGTCTACCGGTACGTCTGGGACGCGCGCGTCGCGCACGCCGGGATCAGCCCGTACGCCTATCCGCCGTCAGCACGAGAGCTCGAGCCGCTCCGCGACCTGGCGGTGTTCCCCCATCTGAACCACCCGACATGGCGCACGATCTATCCCCCAGCCGCGCAGACCTTCTTCCGGCTCGTCTACCATGTCCGCGCTGACAGCGTCTCGGCCATGAAGCTGGCCGTTGGACTCGCCGAGCTCATTGGGCTCGCGACCGTGGTGGGTCTACTCCGCGCCGGCGGGCGGCCGCTCTCGAACGCGGCGATCTACGCCTGGAATCCGTTGGTGCTGATCGAGGTCTGGGGGATGGGCCACCTGGACGGTCTCCTCGTCCCGGCCGTGACCGGCGCAGCGTGGATGGCCCTGCGTGGCCGGCATGCGGTGGCTGGAGCGCTCCTCGGAGGGGGAGCGCTGCTCAAGCTGTATCCGGCGGCCTTGCTGGCACTCCTCCCGATTCCGGCCTGGCCCGCTGCCATGACGGGTTTTGTCGCAGTGATCCTCGCGGGCTACGGGCCCGGGCTGCTGGCCGGGACGGAAGTACTCGGTTCGTTGCCGCGGTACCTGACCGAGGAATACTTCAATCCGGGATTCCTGCGTTCCGTGGTGGATGCGCCGCACCTGGTGGTGGTCGCGGCAAGCGTCTGGATCCTCGCCGTTGGCGCCTGGCGGCGAGACGCGGTCATGCCTTCACGAGCGATCCCTCTTATCGGGGGGTTGCTGCTGCTGAGCCCGAACCTCTTCCCGTGGTACGTCATCTGGTTGGTGCCCTTCCTGGCGTGGTCGCCCTCGGTCCCCTGGATTGCCTTCACCGGCTCAGTCGTCCTCGCCTACAGCTTCTTCCTTCAGCAGCCGTGGGCGATTCCCAGCTGGGCTCGTGTCCTCGAGTTCGCGCCATTGGCGCTCGGGGGGCTGTGGCACCTCGCCACCCGGCTCCCCGCCTTCCGCTGGCAGGAGCCCTCCATATGACCGCCGCGCCACTGCCGCTCCGGCCTCCGCTCCCGCGGTCCCTGTACCTCGAGACGACCAGCCGGTGCAATTCGCTGTGTGAGACCTGCATCCTGACCTTCGGCGGGCGAGAGCCGCAGCGCGATCTGAGCTGGGCGGAGTTCCGTCAGGTCGTCGATCAGTTTCCCGCCATCGACCGGG
>WNFR01006077.1_pt1 | contig 12339 bp, 12 predicted proteins | sample 5400221 | NCBI WGS metagenome assembly WNFR01 (sample SAMN13153357, study PRJNA577476) | soil metagenome | isolation source: 40 cm soil under Madrone tree | place: USA:California | collected 2016-06-14 | reverse complement strand
TGCGTCGCGGAGACGCTGCGCCAGCGGATCACCGGCGGGCAGCTTGGACGCGCGGTCCTCGAGATCAGATCTCACACCATTCATCCGCTCGACCGCGAACGACATGTCTCCGAGCATGCCGACGAGTTTATTGGCCAGCGCGAGCTGGGCCTGCCGGTCCGCAATCGTGTGGGTCTCACGCGGATCTGATACCAGTTGGAGTGGCATGGTGTAGACCTGATTGTCCTTGGTCATCTTCACCGTGTAAGCCCCGGGGAGAACCCGAGGACCGTACGCCGCGCCGAACGCGGCGCTCGCGGCGGGAGGAACCTTCGGCGGCGGCAGACGCATTGACCATGTCACTCTGCTGAGGCCGCGCCGCTTCGTGCTCGGAACCGTCCCCACGACGTGACTCGACGCGTCGAGCACTTCGATCTTCATGTCGCCGAAAATGTGCCGCTTCTTCAGATAGTACGTGATCACGGCCGCGTCCGACGAATTGTTGCCGACGAACGCGGCATCACCATTTACCCAACCGCCGAACGCCGGAGTTTTCTGCGTCGTGGCGCGAGCGTGCATGAACACCACATCCTGCGCCAGAGTCGCCGGCGTGAGGGCGCGGAGCGGTGTAATGTCATCGATGATCCAGATGCCGCGGCCGTGGGTCGCGATTACGAGATCGTTGTCGCGCGGATGGATGGCCAGATCGCGGACGGCGACTGCGGGGAAATCTCCGCCCTTGTAGCGTGACCACTGGGCGCCGCCATCGAGTGAGATCCAGAGCCCGAATTCGGTGCCGAGGAAGAGGAGATTCGGATTGACGAGATCCTGCCTGATCACGTGTGCGTAACCGCGAACCGGACTGCTGGCCGCGATTAGCGACGTCCACGTTTTGCCGTAGTCCGTCGACTTGTAAGCGTACGGGCGCATGTCGCCGAAGGTGTGCAGGTCGAACGTCGCGTACACAGTACCGGGGTCGAAGTGACCGGCGTCCACGTAGGACACCCAGGCAGACTTCGGCAGGCCAGCGATGTTGCCGACGACGTTCGTCCAGGTTTTCCCGGCGTCACGGGTTACCTGGAGATTTCCGTCATCGGTGCCCGCCCAGATCACCCTGGGATCCTTTGGCGATTCGGCGATCGCATAGATCGTCGTGTGCATCTCAGCAGCGGAGTTATCCACGGTGACGCCGCCCGATTGCTCCTGGAGCTGCTTGGACGGATCGTTGGTCGAGAGATCGGGTGAGATGCGGTCCCACGTCTGACCGAAATCGCGGCTGCGGAAGAGATACTGCGAGCCGATGTACACGGTGCCGTTTCGCGTCGGACTGACGTGGATCGGAGTGTTCCAGTTGAAGCGCAGCTTTTTCTCCTGATAGCGCGGGAGCGGTTTGATCGGACGCGTCTCGTGCGTCTTTCTGTTCACCCGCCCGATCTCACCGCCCTGGGACTCGGCGTACAGGTAGTTCTGGTCAGTCGGATCGACGAACATCCAGAACCCGTCGCCTCCGTACATGTTTTCCCAGCGGCTGTTGGTGACACCGCCGGGATACTCGGAGTCGCCGACCCAGGAGCTGTTGTCCTGCAGTCCGCCATAGACGTGATATGGACGGTCGTTGTCGATGCTGACGTGATAGAATTGCGAGATCGGAAGGTTCTCGCCCTTCCACCATTTGTTGCCGCCGTCGTACGAGTACCAGACGCCACCGTCGTCACCGGTGATCACGCGATCGGTGCTCGTCGGATCGATCCAGATGTCGTGAAAGTCTCCGTGCGCGCCGTTGCTGATGCCGCTGAAGCTCTGGCCGCCGTCCGAGCTGACGACGAGAGGACCGTCGGGCTTGAAGACGCGGTTTTCATCTTTTGGATCGACAATGAGATTGGCGAAGTAGAACGGACGCCAGATCATCGCCTGACTGCGGTCGCGCATCTCCCAAGTGCGTCCCCCATCGCTGGAGCGATAGAGAGCGTTTTTCGGAGGGGCTGCCTCGATGAACGCGTAGACGACGTTCGGGTTCGATGGCGCGACGCTGACCGCGATGCGGCCCCATGGCTTGGCGGGCAGGCCCTTCGCGCTCGACTCATTGAGATCACTCCAGGTCGCGCCGCCATCGGTTGTCTTGAACAGACCACTCGCGCTGGGGGCTGTCTCGCCGTCGCCGCCGGAGCGAAAAGTCCATCCCTTCCGCCGGAAGTCCCACATCCCCGCGTATACTGCCTTTGGGTTCTTTGAATCCATCGACATCATCGAGCAACCAGTGGATGGATTGGTCCCCTTGAGAATCCTTGTCCAGCTTTGTCCGCCGTTGGTCGTTTTGTAGACTCCACGGTCCTCGCTGTCGCTCCAGAGCTTTCCGGGCACGCAAGCGTAGACGGTGTTGGGATCGGTCGGGTCGATCAGAATCTTCGCGATACGCTCCGATTCCCTGAGACCCATGTTGGTCCAGTTATCGCCGCCATCGGTCGATTTGTAGATGCCGTCTCCGATTGAAACGCTGTTGCGCGTCCACGATTCTCCGGTGCCCACCCAAATCACCTTCGGATTTGTCGGGTCGATGGCAATCGCGCCAATCGACTGGACCGGTTCCTTGTCGAAAACCGGCTTGTAGGTCGTGCCCCCGTTCTCGGATTTCCAGACGCCGCCGCTCGCCGAGCCGATGTAAACCGTCAGGCGGTTTCCTTCGTGGACCGCCGCTAGAGCGGCGATTCGTCCGCTCATCGCCGCGGAGCCGATGTTACGCGCGCCGAGACCAGAGATCGTCTCGGAATCAACTTTGGCGCCGGCAGCTTGCGGAAGTTGGCCAAGAGCGCCGGTGACAGCCACCGCGAGCAGGGTCATTCCGCCGAGAGCGGATTTGCGTATTCCGGTCATCAGAGTGACCCTCCGCCGGGCGGCGCTTTCGGCCTCGTGTAGCGCGTGCTGTCTATCGGAATGTTGAACTCGATCTTGTTGAACGTGATTTTCTGGGAGCCGGAGCTTCCCTTCTGACGCGTCTCCGTGGAGAAGGGGAGGTACCAGCCGCCTACCAGCTTGTAGTCTCCCAGCGTCGTTTCGGTCTCCTGCGGCGTGCCGCGAATGATCCGCTTGGTGTCGTACTTGATCGGTACGTAGGAATCGGTGTCCATATAGTAATAGCGCGTATCGCCGCTCTTGAGCGTGACCTTGAGCTTGTAGACGTCGGTGCCCTCGACCTGGTCCATGCCTACCAACTCGACCTTGTTGCCCTTCTGCCTGTAGTTGATGAGGGGCTCGTCGAAGTCGGAATCCTCGACGATCGAGCGCAACTCCTCCTCGCTCAGCGACTCCGGATCCTTCTTTCCCCCGAACGGGTCGATCTTCCAGCCGTTCGCGCCGTCATAGGCGTTGATACCGGTCATCCCCTGAATCGAGAACTCTTCCCGGACCTTGTTGGGGCGGGAGCTTTCCTCGATGACGATGGCCTCGAATCCGTCATCGCCCGTGTATTTCCCGATTCGTCGCAACGTCCTGATCGCCTGGATCTTGTCGGCGCCACCGACCGTTTTGGTGTATCGGGCGATGATGTCGTCGACGGTGGGAGTGGACTGGGCGCCGAGCGGAGCGCTGATGGCTGCGATGCTGGCGAGAGCGAGAAGGGCGTTACGCATGATTCCCTCGGGAGAGGCCGTTCTTCAGAACGTTGCTACTGCCGCGACAGATTCTGCGTGTCAGAGGAATTGTTTGTCAATGATGGGCTGGCTGTGGCCTAACCGACGGGCTTCTCCCGCAACTTGGCGCGAAGCTCCTCTGTGAGCTTCTTCGTGAGGTCAGGCCGATCGTGAAAGGCGGCCGGCGTGTTCTGGAACAACACGATCCTCCAGGTACCACCCTTCTGGACCGCGACCATCGATTGCACCGCATTGAGCGCTGGATCGATATCGTCCTTGCCGGGCGGCACGAGCCCGGTGTTCGCTCGCAGAACGCTGACGTCGGTTGCGACCAGTTTCACATCACGCACGATCGACACGTAGCGAGGGGTCTGATGATGCGTGAAAATCTCGGTGAGATGAGCCCCAACCTCCAGCTGGCCGTTCACCTGACTGCCGTCGAAACCGACGAGATTGCCCTCCGAGGCGAAAAGAAGCGCGTAATCGCGCGCATTGCGCTTGTCCCAACTTTCGATAAGTCGCGCGTACAGCTCGCGCGTTGAACGGTCCCAATCGGGGCTCGACGGATTATCAGCGGTCACAGATCGGACCCTCCCACGGGTTCGTTAAATAGCGCCTCGATGCGCCGATCAGGTATGAACCACATCAGTGCCACGGACACGTAGATGACATCGGACAGCAACTGATTCACGAAGGCGAGCGGAATCGCGATCGCGTACAGAACCACGGAAATCTTTCCCTTCGTGTCCTTGCCGATCGCTATCTGGAGCCTGGAGCCCGCACCCTGGCTCCGCACTATCGTCCGCTCGAGTATGTAGTACGCGACACCCGACATCATCAGCACCACACCGTAAAGCGCCGTTGGAAGTGGCGCGAAATGATTCTCGCCCATCCACCCCGTCACGAACGGCATTAGCGAAAGCCAGAACAGCAGATGCAGGTTCGCCCACAGTATCCCACCCGTCACCCGGTCGGTGAGATAGAACATGTGATGATGATTGTTCCAGTAGATGGCGAGGACGACGAAGCTGAGTACGTAGGTGAGAAATATCGGAAGGAGTCCCGACAGCGCCGCCAAGTCGGTGCCATGCGGCACCTTAAGCTCCAGCACCATGATCGTGATGAGGATCGCGATCACTCCATCACTGAACGCGCTCAGCCGTTCATTGCCCATCGTGTCGCATGCTCTGTGTTCGCCGCGTTGGAATCGATTCACAATCTACATCGGCTCAACCGTGCCGGTAGCGAGGCTCCGGTTGCGGTGACATCGTTGAGCACCTCAGAAGAGGATCGATCAATGGCTGGTCAGGGATCCACAGGAAACGTCATCGCCGCGGTTTGCAGCTTCTTCGTTCCCGGACTCGGGCAGCTGGTTCAAGGTCGGCTTGGAATGGCGATTCTTCAGTTCGTCCTCGCCGTCATTCTCTGGTTCTTTCTGCTGGGCTGGGTGATTCACCTCTGGTCGATTCTCGACGCCGCACTCTGGAAGCCGCCGGTCGCAACATCCTGACCTGCGCGGGAGAGATTGGCGATGGTAAAAACACTCGGACTGACTCATCTTGCGCTGATCGTGACCGATCCCGAGAGATCCTTTCAGTTCTACCACGATGTGTTCGGGATGCTGGCCGTCTATCGGCAGCCGCATTTCATCCAGGCGCAAACCCCGGGAGCGCACGACGTTCTGGTCCTCGAGAAGGGCACCGACCACGTCGGAACCTCGGGCGGCATCAAGCACTTCGGGTTTCGTCTGTCGGACGCGCGCGACATCGACAAAGCCGTGACCTCCATCGAGCGCGCGGGCGGAAAGATCAAGGACCGCGGCGAATTCGTTCCGGGAGAGCCGTACGTGTTCTTCACCGATCCGGATGGGTACGAGGTGGAGGTCTGGTACGAACTGCCTACGGATACCGGCCGGTAGGGCGTGACTCGACTGCGTGAACTACAACTGCGTGAACTACAACTGCGTGAACTACAACTGCGTGAACTACAACTGCGAGGGGAGCAAGGTGGAAGGTTGGAGGTACTAGGTGCGAGGTATGAGGTAACGCGCACCACTGGCCCTCTACTTTCTGCCTCATTCCTAGTACCTCGCACCTTCCACCTAGCTCTTCTCGCAGTTGCGGTTCATTGGCTCGCCGTGACCTTGTTTCTCCCCGACTCCTCGCGGATACTTTGCGTGATGGACTCACTTAGCATAAGACCGGCAGTGCCCGAGGATGCGGCTCCCCTCAGCCGCCTGCTGGAACAGCTGGGATATCCTACCGATGCCGCCGAGATCCCGGGGCGCATCGAGAAGCTTCACGCGCGGCCGGGCACGATGGTGCTCGTCGCCGAGGATGAGCATCGGGACGTAGTCGGAGTGGTGACGGTTCATCTCTTTCAGTCGATCCACTCTACCGAGCCCGCCGCATGGCTGACGTCCCTGGTCGTCGAGGAGAAAGCGCGCGGACAGGGTGTCGGCTCCGCGCTCGTTCTGCGTGCCGAAGATTGGGCAATCCGCCACGGCGCTCTCCGCATCTCGCTCACCTCAGCGCTCCACCGCGAGAGGGCGCACGAATTCTACAAGACACGCGACTACGAGCACACCGGCGTCCGGCTGACCAAGGTTTTTGTGAATCGTTTGGGCGACGGTCCGCCGGGCCAGAGCCGCTCATCGCGAAAAGGCGGCTCGAAGAACCCGCGGAATCCGTCGCGACACTGAAGCCATGACAGCAAAATCACACCCGACGAAATTCCATGTGATGGAGTTTGCCCATCACGACGAGGCTGCTGCGTTCGTCGCGGCACTGTCGCGGTTTCTCGTTTCGCCGCGCGGCGCCGGCTCTGGAGGCAAGGGGACAACCGTCGAAGTGTGGGCGCGCTCTCCTATCGCCAGCGAAGGAGTCCTCCTCTTTCTCAGCGGCACCGCACTAGACGCGGCTAAAGATGCGTTTTCGCCAGTACCGATCGTACGGATCATCAAACGCGAATCACTGCCGGACGAAAGCTTCCTCATCATCGAAGGCGGGGTCACTCCGGCGTGGGGAGCTGCCGAAGCCTCCGCCAGACTGTTCCCCCAATAAGTCGAAATGCTGTTGCACACCCACCTTTTCACTGGAAGACGATGACGCGCATCCGGACGATGGTTATCTCTTGCGGGGTCTTGGCCGCCGTCGCGGCGAATGCACAGACGCCTCGCGAATCGCGACTCACCTCAGCACGGGCATCGCAATTGGCCGACTCGATTCTTCGATTGATGACGCTCGAGGAAAAGATCGGACAGCTGAATCAGTTGCCGGGCATGGGAACGCAGACCGGCCCACGCGCTCCGCAGGGCGGAGAAGCGCTCATCCGTTCCGGCGGCGTAGGATCGTTCCTCGGAATCTTTGGCGCCGAGTACACGCGCGAGCTCCAGCGGATCGCGACCCGCGAATCCCGTCTCAAGATCCCGCTCCTCTTTGCCAACGACGTGATTCACGGATTCCGAACCATTTATCCCGTCTCGATCGCTGAGGCAGCCAGCTTCGACTCGGCGCGCGTCGAGGCGTCAGCCCGACAAGCTGCTGTCGAGGCGACGGCCCACGGCCTACACTGGACCTTCGCTCCGATGGTGGACATCGCGCGCGATCCGCGATGGGGACGGATCGTCGAAGGAGCAGGTGAAGATCCGTGGCTTGGAAGTGTCATGGCCGCTGCGCGCGTTCGTGGATTCCAGGGCGGCGACCATGGAGTTGGCCTCGGAGCACTCGACGCGATGCTCGCGACAGTGAAGCACTTTGCGGCGTATGGCGGAGCCGAGGGAGGGCGAGACTACAATTCGGTGGAGCTCACCGAGCGGACATTATGGGAAACTTACCTGCCTCCTTACGAAGCAGGGGTGAAGGCAGGCGCGGCGACGGTGATGTCTTCTTTCAACGACATCGGTGGAACGCCGGCACACTCCAGTGATTGGCTTCTCGGCGACGTGCTGCGCAGTCGCTGGGGATTCAAGGGCCTGGTCGTCAGCGACTGGGGTGGCATCGGGGAGCTGATCAACCACCGAGTGGCGGCCAACAGAGGTGAGGCCGGGATTCTCGCCCTCCGCGCCGGCGTCGACATCGACATGTCCGACGCCGTCTACGCCGACAGCATGGCGGCCGCCGTTCGCACGGGACGGATTCCGATCGCGCTTGTCGACTCCTCCGTCCGCAGGGTACTTCGCCTCAAGTACGCACTGGGACTGTTCGATGATCCGTATCGCTTCAGCGACGTCGCCCGCGAGCGGCGCTACACTCTCGCGCCGGAGCATCTCGCCGCAGCGCGCATCGCGGCGCGCGAATCAATCGTCCTCCTCAGGAACGCCAACAAGACGCTTCCGCTCCGAAAGAATCTCCGAACTATCGCCGTGATCGGCCCACTGGCGGATGACGCGCGCTCGGCGCTCGGCGGCTGGGCAGCCGACGGGAGGCCCGAAGAAGCAGTCAGCGCCCTGGCGGGCATTCGCGCCGCGCTTGGCCCTTCGACGCGCATCATCCAGGTCCGTGGCGCGCCCGTAGACACGGCGGATACCAGCGGATTCGCCGCCGCCCGAAATGCGGCGTCCGAGGCTGAGGCCGTGGTGCTCGTACTCGGGGAGCGCGAGGACATGAGCGGCGAGGGATGGAATCGCTCCTCGGTCGAGCTGCCCGGGTCCCAACGGGATCTCGCGCTCGCCGTCATCCGCGCCGCGCGACAATCGTCCGGCGGCGAGAACAAGCCGGTGGTCGCCGTTCTGATGAACGGGCGCGCGCTCGCGATTCCCGAGCTCGCACGCGAGGCGCCGGCAGTGGTTGAGAGCTGGTTCCTCGGGAATCAGCATGGCGCCGCACTCGCGGACGTGCTGTTTGGAGACTACAACCCTGGTGGCAAGCTGCCGGTCACATTCCCGCGTGCAACGGGACAGATCCCGACTTACTACAACCACCGGAGCACGGGGCGCCCGGCTGACTCGGCGAACCACTACACGTCGAAGTATCTCGATATTCCGTGGACGCCTTTGTTCCCGTTCGGATATGGACTGAGCTACACCACGTTCGCTTACGCGAATCTCAGAGTGTCCGCGGCGAGAATCCGCGCCCGCGATTCACTGGTTGTGTCTGTCGAGGTCCGGAACAGCGGCGATCGCGCGGGGGACGAAGTCGTCCAGCTCTACATCCGCGATGATGTTGCCAGCGAGGCAGAGCCTGTGAAGGGCCTCAAGGCATTCACGCGGATCACGCTGCAGCCGGGTGAAACGCGCTCCGTCACTTTCAGAATCGGTCCCGACGCGCTTGCGCTCTACGACCGTCGGATGAGGCGTGTCGTCGAGCCCGGAAGCTTTACGGTTTTTGTAGGCACAAGCTCAGACGATGTTCTCAGCGCCCACTTCGACGTCACGGGAGACACACTCATTCTGGATCCGCCGACGCCCCGCTTTCGCTAAGTAATCGTTACGGTGAAGGTCAGAGTCCCAACGCCGGCGACGGTGGCGGTAATCGTCGCGCTTCCGGGGGTCTGGCCGGTCGTGTACGTAACAGACGTAACCCCATTTGCATCCGTCGTCGTTGATGCTGCGCTCAGATTTCCGCCACCGGACGCAATAGCCCAAGTGACCGTGACGTTCTCAGACGGACCGCCGTACTGATTGATCACGATTACGGTCAACGGTTCTGGTAGTGCGCTTCCCGCCGTGGCGCTCTGGTCATCGCCACTGATGATGCCGAGCGTGCGCGGCTTCGGCGCATCCGTTGTCAGTCGGCACCCGCCCAGCGCGAGGATGCTGATGACCGCGGCCACACTTTTCCGCCGGTTAAACGCACTTCGAGCGCGAATCATCATGCGATTACTCTTTCCTCACGGTGTACGATTCCAGCACCCGGGTCGGCGCTCTTTACGTGATGAGGATGTTGAAGCTGAGGCCCGGGACTCCATGCACGACGGCGTTGATGACGGCTTGGCCGGCGGCCGGGCCTGTGGTGTAAGTAACCGACGCGAGTCCGCTCTCATCCGACAGGACCACGGCGGAGCTGAGCGATCCGCCTCCGGAAGCGATGCTCCAATTCACCGGGACGTTCTTGAGTCTCTCTCCGAACTGGTTGACGACGAGCACACCCAGAGCCGTTGGCAGCTCGGTGTTCGCAGGCCCTGTCTGCTGGTCGCCGCTGTATTTGATCAAGCCACCCGGTGTCGATACATCGGTGTTCAACGTGCAGCCGCTGATGGCGACGGTGCCGATGACCAGCGGCAGCGTACTGAGGCCGATGACCTGCCTTAGAGTGCGAAGCATGGAATCCTTTCGACGGGGCAGGGAAAAAACTAAGGTACGATCACGGATGAAGCCATGAAAGATTGGAGCCAAAGGAAAGGCCTTCTGGCTTTTTGAAAGTGTTCGCGGCAGCATTTAACCATGCCGCGCGATCCCCTGCCCCGCGTCCGAAAGCTGGCTTTGTCCCTCCCCGAAGCTCACGAAGTGGAGGCCTGGGGAGAGCCAACCTTTCGCGTGAAGAACAAGGTCTTCGCAATGTACGCTCACGCGAACAACCATCACGGCGCCGGACGGAGTGCAGTGTGGTGCAAGGCGAAGCCGGTGAACCAGGCACTCATGATCGAAGCCGCGCCCGATCGCTTTTTTTCACCGCCGTACGTTGGACCGGGTGGATGGATCGGCGTCCGGCTGGATGGACAGGTAGACTGGGACGAGCTGCTCGAGCTGCTTCGCGACGGATACAGGATGACGGCGCCAAGAAAACTCCTGGCGATGCTTAAGGATTCTTAACTGCAACTGAAGACTACCGGCCAAGGGCTGTCAGAAGCACAGTTGCCGGCTACGGGCGTATGATCTCTGAGCATAACTTTGGTCGTCCCAATCGAGAACTAGCCCGCAGCCCCCAGCTGATCCGCCCCAAGCCCCCGGCCGGTAGTCGTAGGTTGCAGTTCTCTTCCGTTGCGCTCACGGGGATCGTTCCCATTATTAGAGAATAGCCATGCAGACCCAGACGACTGGCGTGCAGCTCCGCTCTAACAGGGAGATCGCGATTCACGTAAGCGATCTCGCACGAGCGGAGGCGTTCTACGGGAAGCTGCTTGGCTTCAGGCTGGTGCGACGCACGCTGGACCAGCTCGAGTTCGACACTGGCGAGCTGCGCCTCTACGTGAATCGCGATACGTCTGCTCCGATCTCGTACATCCCATCATTCGACGTCGACGATTATCAGGAGGCACGCCGCTTTCTCGAGGCTGCCGGGTGCACACTGAGATTTGCGGGCGAACAGCCGGTTCCCTACTTCGAGGATCCGTTCGGGTTTGTGTTCGACGTCATCGAACGGCCCGCCAAGATCATCGCCTGACTACGCGAGCCGTTCGACACCCCGTGCGGTGACGCGGTGCGACACCAGCGGCAGCGCCGGCTCAGCGGAATCTGCAATCACGATTGCGCTCTCGAGGACTGACCTTCCCACGGCCAGATCTGCTTCGCTGCGCGCGTGGATCGTCGCCAGCGTCTGACCTTTGGTGACATGGATTCCCGGCTTCGCCGTGATCACGAATCCGACTGAGGGATCGATCCTTTCCTCCATATTCCGCCGGCCACCCCCGAGCGCGATGATTCCGTAGCCGATCGCCCGCGGCTCGACGGTCCTTACAACGCCCGCGCGGCTCGCTACGAAGTTCTGCTGATGCCGCGCCCGCGGCAGGCGGGTCGGGTCGCGTACTACTCCCGCGTCGCCGTCCTGAGCCGCCACGATTTCCTCGAACTTGAGCAGCGCCCTTCCGGAACTGATCGCGTCGCGCATCAGCACCTGTGCTCCCTCCAACGTTGTCGCGACGGTACCAAGGACGAGCATCGCGGCTCCCAACGCGAACGTGACCTCGATCAAATCCGGGGGCCCGGCGCCCTTGAGAACCGCTATCGCCTCCGCGACCTCGAGCGCGTTGCCACAAGCGTTGCCGAGCGGTCGATCCATTGCGGTCAGGAGGGCGACCACTGGACATCCGTGCGCGGTACCGAGGTCAATCATCGCCTTCGCCAGCTCGAGCTCGTCTTCGAGCTTCGGCAGGAATGAGCCGGACCCGCGCTTGACGTCGAGCACCAATCCGGTCAGACCTTCCGCGAGTTTCTTGCTCATGATGCTCGCGGCAATGAGTGGAATCACCTCGACCGTCGCCGTGGCATCGCGCAGCGCGTAAAGTTTCCGGTCCGCGGGGACAATCTCCTCTGTCTGGCTCAACATCGCGCACCCGATTCTCGCGACCTGCTTCTCCGCTTCAGACAGCGTCAGAGCAGTCCTGAAGCCCGGAATCGATTCCAACTTGTCGAGAGTGCCCCCCGTATGGCCGAGCCCGCGTCCGGACATCATCGGCACGGCGATGCCGAGCGACGCGATGAGCGGCGCGAGGATGAGCGATGTCTTGTCTCCGACGCCGCCCGTCGAGTGCTTGTCGGTTCGCGTCATGGGCAGGCGCGAGAGATCCAATCGCCTTCCGCTCTCGAGCATCGCCTCCATCATCGCGTTCATCTCACTCCGGTCGAACCCGCGGAAATAGACCGCCATCAGAAACGCGGCCATCTGATAGTCGGGTATCTGGCCCTTCGCGTAAGCGAGCACGAGCTCCCTGATCTCCTGCGGCTCCAGCCGTTCGCCGTCCCGTTTGCGTTCAATCAGACGTGGTACGATCATTTAGGCTCAGCCGGGGTACTTGTTTATGCTCAACATCACCTCGTAATCGGAGTTCATATGCGCGCCCTCAAGTACTTGTCTGC
>WNFR01006076.1_pt1 | contig 12339 bp, 16 predicted proteins | sample 5400221 | NCBI WGS metagenome assembly WNFR01 (sample SAMN13153357, study PRJNA577476) | soil metagenome | isolation source: 40 cm soil under Madrone tree | place: USA:California | collected 2016-06-14 | reverse complement strand
AAAGCCAACTGCGGGATGGGAGGAAATCTTGTCCCAGGCTTGCGTCGTAGTCGAATACGCCAGTTTTGAAAACACACCAGAGCCAGAGAAGACGTTGGATAAGGAATGGCGCGAGGTAAAGGTATCGGTGCAGTATTTTCGAGATCTCCCAATGTTGGTGAAAGTGTCCTCTGGCAATGAAACGACTCGCTTGCCGCTACCTGAGAGATTCGGTCAGGCTATTGAGCGAGCGATGAGTGCATCCGAAAACATGCTGATGGAGCGAAAGTGGATCGACGAAGGTCTGCGCTACGGAGACGTGAGCGAAGTCGGCGAGGCGGTAGTGCGCGAGATTTCAGCCGTCTATGATGAAAAGAGGTTGAAAGAATTGGTTGAGAGGGCCTATCACCCTGAGGTAGTTGAAAAAGTTAAGGCGAGCGTGGAAGATCTGGTCCACGCCTTTGAATCGTCCAAGTGGGAAGAACGGTTCGCGGCGCTAAAGGAATTGGGCAGGAATGCAACAGCTCAGATAGATTCTCAAGCTCTGTCACTAATTGTCAGAGCTACCAAAGATCCAAAGATGTCGATTCGCCGTTTAGCGGTAGTCTTTCTTGGGTTGATAAAAACTCCTGAAGTCTTAGTTCCACTCTGTGAGGCTCTGAAGGACGAAGCAGTTGGGGTTCGCCGATCAGCAGGCGATGCACTAACGGACATAGGAGATCCGAAGGCGATTGGCCCGATGATTCAGACATTAAAAGATCCGAACAAACTTGTTCGTTGGCGTGCCAGCCGATTTCTATATGAGTTGGGGGACGAAAGCGCTCTGCCCGCACTCAGGGCGGCCCAGGATGATCGCGAGTTTGAAGTGGCGATGCAAGTCCGGCAGGCCATTGAACGGATAGAGAGCGGCAAGGTTGGCCAGGGGCCCGTTTGGAGACAAATGACCCAAACGATTAACTAAGCTGCCCTCATACAGGATTATCTTACGCAATCAATCGAACAAGAATATCGTCGCACTTGGAGTGGATGTCGTGGCGGGTGGAAGAGTCCAGATAACTTCCAAGCCTCGCGGCATCGACGGTCAACCGCTCATCCCCGCGGGCAAGGAATACTGGCTCACCGTCGCAGCTCCAAACCGAGCGCAGCCAATAACCGGCGGATACATACCCACTTCGCCATCCGATCAGCAAATACAGATCAAAGCGGCGGTGTTCGACGACGGCACGTATGAGGGTGATGCAGAAATGGCCGCAGCTGTGAGAGGCTATCTCGCCGGCGAAAAGATGGAGTTACCCAGATTGATCCCATTGTTAGAAAACGCTTTGAATTCGTCTAATGCCGACCTGACTGAAGGACTGCGAAACCTTGAATCTCAAGTATCGTCAGTGCTAAGTGATGCTGATCCGCAAACGGTCCGGACCCTGACGTCGGCGTTTCCCCAGTCAGGCGGTTCTATCAGTAGAGAAATCAAGGAAACGATGGAGGTCACTGCTACGACGATCAAGAGCAATCTGCTCAAAGACATTCACATGTTACAGAACCAGGGATCACAAAGTTTAAATGCAGATCTCTACCGGACTTGGCTCACCAAAACAAAGGAACGGTATGAGAAGTGGCTCTCTAGACTCTAGTAACTACACCATCAAGCGCAGCAACGCAGGCTTAGGATTGTTCGCGCTAAAACCCATTCCCAAAGGTAAACGAATTATTGAATACACCGGCCCGCTTATCTCAAACGAAGAAGTCGAAATCAGCCGCGGAAAGTATTTCTTTGGAGTGAATACGAAGTGGTCAATCGACGGTAGCCCCAGAAACAATATAGCCCGTTATATCAACCATTCATGCAAACCAAATTGCGAAGCACTCGTTTCCGGTCGACGAGTTTGGATTTGGTCAAAGAAGAATATTAGGGTTGGCGAAGAAATTACCTACGACTACGGTAAGGAATACTTCGAAGACGTCATAAAGCCTATCGGTTGTAAGTGCGAGAAATGTAATTGCGGATCGCGAAGATCTAAATAGACAGATCTTGTTGGTGTCGCCGGCAAGGCGAACTGTCTTTTACTGCAAGTCCTTTCTCATCGGCACGAACTCAATGCCCACGCCGTCTCCAATCTCATAGCCAGCAAGACTATGAAGACAGGAAGCAGTAGCAACATCCATCCGCCCCACCTAACGAACCTTCCTGGGCTGGCCCGTGATTCTTGGAGAAAGCGTTCCGTCCCTGTAGTACTCACCCATGTCGTCTCCAAACCAGATGCACGCCAAGGGAAAAGCAAGTGATAAGATCCTTATCAAAAAGCCTGCCATCAGATGTGACCAGGACTTAGGCGGAAAAACAATAGGCCACACTACGACATAGGCGATTGCAATGATTAACGAGACTATCCGCTGCCAATCCCCGGTTAAACTCCAGTCGGATTCTGAATCATCCATTGCGGCCTTCACTAAAATAACGACCAACTACGGCGATCAGATTTTTCAGATGTTCGTCTGTGTGAGACTGAGCTTCGGTCAATCTGATCTGGGAGTCTACCAAGGAATCAATCTTTACATTCACATCTTTGAAGCCTTCAAGGGTAGCGTGTGCCAGACGCGCTACAACATTCTCTGTTTGGGCCTGGGTTACCTGAAGCTGCCCTTGAACTTCACGCATTTGCTGTATATCGGCAGCGAACTGAGCTTGCTGCTCGACGATGAAAGCCATTTTTCGCTCGAACTCTTCGTTGTTCATCATGAGGATCTCCTGCTGATTTTAAGAGAGTTTAGCGAATAGTCTCAGTAACACCATGCGAGCAATCCAACGCTGCGCTCTAGCGTTATTTCATCAAAGTTTCCAAATCTCCCATGAGCAAACTCTGAGGGATTTGCTTGAAACTATACTGGGCTGATGAGGGATGTTGATCGAATACCCATACCATATCGAACCGGTCCTCGGGCCACTCCGGCGGCGCTACCGCCTTGCTACCAAGTATCTGGTCCGTAATCTGCAGAATGTACTCTCGCTGCCAGGAGATAAGCACCACTCCCTTACACAAGAAAGCGTCCGCTAGCATGCTCTCCGTCTCAAACTTCTGAAAGTTAGAGTTGATTGTAATTCCTAACTTCTCAGCTAAAGGCATAATCGTCTCGAATGGGCGTCGGCTCCCCTTATGCTTTACAGGTTTGGACGCATATAGAAACTGTGGCTTGGCGAGAGAGGGGTCTTGAAAAGCGCCGTTTGCAGGAGCAAAGAAACTTGCTAAGGCACCTGCTCTTTGCCACCCGCGAGCCGTCAGTGACTCCTTCTCGCGCGCTCCATCTAACGTGATGCCGTAGGGGGGATGGTGGGACGGTGGCTTTTCAGCGTGGCGTATTACCATAATCTTTGTCGCCTGTCGAACGGGTCCGCTCATCTTGTTTTTCTCAGCTCAATCATAAGTTCGAATCTCGATCAGGTGCTTATTCGGATCATTCACATAAAGTGTTGGAGCCGGACCTCTGGCGCCAGACTCAACTCCCGGACCGTTGTTGTTACCGACCGTATGGAACGAGTCGCCATATGGGATTCCCTTTGCTTTCACCCGGGCGAATGCGTTATCAAAGTCCGAGCGCGACAAAGCAAAAGCAAGATGTTCATTCCCGCCAGTGCCCCATGGTGCTAACTGCAGAGTGAAGTCGTCGTTAACTCTGATTACCGTGAATGGTCCGTCCTCACCCTCCAGCTCAAAGCCCAATATGTTGACGTAAAAATCCACGCTTGAGGCTATTTCGTTGACGTTAAGTATCAAGTGATCAATCGCAGCCATGTCTCACCTCAGATCGCGGTCTGTGGTTACTCAAGGAGCGCCGAATTTAACGGAAGAACTTCTAACGATCGAAGTCACCGGGCGCGGGCGAAGGTCTTTCAAGCACGATCACGAACAAGTTTGAGAAGCACGCTGTCCTGCGCTCCGGTGCAATGAGTTGTTATCCGGACGCGGTTGGGACAGACACTTTCTTTTTGAAATGAAGGACCAGGTGATCATCAGCCACAATGACCGCTCCCTCCCAAATGAACTCGTTTCGGTAGGTTACCCCAAGACCGTCCGGCACATATCCACGCTTTACGTAAAGACGTTGCGCGGCATTGTAACCCGGATGCAGACCAACACCGATACCAACACACGTCTGTCGGGTCGAGGCGATGCCTTCAACTTTATCCAGCAAGAGGCTGCCTATTCCATTCCTACGAAATTCTGGAAGTACATTTAGGTCTTGGATCTCAGGAACCCCCTCGGTCCGGAGTGGCTCATAATCGGAACGCCAGACCAGGGTAACGTACCCCGCGAAATTTCCACCTGACGAGGCAACGACCACGATGCGTTCACCACGATCCTGCTCCGCCATGTAACGCTCGTACTGAGATGAGGGCTTGTTCCAACCGAGTGTTTGAAAAGCAGTCGAGATTACATGCGCGTCGGATGTCTGCAGGGGTCTTAGCTCGATTGTTCCGATCATGGATACTGCACCTAGAGGTCGGGATAACGCCCGCGCTTCAGCGGCCGGGCAACAACTGCATTAGCGACAAGTTGCCGATGAGAGGCATGCTGATTCCGGTCCGCTGCAAGCGCTTATACTGTTCGATGGCGGGCACGGCTGAATCACACATCTTTCAGATACATTTTGCAGCACTTGTAATCAATAACCGCCGACTTACTCGTCAAAATGTCTGCGCCAAGAACACCGTCACAAAACTCTTCGCCTTGCCATTGGACAATCATATTGATGTAGGAGAAATCAACAAGCCACGTTTCAAAATTTGTCAGATGTAACGAACCAATCTCCAGGCTTTCCAATTTGCTTAATGCCTTAGTCCTCTTCGGCAGGGCGAAGCTTACCGCTACCTCTTCTACTCTGCCGGATGTCAAGCCCAACCGTTCCGCGCAGCTTTCGGCAATGCACGTCCGAGACGCCCCGGTATCAACTATCAAGACAACATCCTTACCGTTTACCTTAGCATGAACCACAATATGATTGACGCGTGTTACGGTGAAAGGAACTTCGATATATCCAAGTGATTTCAAATAGGCGGGAAGATTCATTGATGCATTCGTTTAAGTTTACACATAAGCGAGCCATCCAACGCTTCAGCGGCGAGCGATTCCTCTTAACATTCGCTTCACCATTCAACAACCGCCGCTCTCAACCGAGTCCGTTGCAAACGCTTGTTCGACGCCGGCGCTTCAGACGAGGGTCGACTTCGCGAGATGGTTACTGCGAAACGAAGTTGTAAACAACTATAGTGCTAACTTTTACTTCCTTGCCTGATACTCTAGTTGGCGAGAATTTTGCCTGCCACGCGGATGCTTCCGCGGCTTCCGCTAGTAAAGGATGGCCGCACAGAGATTTTACTCTGATAACTCTTCCAGACTCATCTAAGAGAATCAAGACGAGAATTACTCCGGACGCATGCGCAGCCTTTGCCGCGTTGGGATATGGCGGCTTTGGCAGCGAGATAGCCTTGCCTTGGAGTATGCCGACGTGTATCACCGGCTCTTCGCGATAATTCAATATGTCGGCAGCAGGAGTCAACTTGAATACACTTTCTAAATAGTCGATATCTTCCTGGGCCTGAGTTACTAACTTAGTACGGCTGCATGGATAAACCAACAGGCTTTGGTCCAAGAGCCTTCGGAGGGGATACCATTCAGCGAACACGAGGTAACGAGCGCCAATCTCGAAAGCAAAGGGGCTTTGGTTAACGCTACCCAGCGTCTCGACTTCAAGCTGTTTTTTCTCATATTTTCGATAGGACTTTTCTACCACGAAACGGACTATCATCTGAGGCTCTAAGTTATCGGGCCGAGCAGTCAGCTTTGGTCCTTTGGGAGGCGGCGGAAAAGGAGTGATGCTGATCACCCGTCCAATAAAAATTGAGGAAAGTCCGTTCCAGAACTCATTGCAGATTGGCCTTGGCTCGGAGCATCCCTGTGCGTGAGCGGCCTGAGTGGGCGCCTGCACTAATACAAGCCCGAAGACCAAGAGTAGTAAGCTGTTCTTCATCGAATCCCACAAAGTTGAACGCTGCGCTTCAGCGGCTCGCCCACTCAACTTGCCAACGAAGCCCGCTCTCGGCGAGTCCGCGCAAGCGCTTGTTCGGCGGCGCGGTAGATCATCCCAAGAGCTTCGTTTTATTCCCGACTTGGGAAACTATGATTTCCTTCATCACCTTCTCCTCAGAGCCATGCAAGAGAAATCTCTTGGGGATGATGATTGATTCATATTTGTTTAAGACAAAGCGGAAATATCGAGGTCTTTCTATGACCCTTCGAACACTCTCCCAAGCAACATGGCCGAAGTTCTTTCCACGCACGATATCAAATCCATCTCCATGCTCACGGAAAATGTAGTGAATGTTCCTTTCAGAATCGGAATGATCCCTAAGATACTTCCGATACAAGGCATGGATACGTAAGAATTGACCCGCAATCGCGACAATCGGCAGCCCGAAGAAGAGTGGCGACAGCTGCCAAAGAATCTTCTGCTCGCCGATGAGTATGAAGAAATACGTGAAAGCGGCGATTACAATTGCAACAATCAGACTTGCAATTATTAGCTTCGTTTTCGCGGCATCTAAATACGCATGAAAATAATCTTTCAGTTCAATGGTCGCATCCACTTGAACGATTTTGTCTTTGCTCTCTAGCATCTCTTTTCAACGCTTATTTGCAGCGGAAGCCGTCGAACATCGGAGTTGACCGAGCGCGGCGAATGCATCCAACCTTGAATTCAATCAATCAAGTTGCGAAACAGGCTATCCGCGCTCCGGTCCAACGATTTTTCGACGGCGGATGCAACGGCGCGCCTCTTCTTGACCTTGACGCTCTGCCCTCGGCAAGTTGTCTTGCCCCAATGAATAGTTGCAGAGAAAATTCCGCCCCAGCACCAGGTAGAAGTAGTGAGCCTGACATTTTCAAAATAAGCAAAATAAGCGCCCCAGCATCCCGGATGGTGCAGTTTCATTTCCGGGTCGCCGCCATTCATTCGATCCCTCATTAATCTTTTTGCCGCGTTTTTCGATAGGCACGAATTCGTTGATGAGTCTGATAACTTCAGCCGTCGACATGTAATCGCCTTCGGGTGCACGTTCACCTCTCCCTTCTTTTGGGGTTGATAAGGGTACCGGTTCGAGAACCGCTTCGCACGGTAGACCTTGCCTCGTATATCTGATGGTCATCAAGATATTCGGACGAACTAGATAACGCTCAACGGCCGTATGATTATTCTTGAGTTGACTCATTTGCGGTGGGCCATATTTGGCCCGTAGTTCCGCAGGCGTTTGCGCGCTCGTGGCCATTGCCGCAGAGCAAGCGACAAGGGTAATCAGCGCCAGTCGTGACATGGTCTGCGACAGAAAGTTCACCATTTCTCATCTAAAATAGCCGCCGAACGCTGCGCTTCAGCCGCGCCGAGCGCAGCCATTCAATCGTCGACGCGAGGAAGCACGTTGAGAAGCATGCTATCGAGGCGTCGGCTGCAAGCGCTTATGCGCGGCATCATTTAGCGACTACTTCGAAATTGATTGTGTTTGACTCAGCCTCTGGGTTCGGTGCACACCCAAATCTCCGTCTAATACTTAACTCATATCTCCCTGGTTCAAGCGGATCATACCAAATGATGTTGTTTGTGACTCGTGGATCACTGAGCAATAGATAATCGACTTCCTTCTCAACATTCAGGTCTAAATCCACCGGAGCGCTACGGCCTGGGCCACAGCCTTGGTTATCCTTCCACTTCAAAACATCTTTTACTTCCTTTTTGTATTCAATCTCTTGCCCGTCTCTGGTTAACTTTGGCCGATTTTGGTAATAGGGATCGGAAATCCACACCGTGGTGAATTCATTGCCGCTGTTGGTCATGAAAATAACTATAACGACAGGCTCGCCGAGCTCGAATTTATCTTTGACAAGACCAAAGTTTCTGCCGCCTCCAGCTGAGATTGTTACTTTGATTGAACGTAGTCGCGAAAGCGCGTCATTCGCCTTACGGTCGGCCGCCTTCGAATCCTGCGCCAACGCAGCCGACGAAAGAACAAAAACAGTTGTCGCAAGTAGAGCGATTAGCCTTTTCATTTTTGTTTCTCGGCGGCGTTTAGAATTTGGGAGCGCATAACGCCCGGCATCACCCGCCGCGCACAAGCGATTGTTCGGTATGAATCCTTGAAAGAGTTCAGGGTAGATGCACGCTCGCCTCGGCTGGAACGAGACCGCCTACAACAGACTGCTTTGTATCCAGGCGCGTTAACTCGTGGCCAAAGATCGCCCACGAGGAGCTTCCCTGATTCCGACAAACAAAAAGCTTTTCATCGGTAGCAAGTGACTCTCGCTTGACGGCGTAGGTTAGTAGGTAACAGGGCGATCCGTCTTTCGCGGCAAGACTGGCTCGCCGGAGTTCGGTGGAAGAGACTGCGCCATTTTTCTCCTGCAAGCCGTCGAGAAGCCGAGGCCAAGTATCCACGCTCGTTTTGAACGCAGGAGCAAATTGGGAGAGAGCGTCTTTCCCATTACCGGCTTTCAAAGCGGCATAGAACTTATCTGCGACTGCAATCGCTGGCCCCTGATCTACCCTTTCGAAATTACAACTCAACAATAAAGCGAGCGCCGCAACGACAACACCAGTGCGTCTCAAATCTCAGCCTCCCTGAAAGCCGCTGCGGCCATTACGACCGAACGTTGCGCTTCAGCGGCGACCGAATCCTCTCAAACTCCATCTCAATTTACTAGTAATGCATGCTTCAAAACGCGCTCTTGGGGCGGTGTCGTGAGTCACACTTTGAAGGCATCGCGGTTGCTCTCGCGTATGAAATTATCAACGCGCGACTTCAAAACTGATTTCTTTGGACGTATTCAGGACACCGTCGGCGCAACAGGCAAACGTGCGCTTGAGAGTAAGCTTGTACCGTCCCGGTTCAAGCGGCCCGTACCACTCTTGCAGTTCGATGCTCGGTACCCTTAATGGCACATTGGGCTTTAGTTCTACGACGTCAGGAGAACGAAAGAACTCGCAAGTTCCATCACTCTGGCGGACCAACTCGGCGACGCGTTCGGAATAGGCAAGGGGTTTACCATCACGCAAGAGTTCAGGGCGGTTCTGGTAGTAAGGGTTAGAGAAAGCACAGACTTTCAATGCCTGAACGCCCGTGTTCATCATCACGATTCCGACATGAACGGGGTCTCCGGGCTTGAACCTCAGCCTTTCTGATACCTGACCGGTAGAGAAGAACCCTGACGAGGCGGTATTAGTAGATATGGAGAGTTCCACAGCGCGCCTCTGCTCGGATGACAGCGCGCCTGTATATCTCTGTTGGGCCAGCCCAGGAAAGCACTGCGAGTCAGGCACGACGGCCACACTTATGAGAGCCAACAATGACGAGAAGAGTACGCGTCTTGCCTGCATAATATTAGCTCCTGTGATCAGGACAAAATGATTTTCCGCAAGTCTAAGCAGGCTCTCTCAATAACTCCTCAATCTTTGACCGCAGTCTTTCTCCCTGCCCCGGCAGCGCTCCGATAAGTATTGCCCTAGTCCGGCCTTTCTTATCTATTATCAACATCATCGGGTAAAAGCCGAACAATCTCCACTGCCTGTTCTTCTTTTGCTGGTCAATATTCGTGTAGCTGCTTGATTTTCCATCGCCTGGCCCTTCGATTACGATCGGGAACGGCATCTTCACTTCATCAACGTAAAACTTTTGGATCGTTGCTAACTCTTTCTCAGGATTTGGCGCCTTAGGATCGTTGGCCGGATTTGATAGCTGCGTGACCAGCAGCGCCCCCACACCGTTATCTTGAAACCTGCGATAGATATCAACGACCTGCGGGTAAATTGCGTGACATGGACCGCACCAATAGGCGGCAAACAACATGACTGTTACTTGTCCCTTCTGTGGCTTGCTGAGGCCTTCGCTATAAGGCGCATTGAGTACATTTCTCGGAAACAACTGCGGCGCCTCCTGCCCCTCCATCCGATATCTGCTCAATATCATTCCGACCCATTCCTCGGCGTGGGCCAGACGGATAAGTTCGGGTGAAGTCTGCTCGACGATCGCTCGCGCGCGGGCGGCACCTAACTCGTTGCAGGCAAACAGAGCCTGAAAGTCGATGGTCCTGATCGCTTCCTCCAGAGCCACCTTTTGTGCGTCCGCGGGCAGCGCTTTGCTCAAATTGGCAATCTCGGTCTCATACTGGAGCGCTTTCGCGTCGTCCCGGTTTGACAAGTAATGGCCGACGAACGGTAAGCGCGCGCTCATTCGATCGTGGATGGCAAAGGGGTTTAATTGATCAAGCTGGGCCAGGTACTTTTCGGCTAGGGCAGACGTGTCAGCTGCCGGAGCGGGGGACAACGAATAATCAATAGCCATCCGCAAAATCTCGACCTTATCGGCTTTAGTGGCTCCAGGACTCTTCAAATAGCGGCTTATCGCCTTATTAGCTTCCGCTTGTCGCTCAGCTTCAAAATAGAGTTTGGCGAGAGCGGACAAATGTTCCGCGGCAACGGCGTTGACCGAAAAAGCTGCGACGCACTTATTGGCGATCTCGGCTCGTTGGCGCTGAAGGCCTTTGAAATCGACTTCACGATTCGACTCACGCGCGTCCCGGTCAACTCTTTCACTCAATTGATCCATTTTGCTGAGACAGGATTCCGGAGAGGTCACGGTCTGTGCGACAGAACCTGCAACTGCAAAATCGGCCACGGTCTGACGTGAGTTGCGTCTGGTGCTGGCGAAGCACATATGTGTGAGAACAAGGCACATGAAAGACGCTTCGATTTTCTTGCTCATCGATACCAAGCTCCGATCCGACATGAGAAACATCTAACGCTTCAGCTGAGAGCGATCTTCCTCCGGTAAATATGTTTCACGATTGGAATCACCACGCCAGCCTCATAAAGGAAAAACTCAATCCGAATCGCCGTCGGCTAAGCTGGATGCGCCGTAGCGCAGATGCGCTTGCACGTCAGTCTCAGTGAGCTCCTGGTAACGAACTGGTAGCGAGAAACAGTGTCATACCGCGGGCGCACGACATGAGTTGCTTGGATCAGACGCGCGCAGGCATCCGCCGATCCAGATGGATCCGTCGTCAAACTTTACTGCCAAGTTGCCAATAGTTATTTTGCTAAAGCTGGATAGACTGCTCGATTCGTTAAAAAACTGCCGAAGCCCTTGATATTGCCGGTCATTAAACTTCAGCTCAAACTCGTCATTAGGCATCACTACCTTCTGCTGATCAGAAGTAATTCCTGTGCTCTCCCCCCTCCCGTACTCCAACGAGAAACCCAAACTATTATTACCAACCTTCGTCTCAGGCAATCCAAACGAAAGACGCGCTCCGATGATTGGCCGGCCAGAAACATTCTTCATTCTGAAACGTAAGCCTCTCAACCAATCGTCACCGGCTAAGAAAGGATCACCAACCGTTATCGAAACGTCGCCCACCTTCACGTCAATGATCTCGACCGCCTCCTCTACGTCGGCTAATCTTCCCTCCACAGCGGATGCATCTATTTTAACGAGGGGATGGGCTGACCATTCAACAACCCGATTTTGCCCTTGCACCCGGTATGGTATCGTTGTTGACGCAAAGAACATCGCTACTGTCAGACACAGGCAACTTGACCCAGAAACCAATGCGAATCTCACAATACGTTGCGCACCACGATCTGACCGGCAGCCAGGTAGATTGAACACCAAAGACATAAGCAGGATGGATCTAATTGTCGACATGGGGTTGTTGTGCGAGGACTCCCTGACTCCAAAACAGAGAAAGCAATCTAATGTTGAGTTAACCGGGCGGGAAGCATTGTATCAAGCATTCAAGTCCTGCGGATGAAAGAGAAGGTGATTCCGCTCCGGTTCAACAACTCGTTGAAGTAAGCGCTGCGCGCCGGTAAAAGCAACTTCGCTAAGTAACCCGATCATTCTCAATCGCACTGGTTCATAAACTAAGAGGCGCCGAACGCCCCGCATCACCTGCGTCAAGCGAAAGACATCCAAGCGTCGCCCCAAGAAGTCACTTGAAAGACGCGCTATCGAGGCGTCAAGTGGATGCGGTTGTTAGGGCTTCGCTGACAGGGTGGTTGTAGCTACCTTGGCTGCCTCAGCCACAGAAACCGCTCCCCCGAAGTTGCTCTTCTCGTTGTCCTCCAGCAGCTCACGAAGCCGTGGCACGGCCTCCCTGGCCCCGAGTTTCTCAAGGGCATAGATTGCGAGCACGCGAATCGATGGATTATTGAGTTGAGTATATTTGCGAGGGACATAATCGACGATTTCTATACTCCATTCCATATTTTTGTCCTTTGGCATAGATACCCGCCAAGACTTGATGCCTAGAATCTCAATCA
>WNFR01006075.1_pt1 | contig 12339 bp, 16 predicted proteins | sample 5400221 | NCBI WGS metagenome assembly WNFR01 (sample SAMN13153357, study PRJNA577476) | soil metagenome | isolation source: 40 cm soil under Madrone tree | place: USA:California | collected 2016-06-14 | reverse complement strand
TACACGCCTTCCACGCCGGCGATGGTGTGGGACAGGACGCGTTCGCTGATGTCCGGCCGGACGCCCGCGCGGGCCATCAAGGTCTTTGCGGTTCTACGCAGATCGTGGAGAACCCATGCTGCCATAGGGTCGAGTCCGTCCTCCTTGCGGAGCTTATCGATGTGCTTATCCAGCGTCGCTTTCGCCTTGCTAAAACCGGAAAACGGCCGCATGCCGTCCGTTGTCGAGAACACGAACGGGTGAGCTTTCACGTCCTTCGGCCGGTCCCCCATGAGGGCAAGCACCGCAGGCGTAATCGGTACGGCGTGGTCTTGCTTCCCCTTCATTCGGGACGCGGGAATTGTGAGCACGTCGCCCCGGTAGTCGTGCCGGTCCAAATATTCGGCTTCAGGCCAACTCGCGTCTGCAAGTTCGCCGCGCCTCAACGCGGTGAGTTGCAACGCCCGCACCAACCGGACGTAACAAGCAGGGACGTCGCCCGCTTTACTCCCCGCGTCTAGCCCGGCCCATAAGTCTCGGATTTCTTCATCGGTGAGGGCGCGCTTGCCGGCCCGCTCCCGTGGCTTCACCCGCCCCATGCCCCGCACGATCGGTGATCGGAAGGTGTCATCACGCGATGCGTGCCAGTTGAAGACCCTAGACAGGTACGCCAGCGTAACGTGCGCCATCCGCGGGCCGCTGTTGTCCTCAATCTTGTCGAGCAGCTTTACGAGTTCCGTTCGCCTGACTTCATCAATCTGGCGACTGGCGATCTTCTCCGGATAGATCAGCCGTTCGAACGTCTTGAGCCGTTCTTCGGCGGACCGGAGCTTGCCGTCGAATGTCGCCTTGCTGTCGGCGTCGCGCGTCATACCGCCTTCGCGGGTCAGGTACTCCTCACAGATGGATTTCAGCGTCGTGGTTGCGGCGGTTTCCGCTTTCCGGCGTGCTTCCTCAGCCTTCCGGCGTTCCTCGCGGTTTCGCTCCAGCGGGTCGATTCCCTTCTCGACGTCGCCGGCAACCTTCTTGGCTTCTTTGTGCGCCTCAGTGAGCGTCAGGCCGGCATTACTCCCGTCGATCCGGGCCGCCCACGTCATCCGCCGGCTTTGGTGCAGGGCATTGCGGTACTGGTAGACGAAGCTGCGGGCGCCGTTCTTGGTGACCATCAGGCCGAACGACGGCATGGCAGCGTCCCAATAGACGACGCGATCGCCTTTAGGCGGCGATGGCGCGTCCAGGACGAAGGCCGGCGTCAGTTTAACCCGCATTCCCCCTCCCTAAGCCGGTAAGCATCGGGTAAGCAGGAGCTAGTCATACGTGCGGAAATTGCAAGAAGCAAGATGAAACGAAAAATACCGTATTTATCGGCATATCTTTCGAGGTGTGAAATCTAAGGATACGGCAAGAAATCGAATGAAACGCGATTTTCGTAACTCTTAATCAGCGGGTCCAAGGTTCGAGTCCTTGTGCGCCCACCAAACAACTCAATGACTTAGCAGCTGATCGCTGACGCCATTCCGACAGGCGGTCAGCGGCTATTCCGACAAACCGGCTGCTCTTGTTCGCTCTTGGCGTCGCTTCTTGGTACCGGAGATCAGCTGCTTGCGCGTTCGTTTCGCATAGGTCGGCAGCTGGCGCGACGAACGATGGCGGCCGGCAGCACGCAATTCCGCGTCCGTCAGATCGCTGTCGGCACCTTCGGTGAAGCCACCGTGCCGGAATGAGGTGAAAGACAATTCGTCGCGGAGGCCCGCAGCCCTCATGATCTCCTTCACGACACAGCGCAGATAACGCAAGTCCTTGCGTTCGGTCATCCAGGGCAGGGGCGTGCGCGACTTCCGATGTCCGTGGTCGCGGCGAAACACGAGACCGGAAATGGTCCTTTTCTTGATCGCGTCCAGCTCGGCCATCAACTCGGGAAACAGCGGTTCGCCCGTCTCATCGAACAGCGGCCACCATGCTTCTTCGCCGTTCTTGGGGTGCACGATGCGGACACTGTTCGGTCGCTCCTTTGGCCTATAGTGCGCAACCTCAAAGGAGCAAAGACGTGTTCCTCACGCTGCAGCCACTCCCAAGTCACCAGCGCCGTAGTTGCAACTGACCGGTGGACGCCGCGGTCGAGGCGAAGTTGCTAGTCAACGGCAAGCCACTGGCTTCGATGTCGATCAGCACCAAAGTGCGGCGGATCAGCCAAATCGTTCGGCTTGCAGCGGTCTTCGAATATGTTGATCCAATCCTGGCAACGGGTCATGCCGAGGTGGGGCGCTACGCACTTGGCGGCTCCGAGATCGTCGAGAATAGAGATAATGTTGCGATGACGATCGATCTTTCAACCATCACCGTGCCAGACGGGTGCTGTTTCGAGACCGTGACCGTCGATGCCGGCCGCATCGTCAGGGCGAGGCTACGGTTCATCGGCGCTGAGCAGACGCTCAGTTGCCGGATCCCTATGTCGGTCCGCTATGAATTCCTTCAAACTATTCGTGTTAACGCTGCAATGGCGGCGCGTACGGCTTGGCTCACTTGCTGGGCTGCCAAAGTCAGGATCACAGAGATGGGGCGGCGAGTGCTCAAAAGCGTCCTGTTATCCTCCGAAACTCGCTGTAAAAGCAGACGTGGCGGAGCTGTAGCCTTTACGCCTAGAAGCGATATCCACTCAGTTTTAGTCTCACCTATCAGCCCGAACTGACGCGGTCAGATCCCTGTTTGGGTCCGCTATGAATTTCCTCAAACTACTCGCGTTAACGCCGCAAGGGCGGCGCGTGCCATCGAGCCTCGGTAGGTAGGGGCGGGCGGCGGCGAGAGTGGCTTCGACTCCGGTCGCCACACTGGCAGGCGACACGTTAACGAGTCGTGGACGGCTGCGGACCCGACGAATAGGGGCGCGCACCAATCGTGCTCTCGATGCGATCAACTCCCAGCGCAAGGCCCGCAAATATCACGGAGATGCAAAACCGGCTCAAATGCCGATGGCAGGGCCGTGTGTGGCGCAATCCGCCCTTCGACCGCTATAAGGTCGGCCGTTGGATAGGCCGGCTTGCCGAGCACGGCCGTTGCACTGCGCTTCTTCATGCCCATACCGAGACCGATTGGTTCCGTGTCTGCTGGCAGCGCGCGACCGCGCCATCCTGTTCATGGCCAAGCGGATCACCTTCGTGAAGCCCGACGGGTCGGAATGCACGACCAGGTCCGGTGAACGGGCCAACTGCGGCGCGCCGCCGGTCCTTGTGACGTTCGGCGATTACGACGCGATGAGGCTGCCGCAGTTCGCTGCCGAGCATGGCGGGCGCTGGTCGAGAGCTGGAAGCTGTTCGGAGCAGCTTCGCCGTTCAGCGAGGCGGCGGAATGAATTGAGCACCGCGCCGGCCGAACGCCGAGTGTTCGGGTTTTGACCGGACGCGACCTGTTCCCTAGGTGACAACCGCGTTCGCACAGATGAACTTGCCGTCTCGCTTGGCCGACACCTCCGTGTAGTGAGCGAAGCCAAGGAGACGACACTGTGCCGACGATAACAAAATTGCCGACCGGCGAGGTGATACTCAACGTTGACCACTCGGTTGGACGGTACGGGCGCAATCGAATGGTCGATGTGCAGCTCGTCCAATTTTTATTGAACCAGCTGATTGAGACCACCAAGCACACTGGGCCTCTTTCAGACCCACCCCTGCCTGCACCCGAACCCCTCAAGACAGACGGCATTTGCGGATCGAAGACCATCGCGGCCATTCTATGGTTTCAAAAATCCACAAATTCCGGCGGAAAGGCGTATCTCGCAGAGGACGCGACCGTTAATCACGTCGAAGTAATTCATTACGGGCCATATCCGGGTGGCAAGCTATATACGATGTGGCAAATTCAGATGATATTGGAGGGGAGAAACGCACTTCCCCGCTCTGCCGCAGATATTCCAGTGCAACCGCTGGCTTCTGAACTATCGAAATGGTTCGATAAGGGCCTGACTTTGAAGACATAAGGCACGCTCCGCCTAGAGCAGTTCCGGCGCGTCGGGTCGCGCTCGCGAAGTGCTGGGGCGTCTTATTTCGGTAAGTCCTTACGAGCCAGTCAGGTGAGACACAAAACACGTCTCAACAGGGTTGGGTTGCTGTAAATGAGACGCAGATTCCGTGAGGGTAATCCTAACGAGACACTTGCTACTATCGACGTTGGTCGTCGGGGTCTCCTCATTTTTTGCGAAACAGCTGCATTGCCTCGTCCGCCAAGACGCCGCCTGTGATCGTGATCGGTACAAACGGTGCCTTCGCGGCGATATCGGCGCTTGAGATCATGATCTGATCGAGGGTGGTGGCGAGCTGTTGCACAGATGCGGCAAAAACCAGCCGTCCGACACGGCACCACAAGATCGCACCCATGCACATGGCGCACGGTTCGCCGGTAGTGTAAAGCGTGCTGCCCCGGAGGGCCGTGCTGCCGTGTTCGGTTAGGCAGTGGCGAATCGCAATCATTTCCCCATGCGCCGTGGGGTCGCCGTTCGTTCTTCCAAGATTGCGCCCGCGTGCAATAACCTGCCCGTCGCGCACGATCACAGCACCAAACGGAAAATCGCCTTGACGGGCTTCATCCACGGCAATGCGCATGAACCGTTCATCATCAGGTGAGGCATTAGTGGCGGCAACCAAATGACCAGCAGGCAGCAGAGCAGCGGAAGCCAGTGTGGTGATGATGGCTCGGCGGTTGTGAAGCTGAGTTGTGGGAACGGAATTGCGCTGATCGTGGCAACAAGGCATGTCCGGACTTCCTCCGAGGGGGGCGTTGTGGCTTCAGAATCATCTTAGTCCACAACGCGTCTTCGCGACAGCTTGACTCACGTGAGTTCATCGCTTGTTGACTGTTCGTACTTTGTGTGATTTGCGAACAGTTGCCTTTCTGAAAGGGGATTTCATTGGAGAATTCAGCACTCAAGTTAGACGTGCCAACTGAGATTTTTCCAACAGTTGCTCTGACACGGCGGCCGAATGCCGAGCTTACTCTGGCGCCTCCTTGCATCGATGTCGCCCGTGGGCGCTGACGATCTGCCGCGCCTTTCTGAGGGGGGATCACCATCATGACCGCGATCGGACGGGGGTACGTCGCCGTACTGGCGGCCGATATAAGAGGCCCGGCGGAGCGCCGGAAAGCCGGGACTCGAAAGCAGGCATTCGCAGCCGCGCGTACGACGCCCGGCGTGAATCCTCGATGATGATGAGGCCGGACGGCGCCCCAGCCGGCAACAATTTCATCGCAAAGTGTGAGCTGGTTCACATATCGCAGTAATAGACGCAGTTATCATGCAAAGCACCCAATCGCACAATATCGGTTTGAAGCTCATCGGCTGAATCCCGGTGAAAGAACGAGGCAAACCTCTGGATCGCAGATGCAGCGTACGACTTCGACGGCAGCATACGATGCGCGAATCTTGAAGCTTCGCCTGCCCGAGCAAGACTCGCTGAAGAACGATGCCGAACGCTGCTCGGCTGATCCGGCTGGTTTGGCCAGCATCGGTCGCGCGGTGGGCCAGCAGGTTCGAATCAGGCGTCGGGACGATTCTCGGTTCGTTGCTGTTTTTACGGTCAATCAGGCGAACCCAGACAGTTCCGGCCGCCCTGATGTCGTTCGCACAGGCCTGACCGGCCGTGAACGGCTCGGCGATGCCGCGGAATTGGAAGAGGCGACCGTCGAAGCTGGCGTACTTGACGCCCCCGGCGAGTCCACGGGTGTCAGGTTCTTTGAAGTGGCTGAGGACACTGAGGGCCAATCCTACTTTGTCGTCATCGCTCCGCATGGCGGTATGATCGAGGAACACACAGACGAACAGGCCGCGGCGGTCGTCACGCAGTTGCGGACGGCGGGATTTCCGGCATCGATGTGGGTGTGCAAAGGATTTGGTGACGCGACCAAAGGCGCTTCCGACCGCTGGCACATCACCTCGGACGACATTCACCCGGCAAGCTTCCCGTTGCTGGGTTCACTCATGTCGCGACGATTCTTCTATGGAGTTGCCTTCCATGGCTTCGCACAACAAGGCGATGAAGCGGATATCTATATCGGTGGGGCGGCACCGCCGCGCCTGAAAGCAGCGGTGCGAAGGGCCTTATTGGATCGCCTGGACCCTTCACTTAAGGTCAAGATCAGCACTCGCGAGGACAGCCCAAAATTCCAGGGTTCCCGCCCGGAGAACGTGATCAATCGCTTGGCTCCGGGCCGCGGCATTCACCTTGAGCAGTCGGCAAAAGCTCGGGTCTTTCACGAAGAAATCGCTGGCGCGGTCGGCAGCGTATTCGCTTCGCCGTGGCGACGGCGGCTTTGGACCTTGCTGGGCATCTTCCGATGATGTTTTGGTAAATCGAGCGCCCAAGCCCGCATCGAAGGCTGGGACCCAAGCATTTGGGGCGATGATGATTACGCCGCGGTCGATGACACGTCGGAACTATGTGGTAAGTGCGCTGTTGCTGAAGAAGGCTCTTCAATGATGGCGACTGTCGATGAAACGCTTCTTGCTGATGTCAGCGACCGCGTGGGCTGTGATCAGTGACGCTACAGCCCCTGCCGCCCAACGATTCGGGCAATATCCTTGGTGCTCGTCTACAGAATATAGCAGCTGTAGCTTTGACACATATGCTCAGTGCATGGAGACAGCTCGCGGCCTCAGCGGCCATTGCTATCAAAACCCCGCTGACGGATACGTCAGGCGCCCCTATTGATTTGACGATCGGGTGCGTCGAGTGAGTGTTACCTCGATCGAAATGGCTCATCGGTGGCCTCCCATGCCAATGGAATTCTTGCACGGTCGCCCCCTCAGTCCGGAGGAACTTGAATTGATCCGCCGGCAGGTCGAGGAAGGCTTCGAGGTCATAGCTGCCGTCGATGACGAAATACGCGGCATTGTCGCTCGCAACTGGCCTCACTTGCTGTCCAAGCTTCCGCCGGAAGAGGAATGACTCAGTCGAACACGACCGCCTCCACGGTCCGGCGCCCCGTGGGGCCGCAGCCATCGCCAAGGCGCTCGGCATTGGCTGCCGGCAGCGCCGCGCTTATGAGCGGCCAACTAGGTAAAACGCAAAGGCGAACAGGCAGGTGCCAATGAGCACTGCCGAGGTTGTGATGTTTTCGTCGGTGAGCAGCCAGTCCATCGCTTTCCATCATCAGCCGACCTGATGACAGTAAACGTTCGGAAATCTCGGACACCTTAAAAAATGGAAAGATGTAAAAGATACAACTGTTGTTGCTTTCTGTTCCTTTCGCAGCAGCCCGGCTAGATTGCGGGTTATTCGGGTGTCCGACTCGAATGGCCTGCGGGCAGAGAGGGGGAACATGACCGGTCGCTTTCCGGCGCCGTGGCGGATCGTCGAGATCCCGAGCGGATTCGCCGTCGAGGACGCCATTGGGGTGCAACTCGGTGTGTTCTACGGTCGAGCCGACCCAAACACAGCGGGACACACCGGCTTTCTGACGATGGACGAGGCGCGGCAGATGGCAACCGATTTTGCCAAGCTGCCGAAACTGCTAAATGGCGGGCTGACGGAGTGATGGCGTGCCTCAACCGGGCGATCCAAGGATGGCTCGGTCATCGCTCGATCACAAGCACGGCCGTCTATACAGCTCTGGCGCCGAACCGGTTCAAGGATTTTTGGCGGGATTGAGCGGATCGCGTAACGCCATCGCCGACAACAGGAAGCCGGGGGAGCGACCCCCGGCCCCTTGGTCCAACAATGGGCGGACGACCCGATCGCACATGTGGGGAGCGACCCCCGTGCATCCAGGATTGCGAACCCGCCCTAAGGTCGGACCAACCAATTGCGAGAAGAACATATCGCCTTTACACACGGCGTTGAAATAGTCGTCGGCGCCGAGCGGTGGACCGCCATGTCGACTTGGGGCGATTAACCCAAGACATTCAATGCCATCATCTCGAAACCCGGCGGCGCCGAGCGGCGGGCGCCCGCAAGGATTTCTGGCGAGAGTGACAGACGAAAGCCCCAGCATTCGGCCGGGGCTTTCGTGCGGTTTCGTCCGTTGGGTGGGATCGGGGGGGCTACGGACCGCGAATAGGTAGTGTCGGCAACCGGCAAAAGGTTCGATCCGGTAGTCGCGCGACAGCCTCCGCCGCTTCCCGTCCGAAGTATCCGGATTGCGGCACTCGTGTTGATAGCCACGTTTCGGCCCGCGGAATACCTGATCGGCACCTGTGTTGTGCCTTCCGCGTGCGTCCTACAGGGTGATGATGCCCGCAAGCGACGTCGGTCTCCTTCACGATGGCCTCTGGGGCCGGGGGTCTTGCTTCGCTCGTGGTGCTCATATGCCCCGTATCGGAGGCAAGAAGCCTCCCGGATCCTCGATGCCTCGTTTCAGTCCCGAACAGGGTACTGGCCGCAAACCCGGTCAATACCGGGAACAGCGCCGCGCCCTCAAAATGCTGGCCGATGCCCCGCGCGGTGTCAGCGAGGAAATACTCGTCGTAGTGCACGGCTTCTCGGCCGAGATGCTCGCCGGCCTTGTGCTCGCCGGGCTCGCAACAGTGGTGACTGAGACCAAGAGTGCGCCCCGCGGCGTGACGATCAAGGTTGAGCGCATTCGCGTCACGGACGCAGGCCGCAGGGCGTTCGACGGTTGATCGGACTCAGCCCGGAACATGCCGCTGCGGCCAGCGTTGGATTGCTGCGTGAGGCTGTCTGGCTGACGAGCCTCATGCGGGTCCCGGCTCTTGCCTTTGCGATCAGGCTAAAAGGGCCGGGGCTTTGCCTACTTGCCCAACTGCTTGCCCATTTGCCCCGCTGCCACAACTCGGAACGCGCCGCTGTGGCGGGCGTTGGATTCCAGCGTGTGGTTCTCGATCTTGCCCCACGATCTTGGTCCCCTCATGCCCGAGCAGCCCATACGCCAGGTAAGAAGCCGCCGACACCACCTCTGAGGTAAATTACGCATCCGCGGTCTCGGGGAAGCGCGCCGTGCGGCGCATACGCGCGCTCGCGTAACTGCGCGCGCCTCAATGCGACAAGGGACAACAAAAAGTGCCGGGCTCAAGCTTATGCAAAATGGCAAGCCGAGCGGAAGCACAAACTGGGACGGAGGTGCGTAGTGCTCACCTGGGGGATACCCCATTGCTGGTGAGAGTCTGAGGATAAATTGGCAGAGCTCAAAGCCCTATGCCGAAAGGATGTTTCCAGAGCTCTTGCCAGCCACGCTCATTGATAATTTCGTTGATCGTTCCGCCTATCGCGTCTTTAGCGCTCTCTGGAAGCGCTTGGTTGATGGCTGAGCCAATTAACACACCGCCTTCAAACGCGACGGTGACTAGTGCGAATCGTACTGCTGCGCCCTTGGCAACCAGCAGGGCCCGTTGTCCAAAGCTAAGCTCGAACACCTGGATCGTGCCTTTTCCTGCAAATTCGCACGGGAGAGGCCCAAAGCGACTCAGCAGCCACCCTAAAGGCATCTTCGTCTCATAGTAGTTTGCGAGGTAACGTCCCATCAAAGGGTTGGCAACGCCCATGGTAAGCATCAACTTCGCTGATGAATGGTTGGTCGTTTTGAAATCCTGCCAAACGCCGGAAGCAAACTTTTTCGTGCCGTCTCCCATGGCGTGTGCAAAGGTTCTTAGTCGACTCTCGTGCGGTACAGATTGACTGGTATACACTGTAGCTATTCGAACTGGATTTCCCATTGACCCCTCCGCTCATCCATTTGGTTAATTCAGCGGTACGGCTTGCAATAGCCTCAGATTTCCCAACTGTATCATTATCATTGGACGGTTGAGCCCCTGTGTGAGCTCGATCACCAACGCTCCCGCCGCGGCCAGCCCCCCCACCCCAGTCGAGCGTTTGTTTTTCGCTCCCGCCGAACGGCCTCCGCCTTCATCGACCGCGCAGCCCCGGCTCTCAGCGACCCGACGCTGCGCGCTGTGTTTCGCCCCCGGATTCCCGCCTCGCCGGACCATGTTGCTGATGTGCAAAACAGCCGACATGCATCCGTAGAACGTTGATATCGTTGGTCACGCATTCGTCGCTTGCGGATTCGTCCATCTCTTCGGCCCTCCCCTATGGGAACCCTTGTTTTCGTTCCCTGTCTGTTCTTAGCTTTGGGGCATGGCCCTCCTACTCCGCAAATCGAGCGCCCAAGCCCGCATCGAAGGCTGGGACTCGCGCAATCGAAGCGACGACGATTACGCCGTGGTCGAGGACACGATCGTTGGTCGCATCTACCGCGAGATGATCATCGGGAAACCGAAGTGGAGGTGGTTCTTGCAACAGATTCCGGAGGCAGGTCCGGGGAGGCCAATCCCGCCGCCCAGTCAAGGGATGGCCGATACATTGGACGAGGCGAAGGCGGCGTTCGCCAAGCGTTATGAGGAGGTGAGGCGGGGCTTGGGTGCTGGGGCGGTCCTTTAACGAATTCGTCTATTGCAAGCGCGGGCGGGGGGTAGATCAGGGAATTTTCGGCGAAAAATCATCTTTCTGTCGGCGACCTATCGGGACTTAGGCCCTAAAACGCACTAATCGCGAATTGGTCGGTAAGGACATTCGCATCGCTCGGAACCAGCAGTGGACGTGGGTGCACGCCGCCGCCGGCAGACTCGTCGAAGTGGAGAGACAAACGGCGGAGCGTTCTCGCAGCCGTTGCCTTCGCGCGGGCCTTCGTGCCTGTGAAACGTAACCGCAGATTAATGCCGTTGAACTCGGAGAATGAGATGTCTGTCTGGCCAGCGAAACCGTTCAGGAAATCTGTCTTCATCTTTGCTGCGTCCCTGGCATTTGCCTTCTGTAGCCCAGCTGCCCGCGCCGCCGATGCGGAGGCGGTGACCGTCGATACGACATTCATCGTCAAGACGTCGCCCGTGCGTCTCGATAGACCAGCGCGTCCCACCCGCGCCAGTGTTGTCCTGATGACCGGGGGCGATGGTTTGCTGAGCCTCGATGCGACCGGCACCATCATCAATTCAACCGGCAACTTCCTGATCCGGTCGGCTGACTTGTTCCTGCGCCACGGCCTTAACGTCATGATGGCGGACGCCGCGCCGGCGCACCCTGGCGGCTTCACCGCCGGAATCCGCCTGAGCGCGACGCATGCTGCGGAATTGCAAGGCTTCATCAACGCCGCCCTGAACCGCTGGGGCAAACCCGTCTGGGTGGTCGGCACGAGCAACGGCAGCATCTCAACGGTGACCGCGGCCGGATTCCCGCCGGCCCTGGCGGGGCTCAGGGGCGTCGTCATCACATCGCCGGTGACGAGCCTGTCGTTGGCCAATCAGCCGACTTTCAACCTCTATGCATCGCGCATCACACTTCCAGCCCTGGTCGTGTGGCACCAGGAAGACCACTGCTCGTTCAGCCCTGCAATGCATCCCCGAGGCAGGTCCGGGGAGGCCGATTCCGCCGCCCAATCAGGGGATGGCCGATACCTTGGATGAGGCGCAGGCGGCGTTCAAAAAGCGTTATGAGGAGGTGAGACGGGGGAAGTGATAGGCTGAGTTCCCGATGCCATCGCCTCCTCGAAAACATCGCCTCCGCCCAGAGGAGCGCGAGGCACTAGAGCTACTTGCCAGCGATCCGCAAGGCGCCACTGAGGAACTCCTCGTGCTCGCTCATGGGTTCGATAGCGACATGATCGCTGACCTCGTCCACAGCGGGCTTAGGCCAGCCAGCCGCTGAGGATCGCCTTTGTATGTGGCTCGTGTCGAGACGCGTCAACAAGACCGGTAACGGGGATGATGCCCAACGCTCATTGACGAACTAGCGGCGTGACGCCTGCGTCAAGCGGCGCGACCTTGGGTCGCGGAAATATCAGCGCCTCATCGCGATTGTTCGAAGTGCGATGGCGCGCTCTGCAACGACCGGGCGTGCAAGGCTTACGCCTTGGGCGCCATTGATATTCGGCTTCTACAAAGAAGGAGAAGCGAACATGATCTCCGCGGCGTTTCCGTACCAAAAGCAGCGGCGGCGGGTCCTCGACCGCGAGATGGCGTACGTGGTGGTGGGACAGGGCGACCCCATTGTGCTGTTGCACGGCAATCCAACCTCGTCGTACCTCTGGCGCAATGTGTTGCCGCACCTGCAGCCACGAGGCCGCTGCATCGCCCCCGACCTGATCGGCATGGGCGACTCCGACAAGCTGCCTAACAGTGGCCCTGACTCGTATCGCTTCGTCGAGCACCGCCGCTACCTCGACGCCCTGCTCGAGGCCCTGGATGTGCGCGAGCGGGTCACCTTCGTCATCCATGACTGGGGCTCGGCCCTCGGCTTCGACTGGGCCAACCGCCACCGCGAGGCCGTGAAGGGAATCGCGTTCATGGAGGCGATCGTGGCGCCGCAGGGCCGGGACCACTGGGACAAGATGGGAATGCGTCCAGCCTTGGAGGCGCTGCGTTCG
>WNFR01019104.1_pt1 | contig 12343 bp, 9 predicted proteins | sample 5400221 | NCBI WGS metagenome assembly WNFR01 (sample SAMN13153357, study PRJNA577476) | soil metagenome | isolation source: 40 cm soil under Madrone tree | place: USA:California | collected 2016-06-14 | reverse complement strand
GCCGATTGCGCCTCTCCTCCCGGTGGAAATGCCTGCAAGCCGCGGATATCCATCGAATAGATCGATACGTTGGCTTTCACCGCTGCCGCGGTGGTGGCGCGGAGCGCCGACTGGTTGTCCGCACCCGACTGGGTGATCCCGTTGCTGAAATAGATGAGGCTCTTTTTCTGCGGAAGCTTACCCAGAGCTTGCATCAGCGATTGCAGCGCCAGGAGCTTGCGATCAGCGTTGAAGGTGTTGAAATCCGTATCGTCGGCGGAAAAAGCCCCGCTTGTTTCCGCCGTGCCCTCCGCGCTTCCCGTACTTCCATTCTCGAAACCTTGCCCTTGTCCGGAATTGTAGGCTGTCAGCGCAGCCAGTAACTTGGGCTTGTCGTCCGTGAAGTCCAGGTCCACGTGCATGTTCGTGGCCAGCGATACCAGAGCTATCAAATCAGCCGGCTGCATCTTGGTCCCGACGAATTTCTTCGCGGCTTCCACGGACCGGTCAATCTGCTCCGGCTCCATCGCGGAGAAATCAAAAAAGAGCAGAATCAAACGCCGGTCACGCGCATCCAAGGACGCCGGCGCCTTCTTCCCCGACCGCAGCAGCGCTCCCTGTTCTGCGGTACCCGAGACGGTTGCTTCGGCAGCGCCCAGATCGTCTACATTCTCGAAATCAAATGTGGAAACTTCCTGCTTTTTGCCATCCTCGAAGAGAGTGAAGTCTCCCTTTTTCAGATCGCGAACGAGATTCCCCTTCTTGTCGTGTGCCACAACGTTCACCAAGACGAGTTCAGACGTAACCTGAATGCGCGACTCGGCTTGGCCCATTTGCTGAGCAAGCACTGGCGCTGCCGCTTGTGAAAGCAGCATCGCCGTGGCAATAACTGAAAATGTTTTTCTCCGAAGCTGCATATGTGTTTTCCTTCAGAACCGGAAGCGCGCTTGCATGGTCACACGCCGCATGCCGTCCGTCCCGGTGACCTCGCCAAATGGGCGCGAATTCACGACCGTATTGATGGCGGTGAAATGAACAATGTTAAAAATATTGTTTGCCGTTAGACGCAAGTCGAGCGCGCGAGATTCTTTGATCGTAATCGTCTTGTTGAGCGACATGTTCATCGAGACTTGCCCCGGCCCTTCGATGATATTTCGTCCCGCGTCCCCGAAAGTCGTAGGACTTCCGGCCGGACAGCTAACGTTCGGGGTACAAAACGCAGCCGTATTGAACCATTTGAGCGTGGTTGGGTAAATTACTGAAATCGATTGCCCTGCCACTAGGTTTGCGCGAAGCGATCCACTTACACCACGGCCGATATCCAGCCCTCCGCCCAGCACGCGCGGCGTAAAGTACAGTCCGGATCCAATCGAAAAATCACCGCTCCACTGCCAGCCCCCAAGAATGTGGCTCCACGAACCCTTGGGAACAAACCGGCGGTTGTCTCCGAATGGCAGATCGTAAATCCAGGTTCCCGTGAATTTGTGCCGTTGATCGAAGCTGGAAAGCCCGCGATCCACCGAGATATCAAACGGGTCTTGCGCCACTACGCTTTCCCCGCCACCGATCGACGAAGCATCATCGATGGATTTTGAAAACACGTACTGCCCGCTCAGCCCGAGACCCTTTGCCATGCGCTTGCGCACCCGCACCGTTGCCGCATGCAAGATCGAATTTCCCTCCGAAGATTCGTAAATAAACGGCTGCCCGCCGGAGACTACCAGTGCGCGCTCGGTATCCAGCCGCGTTCCTTTTGCCCCGTTATACCCCACGTTCATCACCACGCCGCCGGGCAATCCCTGCTGCACGTCGAGATTCCAGACTTGCACGTAGCCCAAACGGTAATTCGGGTTGACGGCGAAGTTGTTGGTTATTGTGGTTGGAGAGACAGGGGGGAATCCGTTCGCGAGCGTCAGCGGAGTGCCGGCAACAAGGTCGTTGACGTTCGTGGAATTCGTCTGCGCTTCCGCAAAAGGCGGTTGAAACGCGAAGTTCTGGATCATCGTGCCGTATTGCGCCAGGTTGTAGTTGATTCCGTAGCCCGTTCTCATCACCATTTGCTTCGTTGGTTTCCAGGCAATCCCGATGCGCGGCGCGAAATTGTTGCGGTCCGGCCGCACCAGCGAAACCGGAAATGTTCCATCGAACGGCCCGGCCTGGCCAGGCAGCACGGGCGCCGCCGCCGCAAATCCCGGCGCTACGTCCAGATTACTGATGCGATTGCCGGCCTCGGTATACGGCCCGTTATATTCGTACCGCAGGCCCAGATTGAACGATAGATTCGAACGGAACCTCCAATCGTCTTGGGTGAAGAAATCAAAAGCATTCGCTCGGAAGTTGTAGGAAGTTGCGCCGGACTGCAGCTTACTTTGTTGCGGGAAACCTAGCAGAAAGTCTGCGAGATCGAACCCCGTGTCCCGTAGGGCCTTGCCTTGCGCATCGTACATCGACGTCGCAAACCCGGTGAAAACGAAACTGCCCTCCGCATTTCTTGCCGAGCGGAAACTCTGCAAAATGCGGCGGTAGTCTCCGCCGAAGCGCCAATTATGTTTTCCGCGATTCCAGGAAACGGTCTCCGAAAAGGAATAGGTTTGGTCGAGTTCCCGGCGCGGTGTCGGGTCGCTCAGCCCCCCAAACGACGTGAAGCTGATTCCCGGCAATCCCCAATCAAATGGATCGTGAGAAATCCCATTGATCCCCACCCCAGTCGGCCCCGAAACGTCGATGATGTCGGAGTAGAGATTGCTGGTCGAAACATGATTGTGGTTGTAGTTCACCCTGAAAATGTTTGTCACGCGCCCCTTCCCATAAGTCCACCCCGCGCTGGCGTTAAGCCCTTGTGTTCCCGTTCCTCCCGCCAGCGAAGGGAAAGGGTTCACGATATTGTTCGAGCTTCGCGACCAGTTCAGCGCGAAGTTAATGTTGTTCTGCGAACGCCGCCTTCCTCCTCCGCCACCAGGGCCCCCGCCCGCGATCAAGAACGGACCGGAGCCCGGCCCGCTGGCCTGCCCAAAATTGTGGATGAGCCTCAGGATCACCGTATCGGAGCTGCTCTCCGCGGAATTCACGTAGTGGAAATTCTGGTCGGAAGCCGTCGCGGCGACGTTTGGCATGATGTTTGGCAAAGGAATGCTGTTCAGCAGCGCCGTCGCGGCCGGACTGATGCAACTGGCCGCGATCGAGTTTGTCGTCCCTCCGGGCTGGCAGACCGTTGGATTGATAGCCGGACTTACATTTGGAACAAACACTTGAACCGGTTGGCCGTCATTGTAAGCGGCCCCGGAAAAATTGCCGGCGCGTTCGTCCTTCGTCGGCACGGTCGAGAACGCATCGTACGGCGAACTCCCGCGCGACCCGTTCCATCCCCCGAAAAAGAACCATTTATTTTCGCCGTCAAATATCTTGGGGATGTTCAGTGGCCCGCCGACGTTCGCGCCGAAACGAGATTGGTTGTAATCCACTTTCGGTAATTCCATTCCCGTCAGCGAGTACGGCCGGGCATCCAATCCCGCGTTATCGTCGGAGAAGTACAGAATGCCGTGCGGCTGGTTGATGTTGAATCCCTTAGGCATTCTTCCAATCGCAATGACCCCGCCGCCGAGACCGCCAAAGCCCCCGCCTCCGCCCCCGAAACCACCGCCGCCTTCGCGCTGCATGCGATCGCGAAACTCCTGGATGCGATCCTGCAAATCCTGTTCGCTCCCGCCGCCAAAGTCCTGCGTGCGACCTTGCGCCCCACTGATGCTCACCGACTCCGTTGGTCCTTCCGCTCCCGCTCCGTTTAGGGGAAGGCTTGAAAGATCACCGTTAGCCTGGCCCGCGCCAGCCCCGCCGAAACCGGAATTCCCACCGGAAAGCGCCGAGAGTGCGCTGTCCATTGCCAGGTTCTGAAATCCCCGGCCCGCTGCTGCCATTGCCGCGTTGGTGTTGTTCGATTGTTCCTGCTGGCGAGAAGCCAAAATCAATTCCGCGTCCACTTTCGCCGATGGATTTTCCGGATTCAGCAGCACTTCCTGCGTAAAAGCGGCGAATCCCATGAACTCGACGCGCACCACGTATCTCCCGCGCGTCATGCCGGACAATCCAAATCTGCCTTCAGAATTCGTTGCCGCGGCATATTTTTTCCCGCTCAGCGTGTTGGCCGCCGTGACAGTCACTCCGGGTAGTGGAGTTTTGCCGCTTCGCGCCGAGCCACTGATTTCATACGTCGGAGCTGCAGCAGGAGCCGCCTCCGATTGCGGCGTTGCTGGCGGTGAAGGAGGTGCTGTTTCCTGCGCGCGCAAGTTTGCCGCGAAAAAAATCGCGAAGAATTGGAGTAGGAATACGCCCCGAACGATCGACTTCAAATCTTGGTCTCCCTGAGTGAACTATTGCTGCGGCGGATTACTTTTTGGCGCGGGGGCGGGCTTGCCAGCGGCCGGCGCATTCCCGGCAGGACCCATTCCGTTCATCTTACGCATCTCCTCCAGGCGCTCCCATTGCTCAGGAGTAAGGATCATCACGTTCTTCGGCACAAACGCATTATTCTGCACCGCTCCGCGTATCACCACGTGATCCCCGGGTTGTATATCCGCCATCGTGATGCTTTCGCGCCCTCTGCGCAGCGTGGTCTCTTCGTTCAATTCCAGCGTCTGCGTGACGTTATCCGCACGCAACACCGTGAGTTTCGGCGCATCGACGGATTTCACTTCACCGGCAACAAAATCCTTTCCCATTTCGCCAAAAACTCTGTTCCCGCCTTCGGGTCCTGCTCCGGAGCGCCCGCCGATCAACTTTGCGGTCATGCCGTGATCTGCATTCTCGTCCAATCGTACGAATACCAGGTCGCCAACCTTGAAATCCCCCAGTTTTGCTGCTTGCCGATCCTTGTGGTATTGCGTCTTGTCGGTAATCTTCACGGAGACGGTGGACCCGTCTGGCTTGGTCAATTCCACCGATCCATTGCTAATTGCCGCAATCTTTCCGAACAGGGCCTGGCCCTGGCCTTCTTCCGGTCTCTGCATCAGCCTCTCCGTCACCATCGGTCTTTGTTCTTGACCGGCTGTGGCCGGCGCGGGTGCTTGCGCCCGAACCATCGTGGCAGAGAGCAGCATCAACAGGCTCAATCGATTGAACAGTTTCCCGTACTCGGTCATGACCATTTCCCCTTGAGAGACCCTCACAAGCTTAAGACGTAAACCCAAGACCCAAAGTAACTCCGCCGCAATCTCCTAGCCAGCGCAAAATCCCCCATTCTTTGATTTCCCAAAAAGGGGCATTAAAGTTCCCGGCCAATCTCTTTGCACTCTTTCCATCTGCGTAGAGCAAGAAAATCACGTTATGTACTGTTTTTGTTATTGACTTATAATTTATCTCGCCACGTCATAGCTCAGCTACTGGGGTAGGAGTGAAACTCAAAAATGAAAAATGCAAAGAGTATGTTCATCGCCTTGCTGGCGGCGGCGCTCACCATTGACGGGAACCTTGTTTCTCAGGCGCAGTCGTCGCTACAAGCCACCGATCAGGCCAAGACCGACTCCAGCACCACCTGAGAACACAGAAAAGAAGAATGCCGACGTTGCGCCCGCCCAAAAGAAAACGTTGCGCCCGCCCAAAAGAAAAACAGTTCCAAGAAACCCACCGCTTCAAGAGCATCAACCTCCCCTGCCACTGCACCAAAAGATGCGCCGGGTAGCAGCGCACCTGCTTTCGACCCACCCATGGCAGGGTAAAAGGCTTCGTCGGTTTCCACATCAAGAATCGTCTGGGTCAACACAGAGTCGGGCGTGTATCACAAGCCTGGCACGCGCCGGTACGGGAAGACGAAACAGGGAAAATACATGACGGAAGCCGATGCCCTCAAGGCTGCCTACCATCCCGCAAAGAAAGAATGAGCGCAGCGTTTCCGCTGCGAAAAAAGCGAGGAACTCTAAAACACTGCCAACGTTCCTTCGCAATGGTAGCTCTGGCTCAGCGCGAATGCTTTTCTAAGGCTCATTTCTCGCGCAAGATGACTTCGCCGTGACCCACGAGCTGGTCGTTCAGCCACAAACGGTATTTATAGGTGGCTGCCTTGCTGCCCGGACGCGGCGGACCGCTGAGCAAGCGCATGCCGGCCGGGGCTTGAAAAACGTTTGACGAAAACGGACACCGGTTTACATCGAATTCCACGCGCAAATTGCCGGCGTCGGAGATCCAGGAAACCTGGTCGCCTTCATCAAGCACGACGACTTGCGGGATCAGTCCAACCAGTACGGGGCGTTCAGCCATTTCTCTTGTGGCCCCTGTGGCTCCGGGGGCGATGCTCCTGATTTTATCGGTGCACAGCGACGATAGCATATTCCCAGAAGAGAATCCTTGCGAGCTTGTAACAACGACCGCGAATTTCCTCTTACAAGGACGAATTTTTACAACCAACCTGTACTCTTGGGCATCTAGACTAATGTAACCTGTACTTCGCTGCGCTTGACCCTTCTTCTGCGCAACCGTACACTGCAATTGTTGATTCGTGGCGCGAAGTTCCGGCTGGATCTCTTGCGCTCGCGGAAAGATTCGTTCATTAAGCGTCTCAACATGACGCGGAGGATTTTGCCGGATGGCTTCAGCTGCTCGCTATTTGTCTATACCGCTCCCCAATGGCTCGCGGATTTCCCTGATTCTTTCTTTGCCTTTTGCGCTCATTCACCTCGCCTCGCTGCTGATTTTCTTCACGCCTTTTCACTGGTATTACCTGGTCACCTGCCTCGCACTGCTGGTGGTGAGGATGTTTTTCGTGACCGCGGGCTATCACCGCTATTTTTCGCACCGTTCGTTCAAGACCAGTCGCGTTTTCCAGTTTGTGATCGCCTTCATGGCCATGACCTCTTCACAGAAGGGTGTGCTTTGGTGGGCGGCGCATCATCGCCACCATCACCGCCATTCGGACCAGGAACTGGATTTGCATTCGCCGACCCTATTCGGATTTTTCTGGTCGCACGTCGGCTGGATCATCTCCGACAAATACAATGACACGCGGCTTGAGTACATCGGCGACTTCGCAAAGTTTCCCGAGCTACGCTGGCTGAACAAGTATCACCTGGTGCCGCCCGTCACGCTCGCCGTCGTGCTGTGGCTGATCGGCGGATGGCCGCTATTCATTTGGGGCTTCTGCCTGAGCACCGTGCTGTTGTGGCATGACACGTTCACCATCAATTCTCTCTCGCACCTCTTCGGTTCGCGCCGCTACGAAACCACCGATACCAGCCGCAACAATTGGCTCCTCGCCCTGCTCACACTCGGAGAAGGCTGGCACAACAATCATCACCACTTCATGGCTTCGGCGCGTCAGGGCTTCTTCTGGTGGGAGATTGACATTACCTACTACACCCTGAAGATCATGTCTTGGCTGGGGATTGTCTGGGACCTCCGCAAAGTCCCCACGCATCTGCTCACTCAGCAAACCATCGCCGTCTAGCGAGAGTTCCGTCCTGGCGGCGATTTCATAACTATTCGGTCGCTCGCAGCCAGCCTCGATTGCCTCTCGCATTCGCTCGAAATCCGCGGAGGTTCGCAAGAATCTTCTGGACTTTCTGCGAGTTTCCGCGCATAACGTCTACACCAACCGGCCCATCCTAAACATCCCCGCACGGAGGTCAAATTATGCGGACCAGCAGGTTTGTTGCTTTCACAGCCGTACTGCTGCTCATGGCTCTCGCTCTGGCGTTTACAACAGCGGCTGCCGATCAGCACTCCGGAACCTGGAAGATGAATCCCGATAAGTCCAAGTACAGTCCGGGACCGGCGCCGAAGAATACAACCATAAAGATCGAAGCTGACGACAAGGGCGTCAAGGTCAACGCCGAGGGCACCAATGCCGATGGAAGTGAGCTTCACGTTCAGTACGACGCGAAATTCGACGGCCAGGACTACCCGGTGACTGGCGTTCCCTACGCCGACATGGTCTCGGTAAAACGAGTTGGCACCGACACGATCGTGTCCACGATGAAGAAGGGCGGCCAGGTGATGATGACCGTGACTTCTAAGGTCTCCAAAGACGGAAAAACGCGTACTTCGACCTTCAAGGGCAAGGACGCGGAGGGACACGAGGTGCTCAACGTCGTTGTTTCCGACAAACAGTAGGGTTGCCGAATCAACCACAGATGATTTGCCCGGCGAGGTACGGCCGATGCGCGCCGCTGAGTTATGGGTTGCGCTGCTTTGAAATCACTAAGCTCAGAGGGTGGGACATCCAATTCAAAGGCGTGTCTTGACGGTCCCACACTGCCGACCTAACATGCGTTGCAATGAAAGATCTCAACGCCTTTCGATCTCCTGTTAGCTTTCTGCAGGGCAGGCTTCCACATATCCATCACCGCGATGTGCTCGAAGCCGAGGAAGCTTGGTGGAAGAGCGAAGGAGTCGCCATTTCCGACGCCATCGACCGCGCCGGAACACCGTGGTTGCGGATGTTCGATCGTCTCGGAAAACGTGTCGATGAGATTCTCTACCCTCCCGAATATCAAACGATTCTGAGGCGAGGTTACCGAGCCGGAGTAGTTTGGCGCCCACTGGAAGAAAAATCGCTGCTCTCTACATATTTGTTGATGTACACCATTTCGTTCCACGATCCCGGGATTTGCTGCCCTTATACCGTGTCACTTGGCACGGCGGCGCCTCTTGCCAAATATGGCAGCGCCGAATTACAAGACCGCTTCCTGCCGCAACTCTCGCGGAAAGACGATTCCGCTTGGCAAGGTGCCACGTGGATGACGGAGATCAAGGGCGGCTCGGATTTGGGAGCCGCCGTCGAGACGATTGCCCGGCCCGCCGGCGACGGCTGGCGGTTGTCAGGCGAAAAATACTTCACGAGTAATGCCGGTGCGGAGTTAGCCGTTGTCGCGGCGCGCCCAGAAGGTGCCTCACCGGGTGTGCGCGGGTTGGCTTTGTTCCTGGTGCCTCGATACCGCAAGGATGGCGAGCTCAACTATTTTGTCCGCCGGCTGAAGGACAAGATTGCCACCCGCTCTGTTCCTACCGGAGAAATAGAGCTGAAAGATAGCCAAGGCTACTTACTCGGTTCTACCGACTCAGGAATCTATCTGATCCTCGAAGTGTTGAACCTCTCGCGCGTAGCAAACAGCGTGGTGAGTGTTGCTTTGGCACAGCGCGCGATGGTGGGTGCGCTTTCCTTTGCCGAACGGCGTACGGCGTTCGGCAAGCGGATTCTGGATCATCCGCTGCTTCGTCATCAATTTGAAAATCGCCTGACTGCGCTTCGATCGGCGTTTGCGCTTGCGTGGGAGTCGGTTCAGCTCCTCAACGACGTGTGGATGGAGCGGCCTCCATACTCCGATCGTTATCATCTGTTTCGGCTGGTTGCGCATCTTGCGAAATACTGGACCGCCGAGTTTGCCGTTGATACCGCAAAGTGGGCCATGGAAGTACACGGCGGGCTGGGTGTGCTGGCCGAGTATGGCGTGGAACGATGGCTTCGCGAAGCCATGATTCTCGCGATTTGGGAGGGAACGTCGCATCGCCAGATACTTGATGGATTGGAAGTGATGGAACGGAAGCGAGCCCACCAGATGCTCTTCCGGCGGCTGGCGGAAATCGCGCCCTCAAAGCAACTTCAGGACCTGGAATCGGAAGTCGAGCAGCACTTGAAACTTCCGTCCACAGAAAAAGAAGCGTTCGCCGAAACGCTCTTCAGGAAGCTGGCGGCTTTTACGGCGGAAACTCTCGCGCGTAAGCCGAAATAGGGTCATAAGCCTTTGCAGTGGCTGCCGGGACTCCGGGGGCAACTTAGGACTAGAAGGTCTTACAGGGCGAGGATAGCAAGGTGTACTCGGGGTAGCGCTCCCTTCCCTCAATTCGACCCCAACACTTCCGCGCTAATTGGGAGAAGGCCACTTTTCTCCGCCAATCGGCGTCAGAGTTTCCAGTGAGATTGACCTTTGAGAACCGTCCTGTGCCGAGAAAGATGATGGTTGGGATGTTGACCGTTTGTGTCATCTTCGGCCAAGGACAGCAATGGTCCACTCAAAAAACTCTAACTGCCCAAACACAGTCATCACCACCTCCCGCCCAGCAAAGCGAGGCCAGGACCAAAATAAGCATCAATTCCGATCTCGTCGTCCTTCCGGTCACGGTCAAAGATCGCTATGGCAACCTCGTTCCTGACCTTCAAAGGGAAGAGTTCCGCATCTTCGACGACAGTGTTGAGCAGACCATTGACGTTTTCACCGCCGAGGCTTTTCCGCTCTCACTCGTCGTCCTCATCGACGACGATCTGAAATCCGAAGATGCCGCCAAGATGGCTCCCACTTTGCTTGCCATCACCGCTGGAATCAGCTCTAGCGACGAAGCCCTAATCTGCCGCTTCGACCTGTCGTTCTATCCGGGAGATGGTTTCACCGGAGATCTCAACAAACTATGGGCTGACCTGAAAGACGCCCAGGAGCACAGCGGCCCTTCTACAGCTGGCCCTGTCCCCTTCGTCACCCCGCCGTCGACCCATCCCCCTGGCGTGGGCGAACCGCCACAGCGGGCACCGACTAACCTTGGATCCCGCCCAACCAAAGCTCTCGACGATGCTATTCATACCTCCGCCGAATTACTTCACGACCGTGGAGCTAGTCGCCGCAAGATTATCCTTCTAATTTCCGATGGTCTCAACGGGCCCGAATTCAACCGTCATACGTACCCCAGCACTCTCGAGGCTCTTCTTCACGACAATATATCCGTTTACAGCTTGGCCGTTGGCCACTCTCGAAAGCGAAAGTTCTCCCGCCTAGTCGATTATGCGAACGACTCCGGCGGCGACATCTATTACGCCGTCCAAAGCGCTGCCATGGAAAAGCTCTATTCGCGAATAACTGAAGAAGCCCGTCACGAGTACACTCTGGCGTACGTGCCGCGCGGCAACAATCGCAACGCCAACTATCACAAGGTGGAAGTTCGTACCCTACGCGAGGGCGTCACCATCAAGACCCGCCAGGGCTACTACACCGGTCCTCTCATCGATCTCCCCAAGCGATAGAGGGCGACGCACTCTCAAACAGCTGTTTCATGAAGAAGTCTATCGCTGAAATTAAGCTGATTGGTAGAGGGTTGCGCTACAGGTGCACGTTTGTCAGGGCCGGTTAACACTTGTGAGCCGCTTAACGTCTTGGCTGGATGTAACGGCAGTCTGAACCCAACGTGGGTCAGGAGACCAGCCATGTCACCGAAACCAAAGCTCTTACCTCTATTGGCCCTACTTGCTTGCTGCTTTGCTATCTCGTCCCAATCGTTGGGCAAGGATGCCGGGTCGGTCTACTCCGGTCTCACGGCGCATGAGTGGGGTACCTTTACGTCGATGGCCGCAACTGACGGGCAAGCCCTCGAATGGTCACCGCTTACTGGGTCTACGGACCTTCCCGTGTTCGTAGAACACTTTCGCGATCCCGGCTTCAAGCTCGGGCTGCGCGGCACCGTACGGATGGAAACACCGGTCCTTTATTTCTATGATTCGCGGGAAGAAACCGTCTCGGTTCAGGTGGCCTTCGCCAACGGCGTCATCACGGAATGGTATCCCCATGCCAGCCGCGTCGAGCCGGCGGGAAATCTTTCTAACGAAAATCTACATAAAGCAGGCGCCAGCGGCCGCATCGCTTGGGATTCCGTCACGCTTGCGCCAAATGGGAGAGCGGATTTCCCAACCGGAGACCGGAACAACCATTACTTCGCCGCACGAGTGACTTCCTCCACGCCCGTGCGAGTGAAGACGCCGGCTGGCGATCAGCAGGAAAAATTTCTCTTCTATCGAGGCGTCTCCACATTTTCCGTGCCCCTTTCCGCAACACTCGAAGCGGCAGGGAAGCTGCGGGTCAAAAATCACGGCGATCAGGAAGTCCCGACAACTATTCTCTTCGAGCGGCGCGGAGAGAAAGTAGGCTACCGCATCGGAGGTCCAGTCGAGGGAGAAGCGATTCTGGATTCGCCGGAGTTGACCTCTTCCATCGATCAACTGGGCCGGGATCTGGAGGGAGTTCTGGTTGGCCAAGGTCTCTATCAAGATGAAGCCCGCGCCATGGTTGAAACCTGGAGGGATTCCTGGTTTGAGGAAGGCAGCCGGCTGCTGTATATCGTTCCCCCCGCGTTTGTAAACCAGGTGGTGCCTCTTTCGATCAATCCCGCACCCGGGCAAACCGTGCGCGTGTTTGTGGGCCGGCTGGAACTCGTCACGCCAGCAACAGAAAAAGCAGTCGAGACCGCGTTTGCCACACAAGACGCCGCAACATTGAAGGCCTATGGCCGGTTTCTGGAGCCCATTCTTGCGACCATGATCAAGCGGGAAACGAATCCGGCGCAGGCTGGACGACTCCAGAGTTACCTGAATATCGTTTACAGCCGATTGCTAAAGCAA
>WNFR01007756.1_pt1 | contig 12343 bp, 7 predicted proteins | sample 5400221 | NCBI WGS metagenome assembly WNFR01 (sample SAMN13153357, study PRJNA577476) | soil metagenome | isolation source: 40 cm soil under Madrone tree | place: USA:California | collected 2016-06-14 | reverse complement strand
GTATTGATACCAAATCTCAGGAACGCCCGCTTCGATAGCAACGCGGCGACGGCATGATTTCGGCAGAACTTCTTCGCGATATTCTTCCGATTCGCGCGCGAAGCGTTCGAAGCAGGGTATCGAGACAACGCGCACCCCATCGCCGAGTTCCTTCGCAGCGGCGAGCGCATGTTGCAGTTCGCTCCCGCATGACATGATGATCAGATCGAGTTTACCTTGCTCACGTTTGGCGATGTAACCGCCGCGCAGAACTCCTTCGCGCCGCAACTGCACATCGATCTCGCTCAAAATCGGAACGACCTGGCGCGTGAGCGCGATTAAGGTCGGGCCGTCAGTTCGCTCGACCGCCGCGGCAAATGCGCCTGCGGTCTCTTCAGGATCGGCTGGACGAATCACGTCGATGTGGGGCATCAAACGAACCGAGCTCACCGTCTCAACCGGTTCATGAGTCGGGCCGTCTTCACCAACGCCAATGGAGTCGTGAGTAAAAATGTAGATGTTTGGCAAACGCGAAAGCGCGCTGAGTCGAATTGAAGCGCGACAATAGTCAGTAAACACCATAAACGTCGCGCCGGATGCACGGAACATTCCGTGATAAGAGATGCCGTTCAGGATCGCGCACATCCCGTGTTCGCGAATTCCGAAGTGAATATTGCGCCCGCTGGGGGTGTTCCGAGTGAAATCCCCCCCGTCTTTGATGTAATTCAATGTCGATCCATGCAGATCGGCGCTGCCGCTGATCAGCAACGGCATCGCTTGCGCGATTGGCTGCAAGGCTTCGCTGCCGGCCTTACGCGTCGCGAGCTGCGCATCCGCCGGGAAATTTGGAATTTTAGATAAAAGATCGACAGGAACTTTTCCCTCGATTCCGTCATCGAGCATTTTCGCTTTCTCGGGATTTTTCGTGCGCCACTCGTTGTAAGTTTTTTCCCAGCGATCGTAGTCAGCGAGCAACTTCCTTTTGTGCTCGGTGAAGTAATCGCGTACTTCTTGCGAGACGAAATAATGTTCATCTGGCAGACCAAGCCCCTTGCGCGCTGCATCGACAAACTTCCAGCCGGCCTCGCCGTGCGCCTTATGCGTCCCGGCAACTTCCGGAACGCCTTTGCCGATAAGGGTATGTGCGATGATGAACTGCGGTTTGCCGTTGTCGCGTTCTTTTGCGACGTTTAGCGCGTCGAGAAATTGCTGCATGTCCTCGCCATCGATCTCCTGGACATCGAATCCGTACGCTTCAAAACGCTTTCCAGTGTCCTCGCTCTGTGTCTCCTTTGCCGCGGCATCCAGCGTGACCGCGTTGGAATCATAGATGATAATCAGATTATCGAGACCGAAATGTGCTGCGAAAGCGCTCGCTTCAGATGCAACGCCTTCTTGCATGTCACCATCGCCAGCCAGGCAAATAATATGTTGGTCGAAGATCCTGTGCTCCGCGGTGTTGAAACGGGCGGCCGCCATTTTGGCGGCTACCGCTATTCCGGTGGCATTGCCAACGCCTTGGCCAAGCGGCCCGGTCGTACATTCAACTCCGGGCGTTTCAGAAAATTCCGGATGTCCAGGCGTCTTGCTGTGCAGTTGCCGGAAGCGTTTGATTTCCGACATCGGTAAGTCATAGCCGCCCAAGTGCAGCCAGGCGTAGAGAAACATGCTCCCGTGCCCGGCGGAGAGAACGAAATAGTCGCGGTTAATCCACCGCGGCCGATCCGGATTATATTTCAGAGCGTAGCCATAAAGCACCGCACCCATTTCAGCGCACCCAAGGGGCAGGCCCAAGTGTCCCGATTTCGACGCCTGCACCGCGTCCATGCACAAACCGCGCGCTTCGTTCGCTGCTCGAGAGAGAATTTCAACGTTTAGACTCATGAAAAGAAAAGAAGATTTATGATTTCAGATGTAGGATTAAAAGTGCGAATTTCTATATCGTGGAAGATTCGAATTCGACAATCTGTTTTCTGCCAGTGAAGGCTCGCATGCCGATGAATCCGAAGCACGAGAAACTGCAACGTTGGTGAATCCGCCATCACTTCTCCAAATTGTCGAGCGGCTTGAAGGCCTTGCGAGCAAGTTGCCTTCCAGGATTCGAAACGCGGTTCTCAGCGAACTAACGCCGCTTAAGCAACTATTTCTCCAGCAGCGGCCCCCGCGTTTTCTCTTCACCGGATTTAGCAAAATGCCGATTGGCCAAATCATTCGCGCGCTTTTTGCGCCCGGCGATTTCACCCAAACGCGCGACATCCCGGTCCGGATTTGCCGTTGGCACGACGTCAGCCTGCCTGAGCGGGGAACGATCTCAATTCTCGATGCTCGTGACGCTGATGATTCGACTCCAATGCAGATCCATGACGAACTCAAATTTCAATCCGCCGATGTCATTTTTTTCCTCGAGGAACAACAAGCGGCACGTCAGCTTGAGAAGCGAAAGTTCGATGACTTGATCACATATCTTGTCTGGAATAACGCATCCGGAGGCGATGCGAAAATAATCGGAATTACCATTCCGCCAACGGGACAGCCAATCGTATCCGATGCTACTGACATCGCCGCAACCCGGCTGAAATCGGCGCTCCACTCGATCCCGATGCTCCACGAGCACATTTTGGAAGTCTTGAGTTTGTCTTTGGCACACGGCGCTGAGCCGGCAAAGACCCTGAGTCGCGAAGCGCAAAAACTCATGTCGATCTTAGCGCGCAAGCTACCGAACCAGGCCCGAATGGAAATGATTCGAATATCGCAAGACCGCGAAGCGCAGCACGAAGTCGCTCAGGCCCTGGTAAAATCCACTACCGCTATCTGTGCAGCAATCGGCGCTCAACCGATTCCGCTGGCCGATCTGCCGATTCTCACGAGCTTACAGCTACTAATGGTCGGCGGAATCATGCATGTGAGCGGCCGTGAGCTCAGCCTGCGCGCGGCCGCAGAATTTATGGGGGCGCTCGGTGCAAATGTTGGCGCGGCGATGCTTCTACGAGAAGGCTCGCGCGTGATCCTGAAATTCCTTCCCGGGTGGGGAAACGTCGTCTGCGGGCTGATGGCAGGAACCGGCACATATGCGATTGGCCGGGCCGCAAGCGTATTTTTTATCGAAGGCATTTCATTGACAGATGCGCGGAGAATCTATCTCGCGGGGCGCAAAATGCGCGCCCGCCCAGCTCTACCGGCTAGCGAGAGGGTCAACAAAGCACACGTTAAAACAGACTAATCTTTCGTCTCGGTGATTGTTGAGGAAGTCATTGAATAACTTGTGAATAAGATCTCTCTGTCGAAAGCGTTTTGTTCACAATGTTTTGTGAACAAACACACCACTTTATTGGACGGTTGAGGCGCGTCTCGATGCTTGTATGAAGCTCTCCGAGATACGAACGACGCTTCAAGAGATACACGTTTCGCCGGTCAAGACTCTCGGGCAAAATTTCCTGCACGATCAAAATCTCGCCCGATGGATTGTCGATCAAGCTAAGATAACTCCGGATGATTATGTGGTGGAGATCGGACCTGGACTGGGCGCTCTGACAACACTGGCGCTTGAGAGAGGTGCACGTGTTTTTGCGATCGAAAAAGATACACGTCTCGCTAATTTTTTGCGTGAGCGTCTCACTCATCCACGACTTGAGGTGCTGAACGTAGACGCACTGGATTTCGATGCTCGGGTTCTTTTTTCGCAGCGCAGCGTGAAGTTGCTTGCTAATCTTCCGTACAACATCTCAAGTCAATTGCTCCTGACGTTTTTGAAATATCCGAGTCCGATCTTGTTGTGGTTGTTAATGTTACAAAAGGAAATGGCGTTACGGCTTTCAGCTTTACCGTCCACGGGTAATTACGGAGCGCTTACCTTGCGCGTGCAATTACATCATCGCGTTGAATATCTGCGCGCGATTCCAGCAAATGTTTTTTTCCCACAGCCTGATGTCGATTCTGCGCTCGTGCGAATCACGCCGCGCGATGCCCTTGAGCTACCTGAGCGCGATGATGAGTTGCTTATGAAGTTGATTCGATGTGGCTTTTCTCAAAGAAGAAAGCAGTTGCAAAGATTGCTTCGCGCCTACGTCGCAGATTGGAATGACGCCGCTTCCAATCTGGATCTTAATCCCAAGGCTAGAGCAGAAGAGTTGTCGCTGGTTCAGTGGATTGGCTTGGCGAATTACATCGCACCGACCATCCGCCCCGAGACTCACGCAATCAAGGACGAACAGTTCCCAGTGGTCGATGAAATGGATCGGGTTTTACGCCATGCAGGCCGCTCCGAAGTGCATGGGAATAACTTGTATCATCGCGCTGTCCACATCCTAATTTTCAACGACGCAGCCGAACTTTATCTGCAGCAACGCTCTCGCTGGAAAGATCGACATCCGCTTCTGTGGGACTCGAGCGCAGCGGGTCATGTAAGCGGTGCGGAAAATTACGACGAAGCGGCGAACCGCGAGTTACAGGAAGAGCTCGGCATAAATGTTCCACTTGAAAAGCTTCTCAAGGTTTCCGCTTCGCCGCAGACCGGCCAAGAGTTTATCTGGCTTTATCGAGGACAACTACACGGCAATATTAGGCCCAACCGCAGTGAACTCGAAAGCGGTGCTTTTGTCGCCCCGACGGTCGTGGATGGCTGGACCGTGGCACGACCGGAGAATTTCGCGCCTGGATTCCTGCAATGCTGGCAAGCTTACCGCCGAAGAGAGAGAGCGGTTAACCTTATTTGAAGCCCACAAATTTGCGCTTGGGCAGCCTGCGCATGGCTGTGCGCCTAAACTTCCGTGCCGCACGCCTCGCCGCTTCCTTCCCTCCATAGATGCTGTCGCTAAACATCTTCGTTACTACTTTGGTTCCGCGAAGAAAATGCACCTGAAAACCGTGCGTCTGTTTCTTCGCGCGCGATTTTGTGTCAATACGCCGGATGTTCGCTTCCGAATTGGGATTGGGACGTCTTCGCATAAGAAGCAGTTAAGTTAACGAGAACCTATCTGAACAACGGGAGGAATCAATGAACCTGAGTCGAGTTAACCGTACGGCCCAATTTTTCTGGCGGCGGGAGGTTCCAAGAACGCCATTTTTTTTCGTATTCCGTGGCAGGTAACAATGCGTAGCAAGGATGCCGCTTCGCCCTCAGCCAAGTTATCAGCTTTACGAGGTTTACTTCGGCCATAGTCGTGCAACCAGTCGTGGGCCGATTCAGACCGCGCCGAATATGGAAGAAAATCGCGCTGCCGACTCCGGGAACCGGTGGATTGGAATTGTGCCGGATTTCAACGAGCCAGTGATATGCAAAATCGCCCGAGCGCATTTTTTCGTGCGTGTAATTGTCCGGAGGATTCTTGGGATCAATTACGATATGACGATTGTAATTCGGCGACCGGGGGTCATCGCTCCACACGTCTGCTTCGGTCACCTGGTGGTACGGGTAATCGGCCCCAGGGGGCAAATTCGAATCGTAACCAAAAACTTCGCCGACCTCGAAAACTCCCGCGGGCGCTCGTCCATCGCGTTCTTTCTTTCGAAGTCCTGGCTCGTTCTGCCCAGCTAGTCCTGTTCCCCACGCGACGCCGTTTTTTCCAAACAATACAGGGAAAGATCCAGCCACGGGCGACCAATCGCCACTGCGTGATCGCTCAAACAATCGCAAGTCCCCGCGCATTGAGTTCCATGTTGGCGCGATACCGAGTATGAGCTGAGTGCATTCGTCTGGAACTCCGTCGGCATTGGCACTGCTTGCCAGCAACATCAGCGAGCAGATTAATAAATAGTGAAAGATCGATATAGGCATTTCCAGACTACTGCGAGCTGAGTTGATCCGGCGCAACTGCTTTTCGTGCTTCAATTCTACATCCGAAGGAATGACACCTGCCGATACTTGTATGGCAGCGCTGCAGCTGACCCTGAGCGCTCAACGTTTTGGTTATTCTATGAAAACATCACTCTTATTCGGAACAGCGTTTGCCATTTTGGGTGTGGCCGCTGCTCCCATGTTCGCTCAAACCCAGACTACAACCAGCACCAGCGGTGCCGGCTATGTTCAAACGAGCAAGCTTATCGGCACAAAAGTCAAGGCCTCACAAGGCGAAGACATCGGCGTAATTAAGGACGTGGTGCTCGACCGCAACACCGGGTGCATGGCTTACACCGTTCTCTCAGCCGGCGGCGGGGGTACTCGCGCTACTGGACAAGCAAAAACCGTTGCCGTTCCGTGGACGGTCTATTCCCCCTCATCCGATCCAAGCGTTTTAATGGTTCGCGTCGAGCGGGAGAGGATTTATAACGCGCCTGAGTTCGATTACGCGCGCATCGATGAATACGGGACGACTGGTTACATTAACAACATCTACTCCTACTACGGCGTGAGTCCTCAGGCTGGAGTTGGAGTAAGCGGCGGAGTTTCCGGAACCGCGACGACAGGCACTGCGACGACCACTGGTGCAACCGGGGGAGCTACGGGCGCCGCGAGCCCGACAGCACCGGCTTCACCTGGCGCGACGTACTCGCCGGGAACTGCATCCCCAAGAGCAACTGCCTCGCCTCGTGCGACCTATTCCCCGACGGGAGCTGCTTCCCCTGGAGCGACTGCTTCACTAGGCGCGGGTGCGGAGAGAACCGTTTCGCCAGGCGCAACCGCGACAGCAACGTCACCCAGCGCGACTAGAGGCAGAACCAGAGCCAGCGTGACACCGTCCTCTCCACGCGGCCAGACTGAGACAGCGCCTCCGAGCGCGACTGGAGAAAGTCCATCGGAGACCACAAGCAGTCCAACCGAAGGCAAGAAGTCTTCGCGTCATCATCGAACCGAAGGCAGCTCTACGACCGAGCCAAGCGCAACACCGCAATCGCCGGAGGAATAATAAGGATAACGGCCGGTTTTTAGAGCGATATAAATTCAGGAAGATCGCGAAACCGCAGGAACGAAAATGTTCCTGCGGTTTCTTTTTGGAGTAAGAGGCTAAACACCTTTCCATTACGTCTGCGCGGTTTCTATCGCAGCCGTGTCTGCGGGAAGGTATTTCGCACCGATGATCCAAGCCAGGCCGGAGGCAAAGATTATTCCAGACACAAACAGAAACGCTACATGCATGTTCGTATGCCCGCCTATGTAACCAAGCAACCAGAAGGCCTGCACGTCGCCCAATGCGTGGATGACGAAAATGTTTACGGCAAATGCCGTCGCGCGCACGGCCGGTAGCGAGACGTTGGCCAGCGCCGTGTTTGAAGGACCTGTGTTCAAGAACAAGAAAAAGATTGCGAAGAACATCGCGACCCACGCTGCGGGAAACGGAATATAAAGGGTCGCAATGAAAAACGGACATGCGATCAGCATCCCGATTCCCGAGACCCAGAAATAGGAACCAGCGAAACGCGGACGCAACTTATCGGCGACAATGCCGCCCAGAAGCGTCGAGATCAGACCAGCGACTACAGTGATCAGTCCGAAGATCGTCCTGCTCATGGCTGGGCTTTGATTTCGATATTCCAGATACGCCGATACCCAATATCCCAAACCACCGGTTACAAAAGTCATCAAGGTTTGTGCGACGCAGTTGATGAGATAAGAGCGCGTGCGGAAAAGCCTCAGGTAATTCCTCAGGCTGCGGCGCGGCGATTCTTGCACCAGGTGATGTTCAGTAACCCGCGGATCGCGTTGCCAGAAACAGAGCAGACCCAGCAGCAAACCAGGCGGCGCCACGAGATAAAATGCCCAGCGCCAGCCGAGGTGAGCACCGACTAATCCGCCGATGACATAGCCCAGCGCGCTGCCGACCGGAATCGCGGCGCAAAAAATCGCCATCACCCGGCCGCGTATTTCGATCGGGAAAAGATCGGACAAGATTGTTGGCGCAGCCGGGCCGTAGCCGCCTTCGCCAATTCCAACGCAAATTCGCGTCGCAAAAAGAATGGCGAACGTCACCGCCAAACCGGAGCCGCCACTGGCCAGACTCCACAAAATCACAGCGGAACCAACGATGATCCATCGCGAGAACCGATCGGCGAGCAAACCGAGAATCGGCGCGCTGATCATGTAAGTTACGAAAAACGCGTCGCCGAGCAGACCGGTCTTCGTCATAGCGTTTACGTCGCCAGCTGCAAAAAAACTCGCGCGAATATCAGGCTCAAGTGCGGCCAGAACTTGCCGGTCAATGTAATTAAACAAATTGATCCCGAGCAGAAGCAACAGCGCACCGTGCGCGCCGCTGGTCGATTTCTTCGCACCGCCTTCCATCGCTAGTTACCGATTGCAGTTTGCCCAGCGTTGATTGTAAATCATAAACAATGGCTTCCGTCTCCGCGGCTGAGCACGCCTTGTATTTTTTCGGACGGGCACTGGTGCGCTGTTTTTATCGCGTCACCGCGTTCGGCACAGAGGATTTGCCGAAAGGCGGATTCCTTCTCCTGCCCAATCACATTACGTGGGTGGATGCAATCGTGCTGCAACTCGCTTGTCCACGCCCGATTCGCTACATCATCGACGAGGAATTTTATCGCAAACTTATCCTGCATCCGTTTTTGCGGGTCGTGCGCTGCATTCCCATCGATATCCGCCATCCGCGTTCAGCCATTCGCGTGGCTGCTGAACAAATCGCCGCTGGCGAAATCGTTTGTCTTTTCCCCGAGGGACAGCTGACGCGTTCGGGGACTTTGTTGCGTTTGCGGCGCGGCTACGAAGTTATCGCGTGCCATGCCAAATCGCCCGTCGTCCCGGCGTGGCTCGATCAACTTTGGGGTTCGATCTTCTCCTTCCAGGGTGGACGTTTCTTTACGAAACTGCCGAGGAAAATTCCGTACCGTGTCACCGTCTCATTTGGCAAACCGCTTGATTGTGAAAGCGCCGACATGGCGACGGTGCGGGAGGAATTGCTCAAGCTCGGCGAATTTTGTTTCAGCCGGAGACCGCTGTTAGATCGACACCTTGGTGAAGCATGCGTCCGCGGATTGAAGAGAAGACCTTTCGCGATTGCGGTCGTCGACGGACTCGATCACAGCGTTTTAAGCCGGTCGAAATTGCTCGGGGCCGCCGCGGCCTTAAGCTGTTACCTTCGTAAAGAGGTTCCCGATGAGCGGATCGCTATCGTCTTGCCAGCAAGCAAGGGATCTGTGGTGGCAAATTTGGCTGTGACGCTGGCGGGAAAAATTCCTGTCGATCTTAACTTCACGGCCGGGCGCGCTGCAAATGAGTCGTGTTGCAAACACGCGGACCTGCGCGTCGCAATTTCAGCTACGCAATTCATCGACCGGCTGAAGGATTTTCCATGGCCCCAACGGGTGTTGAAGCTGGACGAGATGATGCCGGCAATGAAATGGAGAATTCTGTTTTGGTGGATAACGTCGATCTTGGTCCCGACGCGATTACTGTTGCGGCTTTTGCAAATTCCAAAAGACGGCGGTCCCGCCGAAGCTATCCTGCTTTTCACGAGTGGCAGCACGGGAGATCCAAAGGGCGTCGTGCTTAGCCATCGCAATATAGTCGGCAACGTCTCGCAATTCCGGGAATTACTCAACGCCAAGAAGGACGATGCCATTCTCGCATCGCTGCCTTTTTTTCACACCTTTGGATCGACTGTGACGCTGTGGTACCCGCTCATCGAAGGCGTCCGTATAGTCACGTATCCAAATCCGCTGGAAGCCGCTAAAAATGCCGCGCTAATCGAACGGCACAAGCTGACGCTGCTGCTTGCTACCCCTACATTTCTCCGTGCTTATCTGCGCAAAGTGGAACCGCATCAATTGCGGAGTTTGCGACTCGTAATTACCGGCGCGGAAAAACTCCCTCTCGATCTTGCCAAAAGTTTTGAAGAGCGGTTCGACCAAAAGGTCTTTGAAGGCTACGGACTAACCGAAACCGCGCCGGTGGTGAGCGTGAATTTGCCCGAACCGCAACCAACTAAACCCGGCGAACAGGTCCAGCCGTCGAGTCGTCTTGGCTCAGTCGGGAAAATGGCACCCGGAATCGCCGCCGAAATTCGTGAGCCGGAAACCAATCGCAAAATTTCATTACACGACAGCGGAATGCTTTGGCTGCGCGGGCCAAATATCTTTGAAGGTTATCTGCACGAGCCGGAACGGACCGGGGACGTTTTGCGCGATGGCTGGTTCAAAACCGGTGACATCGGCCGGTTCGACGAAGACGGATTCCTCTACATCGAAGGACGCTTATCTCGCTTTTCGAAAATCGGCGGCGAAATGGTGCCGCATGAAGCCATCGAACACAAAATCGTCGATTTACTCGGCTTCTCGGGAAGAGATGAGCGCACGATTGCGATTGTGGGCGTACAAGACGAAACTAAAGGCGAAGCGCTCGTCCTGCTCGCCGCGGCAGATGTCGATCTAACTCAGCTACGCACAAAACTTCACGAAGCCGGCGTCCCCAATTTGTGGATTCCAAAGAAAATACAGTCCGTCGAATCGATCCCTGTCCTCGCCTCGGGCAAACTCGATCTGAAAAAATGCAAAGAACTCACTGGAGGGAAAGAATAGTTCAAGACTGCGGCTTGTGACTCAGAGACAAGCGTCTGCTGCTACCATTAGTGCGCGCCGCGATAGCTCAGCTCAGGCTGAGGTGAAGCAGTTTGGTTTCGGCCAATTCCAAGGAATTGGAGACTTGGACCGAGTGCGCTGAAGGCGGCTGCAGCCAAAGCTTTGTGGCCTTCGATTGACGGATGCCACGCGTCTGCGGGGTTTATTAACTCTAGGCGACTGAAATTCACTTTTGCCAGGGCATCAGAATACTGCACCCGAACATTAGAACTGTCCGCTAGCTGCATTTCGCCATTCAACATTAAACTAAGCCGGACCATGTTCTTCTGATAAGGCGGCTTCAGAGACTCGAAACTGCGATTGCCACTTTCCAAATACGGATAGAGCGTCGGATTACTCGCGTGAAGCGCCTCCGCCTTTCGTCGCGCTTTAAAAAATGTGTCGAGATTCGCCAATCCGAAGACGACGATCGCCACCTTGTGGTTCTCCGTTTTTGCGCGATCGATCAGAGCTTGCAGCGGTTCGGTATAGTTCACTCGAAACTGCGTGGCCATTTCTTGCAAGCGCTTTTCGGGGTGTTCGCGTTCAGGCGCAGAGAGTCCTTCCGTCCAGTCGAGATTGTTGTGTCCAATCCAAATCATGATCAAATCCGGAAATCTTTTCTTGCGCAAAATTTGATGCGCTTGCCCGGAGAGGTTGCGCGTTCGAACGATCCTTCTGCGGAAGCCGTCACCGGCTCGGCTGGACGCGACCAGGGCCCCGGCGCCGTTGTATTCTGTAGCAACGAGCGGTGTAAAAGCTTCCAATCGTTCGTACACACTACGAATGCTTGCCGGATCAGGATCGGTATCGAGAAACCAGTTCTTGTGCCGCTGGGTTCTAGCTCGCCAAAACAAGCTGGCGGGCGACGATATATAAAAATGTTGCGTTAGACTGTCACCCATCATCGCCACATGCGGCAATCGGCGGACCAGTTCTGCTCGGCTGATTCTGCCTCTCCGATACTCCAGATAATCGTTGTAAAATGGAGATGAAGCTTGTGAAACCCGTTCGCGATAATCTGGGGTCGTTGCCGTCGGTTGATCGCTCGCCACCCGGTCGAACAAAAAGATCAAATCGACGAGGTTGGCCGCGATTTGTTCCCCAGCCTTGACTGGCAACGGCGTTGGCGGATTTGCGAATTCTTCCGTGCCGACTGCAGAAAATGGATTCAAAAAGACGAAGAACACTGCGAGCAAAAGAAATCGCACACGTGTGAGCATTTCACACCAGACTCGCAGGATTACAAACGAACGCCAATTTCACGACTACCGTGTGAATTTGCGTCGATCGTTTGTCTCCAGCAAACTCGATCTGATGCGCACATTGTTTCACTCATTCGCAAATTGCGCGGCGCGAATTTCGATGAAATTGCTGTTTGAGGGCGTCGCGCACGTTCGCGTGTTGAAGCGTGGAAACGCGAATCACGACGGTGGATTTCTTTTGGCGGCAAATCATATCAGCCATTTTGATCCTTTTATCATTTCATCGGTCGTGCGGCGCAAAATCGATTGGATGGCAATGGCGGAGTTTTTTCCGCTCCCGGTGCTCGGATTTCTTTTGCGAGCCGTCGATGCGTTCCCGGCGGACCGATATCGCGCGGATCGGAAGACGATCCGCACCGCGATCCAGCGGCTGAAGCAGGGCCGGATTATCGGCCTTTTTCCCGAGGGCGGCATTCGTGACGGACCACGCTCGCTCCTCGAAGGCGCGCCGCTGCGACCTGGGGCGTCGACTCTGGCGCACATCTCCGGAGTTCCGATTCTGCCGTGCGTGATAGTCGGTAGCGATCGCCTCTACTCAAAGAAAAGCTGGCTGCCGCTGCGACGCACCCCGATCTGGATCGCATTCGGCAATC
>WNFR01006073.1_pt1 | contig 12343 bp, 9 predicted proteins | sample 5400221 | NCBI WGS metagenome assembly WNFR01 (sample SAMN13153357, study PRJNA577476) | soil metagenome | isolation source: 40 cm soil under Madrone tree | place: USA:California | collected 2016-06-14 | reverse complement strand
TGGATGCCTACCTAGTGTTTGCCGACGAATCGGGCTTCCTTTTGATTCCTCATGTGGCCAAGACTTGGTCCCCACAAGGATGTACTCCGGTTCACTATCACCGCCAGGGACGGCGAGATAAGGTCTCGGTCATTTCCGGAATCTCTGTCAGCCCGCAACGACAACGACTGGGCCTGTACTATCACCTTTACTTCGACAATATCGGGCAGGAGGAGGTTTGCACGTTTCTCCGCGGGTTGTTGCGCCATCTGCGGGGCTCGGTGATCGTCCTTCTGGATAATTCTTCCACCCACCAAGGGAAGCCCCTGCAACAACTTCTCGAACAGCATAGCCGTCTGCACATCGAGCACTTTCCCTCCTATGCTCCGGAGCTCAATCCCGACGAAGGAGTTTGGTCGCTGGCCAAACGTGTACTCGCCAATAGTTGCCCCAATGATCTCGAGGACTTGGTCGAGGACGTCATCCGGTCGATCAACGGTATTCGTAGCTCAACTCAGAAACTACGCGGCTGCATCGTGCAATCCGAATTGCCTTCTTTTTTGCGCTAAGCTATTGCATTCTTTATGCAGAGATCAGTAGTGAAGCTATCTGGTCGGTTTCAAGTTGTGTCTTGCGAACAAATTCTGAAGTCAGCATTCCATTTTGGATGCAGAGGCCAATGGAATAAACCAAGACCGCCGAGACATAGCCGACCGGCCCTTTCGGTAGTGCCAGAAGATAGATAGCCAACCCCTTTGGCAACACGAATGCCCACATCAGCATGGCGTAGACAGCGTATGCCTGAAGGACAATGCCGACATACGTGATGACGCATCTGGAAGTAGGCATTTCGCGGGTCCAGTCGTAGAAGGCGTACTGCAGCGCATGGCGAAAAAGGCCGGCGGACTTGTCGAGCTTCACTCGCTCGATGCGAAATGGCATCGCAGGAGTCTAACAAGAAGCAGCCGCGCTGGAGAAGGAATGGCAGCCGAACGGTAGATGTGGTCCGCTTTGTCACCTTAGCGATTGTGCCCGAGTGCTACCCTGAAGTTATCGGACAGACTGCAGTTTACTGTTTGCCGACATCCGGGAGTTTTCTCGTAGTAGCTCGAATCTCTCGTAGTGGCTCGAATCTAATGTTGTTATGGCCACTTCTAAGGGAAGCGCGTCAGCCGGATTTGCTTTATGCAGGACGAAAGCGATATGGTCCGAGTCTTGTCATAAAAACCACAGCCAGTAAAGTAGCCAGAAAGAAGCCCACCAGGACTGAACCATAAGCACCGGAGCGATCGAACCCTAGCCCCATGAGCCACGGACCTAAGGCGCCTGCCAAAACATAGGAGGCGAACGCATAGCCATAAACTTCACCAAAGGCGCGAAGACCGAAGTAGCGGCTGACCAAGTAGGCTATGATGTCTACCTCGGCACCCATTCCGAGACCGACTAAGAACACGGCGAGAAAAACCAGTCCAGACGCGGCCCCTGTTCGCAACAAAGCGATCCCACAGGCTGCAGCGCCAAATAGGCACATAGCCACACGCGGCGCAAAGAAGCGATCCAACAAGTACCCAGACCCCACTCTGCCAATCAGAAGAGCACTTCCTAGAAACGAGGTGGCCAAGGCCACGCGGTTCGGCGAGAATCCTTGGTCGCTGAGCAGCGGAACGAGATGCAGCACACACCCGTGGACGCTGGCACCGACTAGAACAATTGCGCCGACCATGAGCCAGAAGACTTTGCTGTGCCGGGCGTCCCGCCACGTCATCCCTTCCTCGCTGTTTTGTTTTTCGCCAGCACATCGTGCCGTGACTGCGCCATCTGGCAACAAGCCCATCTCTTCAGGAGACTCTTTCAGAAAAAATGCGACGATAGGTACGGAAACCACTAGGACAAGCAGCCCCATAACCATGTATGTTGAACGCCAACTGAGCATCGCGATGAGTCTCTGGGCCAGAACGGGCATTAGGATCGCGCCAGAGCCAATTCCAAACATTGTGAGTCCCAGGGCCAAGCCTCGGCGCTGGTCGAACCAGCGCGAGATGACCTTGACGTAGGGTATCGGTGCTGGCCCACTGCCCACAAAACCGAGCAAGGCACAAAATACGTAAAAGTTCCAGAGTTTGGCGGAGAGTAGGTGAGAGGAAAGCAAGAGCAACGCAAAGATGATGCTCGATAGGAAGATAACACTTCGAGCGCCGAAGCGATCGGCCAGCCGCCCGGTCAGCGGAGAGCTGATGCTTTGCAGAAGATTAGCAAGCGTGAACGCGAGAGATATACTGGCGCGGCTCGAATGAAACTCTTGAGTCAGTGGTTTGATGAAAACGCTAAACGAATAGACGATGATCGGGGCATAGCCAAGACAAAGACCGATTCCAGCAACTACGACAATCCACCAACCATAGAAGAACTTCGAGTGCTCGCTCGTCCCGGATTGCATCACGCCAGCTGGCTCATTGAAATGCGCGGATCAAACTCGCGCCCTCGGTTCAGCGACGCCGGTTTCTTTTGGCTTTCTTCCCCAAACCTGAACGAATAAATGCGAGATCACCAATGTGTCTGTATCGTCCAGATGGCACCGCAGTTCGGTCAGCCGTTTGTGGAATTCGGTCTCCGTCATTAGACCCTCCGCGAGAACTCGATCTCTCACGTTCTCTAGAAAATCGCACAAAATGTTGCGCCTATTGTTGCCGGGCGGGTAGAGATGAATCACCGGGTTCACCTGAATGTCGATGAGACCGGCTGCCCGGAACATTCGGTGCGTCTTTCTCCCCACGAACAAGTCGATCCCGTTGTTCCGTGAGTATGCCTCGAAGACTTCCTGCAGCCGATCCCAAGAAGGCGACGGCGGGTCACAGAGGAACGCTCCCCAGTCAGCTTCATGGCTGGCGACTACGCCTCCGGGCCGGGCCAAGTCGATCATTTCCTCCACGACGCGCTGTGGCTCGGGCACATTTACTAAAACCAGGCGGGCGTGCACCAGATCAAACGAAGCTCTCGGCAGGCCGGTTGCTTTGGCGTCTCCCTGCAGCACCTCTACATTCCGTAAGCTATGTTCGGCAATGAATTGCCGTGCCAAACGAACGGTTGGCTCACTCCGTTCGAGGCCCACTACCTTTCCATTTGCCCCGACCCGCTCCGAAAGCAGATCGAGAATCCCTTGCGGCCCGCAGCCGATGTCAATCGCTCGGTCACCGGGTCGAATGTTGAGTCGATCGAGGAGTCGCCTTGAGTCCGGCTCGAGTTCTCCGGGTTGCCTCCGGAGACGTTCTTCCTCATTCGCACTGTGCCCGAGGAGATACTCGTCAGGTTGTGAGGCAGATTGCGGCATAGCTCGGTTTCATTTCAGCGAATAGATTAGTCATACTTGCGTTGCGGCCAGCCTATAACATTGAGCCCTGGAGTCAATGCCCGTGACGCCGGAACGCCTTTATTTTGTTAGCGCCGGCGACTTGTGGCAGGGTGACCGAAAGCCACATTACTTTTAAGGGTTTCGTCGTGTCTCGGGATTGAGCCCTGGATCACGGGCCACTCTTCCATAACCGGGTTAGGTAAGAGTAGCCGACAAACAAGAAGAAATTTGGTTCTTTCCTGTTTCCTGGTCACTAGCCCGCAACCAGCGTTGCCCCGTCCCCTCCCCAAGTACGACGAATCCCGCAGGCTGGGAGACTTTTCAAAGTCGCGCCCCGTACTTGGGTCTAAAATCCAGTCCAAAGGAGCACACATGACCTCGCTCAGCAGAAACGCCAGAATCGCAGGACTCCTCTACCTCACACTCCTGACTGCACCCCTGCGCCTCATCTACATTCCCAGCAAGCTGTTTGTGGCAGGGAATGAGAGCGCAACAGCCAACAATATTGCCGCGCACGATGCGCTTTTCCGCCTCGGCATCCTCAGCGATCTGTTCACCGCGACCATGGCCATCTTTCTCACACTGGCCCTTTACCGGCTGTTCAAGGGAGTGGACCAAGACCTGGCTCGGCTGGTGGTAATCCTAGGCGCGCTGATGGTGACACCCATCTACTTCCTCAACACGATCAATGATGCCGCTGCGCTGCTGCTCGCCCGTGGGGCAGACTTCCCCTCTGCCTTCGACAAGCCGCAGCGCGACGCCCTCGTCATGGTGTTCCTCCGGATGCATGGCCAAGGGATACTTGCGAACGAGGTATTTTGGGGACTCTGGCTGTTTCCCTTTGGCCTGCTGGTGTACAGGTCGCGGTTTCTTCCGCGCGTCCTCGGCGTCTGGCTGATGCTCAACTGCTTCGCCTATCTGGCTACGAGCGTCACCGGTATATTATGGCCGCATTACGAGCAGAGGGTCTCCAATTGGGTTTTCCCGGTGATGTTCGGCGAACTCGCCATCATGCTGTGGCTCATCATCATGGGTGCCAAGGAGCGGCAGCCCCAGGCGTCCGCCGCCTGATCCTGGGGGATTAGCAGCGATACTGAACCAAAAGAAGTAGCGCTCTTGATCGATCGTCGGCGATCCGGAAGTGTGTGCTGAGCAGTGCGTTGTTCTGGAGGGTTAAAGTCCCTCTGGCGCTCAGATGAGGGGCGCCATATCCAAAAGTGGGGGGTAATAGCCTCGCTGGCCGGAGAAAGCAGAAGGTATGGAGACGTCTAAACGGGCACGAAAGCGAAAGCTGGATATAGCCAAGACGGACCTGGAGCCGCTGCTTGCCGTACTCCGGAGGGCAGGGTGTCCACCGTAAGATCCCTCGATCACGGCACGCATCTTAGGCGGCGCCAACTTCACGGCTTCCGCAATCGCACCATCGAGCCGCGCGATCCGTGCTGCTGCATGCTCGACCTCGTGCAGGTAATCCAGCAGCGTGGCTTCCTGCGCCATCTGTTCGAAATGTACTTCCTGTTTCACCCATTCCAGGTACTTTATCGTCCAAAGCTTTATCCCCATCGGCGGTCGTCGGCCTTGCCGCAACAGAAACTTATTCAACCGATGCCGTGCTCGAAGTTCATCTTTCTTGGCCGCTTCCCGGGCGCGAACCAGATCCCGCAACGCCTCGTGAGCCGCATCCGGCACCCACACCGGCGTTAGCTCTCCTGCCCGATAATTCCGCGCCAGCTTTAAAGCATCCCGCCGATCCGTTTTCACGCGATCCCCGGATTTCACCGGCACCAGGGTGGGCGCAACCACTTCGCACTTTGCGACGCTGACTCACAGCGAGGCGCAAGCTGGAGCCGTAAAGATGTAATCATCTCGCCAGAGTGCGTGGCGAGATCGAGCGCATCTCGGCTTCAGGAGGAATACCGCAGCGTGTGACGACTCTGGATACAAGCCGGCACGAAGGGACGCACCGCTGGCCTTATTTCCTGCCCGATGGAAATCATTTCTTGTTTATGTCGGCGCTCCTTGGTCCTGTCAGTGAAGATAATGTCTTCTATCTGGAATCGCTTGACAGCAAAGCAAGCAGAATCCTGTTCCACGGCAGTTCGCCAATAGCCTATGCCAAGGGACAAGTGGTTTATCTTGCCGACAGCACGCTGATGGCAAGACCCTTCGATCCCGCAAAACTGGATTTCACGGGAGAGGCCGTTCCCATTGCGCAGGGCGTCCAGTTTGACCCTCTTTTCAGCAATGGAATTTTTTCGGTATCGGAGGATGGCGCGTTGTTGTACCAGCAAGGGAAAGGAGCTAGCGAGCATTCTCTACTATTGTTCGACCGTACAGGAAAACAGTTGGCAAGTCTCGGCGAAGCGTCCGCCAGTTCGGCTTCCCGATTTTCGCCCGATGCGAAGAGTCTGGTTTTTGACTTGATCACTACAAACACCGGCAAGGTAGATCTGTGGATGCAGGAGATCAGCTCGGGAAACCGAACTCGCGTCGCGAGCGATCCTTTGAACCTGGTGTCCCATTCCGCGGTGTGGTCTCCAGACGGAACACGCCTGGCTTACTTTTCCGAGAGGAATGGGAAACGCGTGATTTACATCAAGTCAGTCAACCAAATTGCAAGGGAGGAAGAACGGTGGGAAGCAAAGGACGATGCGTACTTGGGCGCGGATAGTTGGACGCCAGACGGCAAGTTCCTGATTCTGACGGAACGGCCAGTTCGCATTGAGGGATTTCGTATCGCGCTAATCCCGGTTGCGGGCAAAGATAGCCCCGCGACGTTGCTCGAAGTCAAAGGCGCGAACGTGGACCAGGGCCAGGTTTCCCCGGACGGTCGGTGGATTGCCTATCGCTCGGACGAATCCGGGAAGAACGAAATCTACATTACGTCGTTTCCGAAGCCGACAGGAGAATTACAAGTATCGATTGCTGGCGGCGTAACACCGCGATGGAGGCACGACGAGAGAGAACTCTACTACCTTGCTCCGGACAGAAAGTTGATGGTCGTGGATTTGAAAGAAATCAGCGGTTCACTGCAAGTGGCCTCGATCAGGCCCTTGTTTGAGTTGTTTTCGACGATGTATCTGACGGCAGCCGGAGTCAACCAGTATGATGTTACCCGGACTGGTGATCAGTTCGTCATAGATTCGGTAATCGCGGACGAATCGACTGCGCCGCTCAATCTCGTGGTGAACTGGACGGCGGAGTTGAAGAAAAAATGAGCCTGGCGGCCCGGAAGCAAACTCGGACCGTATATTGGATCTTCCAAACGAGTAACTCCTGGTTTGTCGATTATTACCGGCAATTACGCAGCATTACCACCGCAAAGCAATTTGCTAGGCTGATTTTCGCCGACTATCTGGTCAGCAACGTACCTAAGTTGACTGGAAAATTATGCGAACCGTGAGAATTTGGTGTGCCCGAACCGCGATTTTGAAGGTGTGTACATCCTCCGGCACAATTGGCTTCTGATCGCGTTCGACTGCATCCGTGGCAACGATCTTGCTTATCGACAGCAGTGGCGCATGGATTGTAACGATACGCGGCTCGCCGCCCAGATCGATGAATCGCAGAATAGTCCCATTGCCGTCTTCCGCCGGCTTCCACGTATCGAGGAGGAGATCGGGATCATCGATCGTAAGAAGACTCGCCTCATTTCCATTGAGCGGCCGAGGCAGGTCGAGGGCCTTGTCCTGTGAGCGGATTTGGTCCTGCTCCAGCGGTGTCGATTCTTCCCAGCCCATGCGGCTCAGCGCAGCTGCATCCGTGCGTGTCGCGCTGGTCATGACGTAGCGGAAGCGGAAGTGCCCACCTTGCGCGGCACGATAGTTGGTGTGCCAGTAGTTGTTCATGACGTAGGAGAAGATGTTCCCCGGTCGCCGGCCGAATTCCGTCGGCCATTCGCCGCGATTGATATCCCCAAACGTCGCCAGTGGTGCGTCGAGCGGCATCACCGTCGCCGACACGCCATCCTGCTCGACGGAAATCCAATGCTGAATTGAGAACCACTCGTGCCCCGCGCCCGGATACATGTCCCTGGCCGGATCAACGACTCCGTTCTGAATCTCATACTGAAATTGCGCGTGCGTCATAGCAAACGGAAAGGCAAAGTAGACCGCCTCTTTTCTGAGTTCAGGCTTCTTGTCAATCTCTTCGATCAGTTCAATCTTCTTTTCGCCATTGTAAACGCGGACTTCCGTATGAATCTCCGGCGTGTTTTCCGCCGATGAGGAAAGCTCTGCGCGCCAGCCCCATGGCGTTTGCTCCACGGAGATCAACCGTCCGTCTTTGGCCGCATGAGGATGCAGCTCAGGCTTGGGAGAAACGGCGCGGTACTGAAGAATGCTGTTCGGCTCCTCATCACCCCCGGTGACATAGACATATTGGCCGAAGCGCCAAGAGCTGTAGGTATCGACCAGCTCTTTATTCAATTCCTTGTCATAGATGCTGCGGATGCTGCCTGATGCCGGATCGAGTTCGACGCGATAGAACCGGCTCTCGATGGTCGTCGAGGTTGTTCTTTGTGAGGCCGGCGGGGCCGTGTGCGTGGCGCGGAGTTCGTAGACCTTGTATCCCACCGGCGGAACATCCGCGGCGCGAAACTCGACCCGGCGAAAATTGGGGCCTTCGTGGAGAACGATATAGTGAATCGGTTTTTTCGTAGCGCGATCGGCGATCTCCAGGTCTTTATCGAGGTCGATTGTCACTTCGCCATCGCGCTTCCAGTTCAAGGGATTGAAGACGATGAGGCTATCCACGCCGGCTGCGATGGAGTCGGCCAGAGAGGCCACGCCGTTGCGGAGAATGTCGTTGCGCTGGTTGGTAGCGGTCGTTACTCGTAAATCCTTTACATGCAGTTGCTCGATCGCTTCGTCACTTTCGGGATCGGAAACGCTGTTCCAAGAGGTCCAGGTGTGCTCGTCGAAAAGCACCATGTTGGACCACATCGAGTGCAACTCCTCGCGATTCACAGCGAGGCGGGGATTCACGAGCGTGGCGAGTGTGGCCAGCTTCTCGGCCGAGAGAGCGCGGCTCTCGTTCTCCCTCTCCATGGCTGCGTAGAGTGCGTCCGAGCCGATGCCGTCTTCCCAATAGGGACCGCCATCTCCGCGGACCGTTGGGATCGCGTTACCAAACTGTTGCGCGATGTTATCAAGGGCATCATGAAAACCGGAGTATTCGATGTGCGGATAGGCATAGAGCGCATTCCATTCGTCCGCCAATGCAGCCTGCTGCGGAAACAGGTCGGTGTTTTCAACCTGCGTGCCGAAAAGGATCGCAGAGCTGGCGAGATAAGTAGGGCGCTGGTACATCTCGAGGAAGAGCGGCAACACTTCCTCACCGGTTTGCGTGAGCGGAGGCAGGCCAAACAGGAACTGCATCTGCATGTAATGGCGCGAATACCACATCAGCACCTTGCCGCCGTCGGGCCCTTCCCACCAGAACGGTGTGTTCTCGTTGAGATGTCCCTGCAACAATACCGGCGCACGATCATTGTTGCTGCCGGCAGCAAAGTACGGAATGCCGGCCGCAGCCAGAATCGAAGCATAGGACCAGGAGTAGGAGGGCACGTCCGTGATGTTGGCATAGTTGAGCGGCGTGCCGTGAACGCGGCTGAAGTTCGCGCTGGGGTACAAGGATCGGATCAGAGTTTCGGCGGAGGGAAATCCCGTCAGGAGATTGCTGGACTGCGCGGGGATGTAGATCTTCTGCTGGCGGATGGCTTCGACGATACGGTCCTGTTCGGCCGGCGTGCGTGAGTGCAAAAACTGGTCGAGGTTCCACTGGCCGTCCGTGCTGAAGCGGAAGGCGGGGTGTTGCGCGGCCATATCCATGGCCTCATCGAGAATGCGGCTCTGTATGGCGGTGACTTTGGCCTGGTAATCGCTATAGCCCACATCCAAATGCACGTGAGGCACAAGAAAGAGCGTCCAGTTCTTTTGCGGCTGGAGGGTCTCCTGCACATGCGCCGTGTGGCCATTCAAAATCACGGTAAGCGTGGCGTGCGTATCGGCGACGAACTCGGGAACCTCGAAAGGGATACGTTCTTCACCGAACTCCTGATCGGCGCCGAGAGGTGCGCTGAAAGTGTGGCCCGCAACGGCAAGCTCAACGCGCCCGGAACGAGGACGCTGACTGTAGCGAACGAAGACGTCGACTCGTTCGTCCAGGGATGCGCCATGTTTCTGAAAGAAGATGGTTGGCTCTGCATGCGCGGTGATGGCTGCTGGAACGAGATCCACCTGCTGCAATTCGATGGCGTCATAGGCGAACCCAGCATCGGGAACGATTTTGTTGCCTGAGGGGACGGCTTGGACGGAGATGCTATTTGTACCGGTTTTCAGCCACGAGCCTGGAAAGTCGACTTGGACTTCGGCATGCGCATACGCCGGATAGAAGGCTGCCACCATGTCGCCCATGTTGTAGTCGAGCCGCGGATGGAGATAAAACACGCCCAAACGGCCGTTGATTCCCACGCGCAAAGCGGGAACACTGGAACGCTCGATGAGGAACGATACTTTCAGGCGATAAGCTGGGTCAGGCCTGCCCCCTATGGAGAAATCGATAGAGCGCGGTGCAGACGCGGGATCTGGAGGTTTGCCTGGCCAAGCAACAGGAGCGAAAGCATACCAGGCCGTGCGCGGCTGGTCCTGACCGGCGACAAAGTGAACGGCACCATGAGGCTCTCCGCCGGCAAATTCGCCGGAGGAGCCGTCGAAGGCACCAACCGTCCACACTGTCTTGTCGGCGCCCTGAGCGAACGATACCAAAGACGTCATCAACGTAAGCGCAAGCGCAACGGCTTTCACCCTCATAACCTCTCCACGCAGAGGCCTGCTGCGGCCTCTGCAAAACAAAATTCGTCGAATCCGTGCTCTAAACGCACTTAGCTGTCGCGGCCGCCATGTATCACTGACAAAGAAGCACGAGTTACTCTCGCGCTTTGCGGACAGTGGCAGGGGATGGTCCAACCTCCAACAGGGAACGCATCGCGCCCGCCATCGCTGAAAGCATTGTGCCAATGGCGACTTGATAACTGGCGCTGTCTCAAGCATCGCCTCAGCGGCTTTCCGCGACTGCTGATTGACCTGTTTGATCAACGCGTGGCGACCCACGTCGGTCGCGACGCGATAAAGCGCCACGGACATTTCTGCGCCCTCCATCTTGGCGTCGACAAACGCTTCCACCATCTCCTTAATCATTTCGGCTAGTAGTTTATGACATGCGTTCTCACAAGCAACCCCAACCGTTGCCCCCTACGTTACTGAGATGACTTTCCAGTCGCAAACAGCAATGACTGCTTACGGGGTGCCCACTGAGACCCCGGCCCGCAGTCCGGTGCGGTCATCCTGTTCGAAGGCGAATGACTGGCGATTTTGTGGCAGAAAGTGGTCACTTTGCGGGGCTCACAGACAGCCTGATTGGGTTCGCATGTGACTGCTTGCCGAGCGCGCAGTCGCAAGACCAAAAGTTTCTCCTGGACTTCGATTGTGACTCTGGCGAAAAGGGAATCTATCTGGCAGTGTTAGAAAGTGAAGATGTGAATAAATTTTGGTTTACTTAGCTAAAGCCTGGGATTCCCAGGAATTATACGGCCTTTCCACCCAGGGTTCGAACATCGTTCTAACATCTTAAATATGATGACAAGAAGAGAGTTTTTCCGGTTGGCTGCACAATCTGCGACAGCCGCGATGCTGGCCCGTAATCACAGCGCTGCGGCGGAACGGAACGAAGCGCATCGCGTAACTCCGCGTCGCGGACGGCAGCTCCTCGATTTGCAACAGCGGTTTGTGGATTTGCGTTTCGGCATGTTCGTGCACTTCAACATGGCGACATTTCAGGACCGCGAATGGGGTGATCCGACGGCACCCCCTGATCTGTTTCATCCCGGCGCTCTCGACACGGATCAATGGGCCGCTGCGGCGCGGTCGGCCGGCATGACTTGGGGCTGCCTGACGACCCGGCATCACGATGGCTTCTGCATTTGGCCGACAAAGACATCGGCGGCAAGCGTAGGGCAGACATCGCATTCGACCGACGTTGTGCGGGCCTACGTGAATTCATTTCGCAGGGCAGGCCTGCGGGTGGGCCTCTATTATTCGATCCTGTCGCTGCGCGACGATATCCGCCATTTCAACATCACTCCGGCCAAGGTAAAGCTCATCAGAGATCAGCTGACGGAACTGCTCACCGGCTATGGAGAGGTCGACATCCTCATCACTGATGGATGGGATGCACCGTGGAGCCGTATTACTTATGAAGAGGTACCGTTCCCGGAGATCTATGAGCATATCAAGAGTCTGCAGCCCAACTGCCTGCTCTGCGATCTCAACGCCAGTCAATATCCTTCGGGCGGACTCTACTATTCCGATGTGAAGGCGTTTGAGCAGAATGCCGGACAGAAGGTCCCTGAAGACAGCGACGTACCGGCCCTTTCATGTGTGACCCTTACGGACGGTTGGTTCTGGAAACAGCGGGACTCGAACGGACATCTCAAGGCGGTGACGACCGTGGTGGACGAGTGGCTTGAGCCGCTGAATCGCAGACACTGTAACTTGATTCTGAATGCTCCCCCAACCCGTGAAGGACGCCTGGCTCCGAACGTTATGAGCCGACTGGAAGAGATCGGCAAAGCGTGGAAGCATCCCGGGCCCATGGCAAGACTCAGCGAGCACGTTGTAATCACGACACGGAACCTGGCGAAGGGCAAGCCCATTCGTGCTAGCTCCTACCCGGATACCGTGGGACCGGATGAGGCGAACGACGGTGACTTCAGATCGAGCTGGTACCCGGATGAAGGCGAAACCTCTGGCTGGTTGGAATTGGATCTGAGAAAGCAGGAGAGCTTCAACGTTGTCTCGCTGGTGGAGCCTGTCGGTCGATGGGATGACTACCCGCAAAGCCGCATCCGGAGTTATCGTTTTCAGCGCTGGGACGGCGTGAAATGGATCACTCTGATAGGCGGTGAAACACCCGCACCGACGACAATTCTTCGTATTCCACGCGTCTCAGCGCAGA
>WNFR01018591.1_pt1 | contig 12347 bp, 4 predicted proteins | sample 5400221 | NCBI WGS metagenome assembly WNFR01 (sample SAMN13153357, study PRJNA577476) | soil metagenome | isolation source: 40 cm soil under Madrone tree | place: USA:California | collected 2016-06-14 | reverse complement strand
AGATAATCCGGAGTTTAGCTTCAAGACGGGCGTCGTTGAAGGGCGCGTAATTTCGATCAAAGAGATCGAGTCGCTGGCGACCATGCCGTCGAAGGAAGAAATTTACTCGAAGCTGTTGTTCCTGATGAATGCGCCGGCGCAGCGGCTGGTCACGGCGATGAACGCCGTGGGTCGTGATCTGGCGGTCGTGATCAATCAGGGAGTCGAGAAGCAGAAGTTTGCGAATGACGCTCCAGCAGGAGCGTAGAGATTTCTCTGCGAACTCCGGCAGTGGTCTCAGTGATCTCTGCGTGTCAAAAGCTTTTAACCGCAGAGTTCGCAGAGAGTGCCAGAGATCGCGGAACACGAATTTAGTAGGACGGATTTAGTTATCAGGTCAAGGGTTGCGCGAGTCTGAGACTGTTGCGTTGTCTGGCGCGGCAGATACGACGGAGCGCACTGGAAACTTGCCGGTAACGAAATTAGAAGACCGATAACTCAAAAAGTGGAGAACTGAAATGGCGGACTTGCAGCAATTGGAAGAATCAATCGTAGGGCTGTCGTTGCTTGACGCGGCGCAGCTGGTAAAGAAACTTGAAGAGCGGCTTGGTGTCTCGGCTGCCGCTGCCGCGCCTGTAGTTATGGCAGGCGGTGGGGCGGGTGCTGGCGCAGCCGCTGCTCCGGCCGAGGAGAAGACGGAATTTGCCGTGGTGCTGACCGCAGTTGGCGCTAACAAAATCAACGTCATCAAAGCGGTCCGCGAAGTCACCAGCCTGGGCTTGAAGGAAGCCAAGGACCTAGTTGACGGCGCGCCCAAAACGGTGAAGGAAGGCATCTCCAAGGAAGAAGCGGAGACGATTAAGAAGAAGTTCACCGAGGCCGGAGCGACGGTAGAAGTAAAGTAAACAGCTTGCGTCTTAACGAATTGCGTAGGGGCGGGTGCCTCACCCGCCCGGCCCGGACGAGGGCGTTCGGGGCTACATGATTCGGAACTGTGACGGCGTGAGCTGTCCGGCTAGCAATTTTAAGACCACCACTGGCGGATTTCTGGAAGTGGTGCTATTATTGTCATTAACAGCACCGCTTCTCACTTCATCCAGGTGAGCGGCCCTCCACACGATTGGACCTCGGGGAGCGGAGAGGGGCCGCGCAACACGGATTAGCAGACTGTCCTGCGGGCGGCAGGACGGGAACAGACATACTGGCGCGGAAAAGACAAAATTCAATCGGCCAAGCGCTGCCAATGGCGTCTGAGGGACAGGCTGTCCCCGCAGGCGCATTTGTGTGTCTTCTAGAAATTCGCATTTGCGCTCGGCGGTTAGCACCAAGGCAATTCGCCGAATGCTGAGCGTCAACTGCTGACTGCTGTTTCTCTCGCCCATGTTTTCCGCTGTGACGCAGCCCTAGGCTGCGCATAAAAGTTTGGGAGTATTCCGAATGTCGAAAAAGAACGGGTTCCGTCATCGTTTTGATTTTTCAAAGATTCCAGCAACCATCCAGATTCCTAACCTGATCGAAGTGCAGAAGCGCTCGTACGAGCGTTTCCTCCAAATGGACCGTCTGCCGAGCGAGCGCGAAGACGGCGGCCTTCAATCAGTGTTCCAATCAGTTTTTCCGATTACCGATTTTCGCAACGTCTCGCAGCTTGAGTTTGTGGACTACGCCATCGGCAATTGGGAGTGCAAATGCGGCCACTTGAAAGGTCTGCATCACCTGCGCACCACTTGCAAGAACTGCGGATCCACGGTCATCACTGATCCGTTTCATCCCGGCGACGTGCTTTGCCACAAGTGCGGCACCTACAACGCGAACACACCGGACTTCTGTAATAAGTGCGGCGACCCTGTTGGTCTGCAGCTGAAATATGACGTGGCCGAGTGCGAAGAGCGCGGCATGACTTACTCCGCGCCGCTCAAGGTCACGATGCGTCTGACCATTTTCGATAAAGACGCAGAGACCGGGAACCGTTCAATCCGCGACATTAAAGAGCAGGAAGTTTTCTTTGGCGATGTTCCGCTGATGACCCAGAACGGAACGTTCATCGTCAACGGAACAGAGCGCGTGATCGTCAGCCAGTTGCACCGTTCGCCGGGCGTGTTCTTTGAGTCTGCCAACAACCGTACGTATTTCCTGGGCAAGATCATTCCTTACCGCGGATCGTGGGTTGAGTTCGAGTACGACCAGAAGAATGTGCTCTACGTTCGCATTGATCGCAAGCGCAAGTTCCTGGGCACGATTTTCTTGCGCGCGCTAGGGCTGCGTTCCGGTGAAGATATCCTGCGCACGTTCTACACTGTCGACCGGCTGGTGGTTCGCGACAAGAAGCTCTTCTGGACGCTCGATCCTTCAAGCGACAAGGCCACAAACCTCATCGGCATGAAGCTGGCGCACAGCATCAAGTCGAAATCCGGTGAAGAGGTCGCGCACTCGGGACGCAAAATCAATCCCGCGATCCTGAAGGAAATTCAAAAAGCGAAGATCAGCGAGATCGAAGTTGACGTCAGCGATTTGGAAGGCGCTTGGGCCGCGGGCGATATCGTCGATACCACAACCGGCGAGGTACTGCTCGAAGCCAACACCGAACTGACGGCCGACAAAGTCGCGAAGATTCTCGAGTCGGGCGTTGTAGAGATGAACCTCTTCTTCCCCGAGCGCGACGATGTGGGCACCGTGATCAGCCAGACGCTGAAGCGCGATTCGGTCAAGACCCCGCAAGAAGCGTTGATCGAAATTTACCGCAAACTGCGTCCAGGCGATCCGCCGACGCTCGACACCGCGACTGCGCTCTTCCACGGAATGTTCTTTGATCCGCGGAAGTATGACTTTTCGCGTGTGGGCCGGCTGAAGTTCAACATCAAGTTGTTCGAGAACAGCGATGCCACCAGCCTCGACAAGCGGACGCTCGATCCGGATGATTTTTACGCAACTATCCGCTACCTGCTAAAGCTGCGAAAGAACATCGGCATTGTGGATGACATCGATCACCTCGGCAACCGCCGCGTACGCGCGGTGGGCGAACTGCTTGAAAACCAGTTCCGCATCGGTCTGGTGCGCATGGAACGCGCTATCAAAGAAAAGATGAGCGTTTACCAGGAGATGTCCACGGCCATGCCGCACGACCTGGTGAACGCAAAGCCGGTGATGGCAGCGATTCGCGAGTTCTTCGGGTCCTCACAGCTTTCTCAGTTCATGGACCAGACGAACCCGCTGTCGGAGATCACCCACAAGCGCCGTCTCTCAGCGCTTGGGCCGGGTGGTCTGTCGCGTGAACGCGCGGGATTCGAAGTCCGCGACGTTCATCCGACGCACTACGGACGTATCTGCCCGATTGAAACGCCGGAAGGTCCGAATATTGGACTGATTTCGTCGTTGAGCTGCTATGCGCGGATTAACGACTACGGCTTCATCGAGTCGCCATATCGCCGCGTGAAGAACGGGCGCGTGCTCGATTACGTCAGCGTGGTGAATGCCGGTGACAGTGATTACAAAGCCGGCGATCACATCGAGAAGCACGAAGCTGAGAAAGCGAATGCCGAGATCAAAGATCGGCGCAAGCGGCCGGCAGAGCTGGAGCCGTTTTCCTTCTACCTCTCTGCCTGGGAAGAGGACAAGCACGTTATTGCCCAGGCCAACGTTGAGTTGGACGAGAAAGGCCGCATTGTCGGAGAGCTGGTAAATGCTCGCAAGGCAGGCAACTTCGTTCTTGTGAATCAGGAAGAAGTCGATTACGTGGACGTTAGTCCGAAGCAGTTGGTTTCGGTCGCCGCGTCTCTCGTACCATTCCTGGAACACGACGACGCGAACCGTGCATTGATGGGCGCGAACATGCAGAGGCAGTCGGTTCCGCTGCTGCGTGCAGAGGCTCCAATCGTGGGCACGGGAATGGAAGGCGTCACGGCACGCGATTCCGGTGCCGTGGTCCTTGCCCGCCGCAACGGCGTTATCGATTCGGTTGACTCTGAGCGCATCATCGTGCGCGTTGAGGGCGAGCACCATCCCGGACAGTTGTCCCGTGAAGTTGGCAGCGACATTTACCAGCTCACGAAATTCAAGCGCTCAAACCAGAACACCTGCATTAATCAGAAGCCGGTGGTTCTGAAGGGGCAGCGCGTGGTGAAGGGCCAGGTCATTGCCGACGGACCTTGCACCGATCATGGCGAGTTGGCGCTCGGCAGGAACGTGCTGGTCGCGTTCATGCCATGGCGCGGCTACAACTTCGAAGACGCGATCCTCGTCTCCGAAAAGCTGGTTAAAGATGACTACTACACCTCGGTCCACATCGAGGAGTTTGAAATCGAGTCGCGCGACACCAAGCTCGGGCCGGAGGAAGTTACACGCGACATTCCGAACGTTAGCGAGTCCATGCTGCGCAATCTGGACGAGGCGGGCGTGATCCGCATCGGCGCCTCGGTGAAGCAGGGCGACATCCTGGTTGGCAAAGTTACACCGAAGGGTGAGACCCAGCTGACTCCGGAAGAGAAGCTGCTGCGCGCCATCTTCGGCGAAAAGGCCGGAGACGTTCGCGACGCTTCGCTCTACTGCCCTCCTGGAATTGAAGGCGTGATCGTGGACGTGAAGATCTTCTCCCGCAAGGGCCAGGAAAAGGACGAGCGGGCGAAGGCCATCGAAGCCACGCAGATCGCAAAGCTGGAGAAGAACCTTTCCGACGAGATTCGAATTCTTACCGACGAGCGGTTGAAGCGTCTGGAGAACATTCTTGGCGGCAAGGAAGTGCAGGCCGACCTGCACGACGAGCGCACCAACAAGCGGTTGCTCAACAAAGGCGCGATTCTCGATCGCGACGCGATCGAGCGCATTTCCACGCGGAACCTGAAACGCATTAAATATGCGGACAAAGATCCGCGCGTGAATGAGCAGATCGACGAAATCGAAGAGATGACGTCGCGTCAGATCGATGTGCTCAAGAAAATCGTCAACGAGAGGAAAGACAAGCTGACGAAAGGCGACGAACTGCCGCCGGGCGTGATCAAGCTGGTCAAAGCCTATATCGCTATGAAGCGCAAGCTGAGTGTTGGCGATAAGATGGCCGGCCGTCACGGAAACAAGGGCGTCATTGCGCGCATTCTGCCGGACGAGGACATGCCGTACCTCGAAGATGGCACGCCGGTGGAAATCGTGCTCAATCCTCTGGGCGTTCCTTCTCGTATGAATGTGGGTCAGATTCTTGAGACCCATCTCGGTTGGGCGGGGCATGAGCTCGGCAAAAAGATCACCGAGATGCTCAAAGAGAATTCGCGCGAGGAGACAATTCGCCGGGAACTCAAGACTCTGTTCAAGGGCACAACGCTTGAGCAGGAGATCGCTGAAGTTCCGGATGATGAGTTGAACGCCGTTGCGGAAACACTCACGCGTGGCGTGTTCACGGGATCGCCGGTGTTCGACGGTTCGCGCGAACACGAGATTAAAGCGCTGCTGAAAAGTTCTGGTCTGCCGGAATCAGGCAAGACGTGGCTGCATGACGGCATGACAGGCGAGCGCTTTGAACAGCCGGTCACGGTCGGTTACATCTACATGCTGAAACTGTCGCACTTGGTGGACGACAAGATCCACGCGCGTTCCATCGGGCCGTACTCGCTCATAACCCAACAACCTTTGGGCGGCAAGGCGCAGTTTGGCGGACAGCGCTTCGGAGAAATGGAAGTTTGGGCGCTCGAAGCTTACGGCGCGGCGTTCATCTTGCAGGAACTGCTGACGGCGAAGTCCGACGACGTTTATGGCCGAACCAAGATTTATGAGGCCATCGTCAAGGGCGAAGCTGCCATGGAGCCTGGCGTACCTGAGTCGTTCAACGTGCTAATTCGCGAGTTGCAATCGCTCTGCTTGGATGTTGAGTTGATCAAAGCTGGCGAAAAGAAGCCGGTATTGAGCGCGTCAACCGCTCATGGCGGAGATGGTTTCGACCGGGCGAAGACGCGCGGCGTGTTGATGGAAGCAGATTGACTCTGTGGAACTCTGTGCCCTCTGTGGTTAAGGTTTTAAGCCCCAGCCACAGAGAACACGGAGGAAAAGCCACAGAGGAAACCAAAAGTTTTGAAGGAAACGGCTGGCGACTTCTTGTTCCCAAGAAGCCAGCCCAAGCTGAAATGATTACTGGGTTAATCACTAGCTACTAGTCACTTTTCCCGGAGCCGCTGGCGGCAGCGAAAATGCCGCAGGAGTGGAGGAAATCTTGTTCCGTTCGAGCCCATTTGACCTGGCAAATCCGATTGCCGATTTCGACGCTATCCGCATCAGCCTGGCCTCTCCGGAAAAAATCCGGAGCTGGTCGCATGGTGAGGTGACGAAACCGGAGACCATTAACTACCGCACCTTCAAGCCGGAGCGCGATGGCTTGTTCTGTGCCCGCATTTTCGGCCCGGTCACCGACTGGGAGTGCCTCTGCGGCAAGTACAAGCGCATGAAGCACCGCGGAGTGATCTGCGACAAGTGCGGCGTGGAAGTCACGCTCTCGAAAGTTCGCCGCGAGCGCCTTGGCCACATTGAGCTGGCGTCTCCCTGCTCGCACGTGTGGTTCTTCAAGGGACTACCGAGCCGCATCGGGCACCTGCTCGATATTTCCTTGCGCGATCTTGAAGCAATCCTTTATTTCGAAGCTTACGTTGTGGTCGAACCGGGTGATGCGGTTCCGCTCGATGGCGGGCGTTTTGCTACATCTGATCTGAACGATCTCTATCGCCGCGTGATCAACCGCAACAACCGGTTGAAGAAGCTGATGGACCTGCACGCGCCCGAAGTGATCGTGCGCAACGAAAAGCGCATGTTGCAGGAAGCTGTTGACGCGCTGTTCGACAACGGCCGCCGTGGCCGCGTACTGCGTGGAGCGAACAACCGTCCGTTGAAGTCGCTCTCTGACACACTCAAAGGCAAGCAGGGACGCTTCCGCCAGAACCTGCTCGGCAAACGCGTGGACTACTCGGGTCGTTCGGTCATCGTGGTCGGTCCCGAACTGAAGCTGCACCAGTGTGGTCTGCCGAAGAAAATGGCTCTCGAGCTATTCAAGCCATTTATCTATCATCGCCTGGAACAGACTGGGCATTGCACGACCATCAAGCAAGCGAAAGAAATGGTCGAGCAGCAGGATTCGATTGTCTGGGACATCCTGGAAGAGGTCATCAAAGACCATCCGGTGCTCTTGAACCGCGCGCCAACCCTTCACCGGCTTGGCATTCAGGCGTTCGAGCCGGTGCTGGTGGAAGGCAAGGCAATTAAGATCCACCCGCTGGTTTGCACGGCGTTCAACGCCGACTTCGACGGTGACCAGATGGCGGTACATATTCCGCTGTCTCCGGAAGCGCAGGTTGAAGCCAGCGTGCTCATGCTGTCTTCGCACAACATCCTGTCGCCTGCATCAGGCCAGCCGATTACCGTTCCGACACAGGACATGGTTCTCGGCCTGTATTACCTGACCAAAGGCAAGCCAGGCGCTAAGGGTGAAGGCCGCGCTTTCGCGAACATCGATGAAGTGACATTGGCTTTGCAAGCGGGAGAGGTCGAGACGTTGTCGCCCATCCGCCTGCGTTACACGGGCGAAGCGATTGACCTTACGACCGCGTATGACGACCAGGACATCGTTCACACCGAGCCGGTTGCCTACGATCGCGCGTTCCTCAATACGACCGTGGGCCGCGCCATCCTGAACGACCATCTTCCTCCGGGCATGCCGTACATCAATGGCTTGCTCAAGAAGAAAGGCATCGGCCAGTTAGTTAACTTCTGTTACCTGAAGTATGGCCTCGAACTGACGGTCAAGATGCTCGACGAAGTAAAGGAACTGGGCTTCCGCTACGCCACTCGCGCCGGCTTGTCGATCGGAATTGACGACATGGTCATTCCGGACAACAAGAAGACTTTAGTGCGCGATGGAGAGAAGCAGGTGGTTTCGGTACAGCAGCAGTATCTGGACGGTGCCATCACCAATGGCGAGCGCTATAACAAGGTCATCGAAATCTGGTCGGGAATTACCGAAAAAGTCGCGGACGAAATGTTTGGCCAGATGCAGCAGCGCGACAAGGAAGGCGACATCAACCCGATTTACATCATGGCCGACTCCGGCGCTCGCGGATCTAAACAGCAGATCCGCCAGCTCTCCGGAATGCGTGGTCTGATGGCGAAACCGTCGGGCGAGATTATCGAGACTCCAATTACCGCCAACTTCCGCGAGGGATTGACGGTATTGCAGTACTTCATCTCGACGCACGGCGCTCGCAAGGGACTGGCTGACACAGCGCTAAAGACTGCGGACTCAGGCTATCTCACTCGCCGCCTCGTTGACGTTGCGCAAGACGTGATCATCAGCGAATACGATTGCGGCACGGTGGACGGTATTTACGTCGCTGGAATCGTTGAAGCTGGCGAAATTATCGAGCCGCTGCGTGACCGAATTGTTGGCCGCGTGTCGCTCGAGAAGATCAAAGACTACGACGGCAACGTGATCGTCGACATCAACCAGGAGATCACCGAAGACCTGGCTGGCGCGATCCAGGCAGCGGGCATCGAGCGGGTGAAAATCCGTTCCGTGCTTACCTGCGAATCCCGGCGCGGCGTTTGCGTGATGTGCTACGGCCGCAACCTGGCTTCCGGACGCCTTGTCGAACTCGGCGAAGCTACCGGCGTCATCGCGGCACAGTCCATCGGCGAGCCGGGAACGCAGCTCACCATGCGTACCTTCCACATCGGCGGTACGGCATCGCGAGTCTCGGAGCAATCGCGCCTCGATGCACGCACCAACGGGTCCGTTCGCTTCATTGGATTGCAAACGGTGAAATCGAAGACCGGCGACCTGGTGGTGATGAACCGCCAGGGCTCTATCGCGGTGGTCGACGAAAAGAACCGCGAGCGCGAGCGCTACTCCGTGGTGTACGGCGCACGCCTCAAGGTCAACGAAGGCGATCCGGTCACCTTGGGCCAAGTGCTGGTCGAGTGGGACCCGTACACCTTCGCCATCCTTACGGAAATCGGCGGCACGGTGCAGTTCAAAGATCTGCAGGAAGGGGTCACGCTGCACGAGGAAGTCGACGAAGTCACCGGGCTGTCGCGTCATGTGGTCGGAGATTCGCCCGATGAGAAGCGCCAGCCTGCGATTGTCATCAAAGGCAAGAGCAGCAAGCGCTACCTGATGCCGTCGCGTTCTCACCTTATGGTGCAGGAAGGCGATACGGTCTATCCGGGCGACGTGCTGGCGAAGATCCCGCGCGAAACCACCAAGACGAAAGACATCACCGGTGGTCTGCCGCGCGTGGTCGAATTGTTCGAAGCCCGCAAGCCGCATGAGACTGCTGTCATCAGCGAAATCGATGGCACGGTGAAGTTCGGCGAGGTCTCGAAGGGTCAGCGCAAGCTTTACGTGCAGGCCGACAACGGCACGGAGAAGGAATACTCCGTTCCGCGCGGCGTCCACGTCAACGTGCAGGAAGGCGAGCGCGTGAAGGCCGGCGAGCCGCTCATGGACGGCCCGCTGAACCCGCACGACATCCTGGCGGTGCTTGGCGAGAAGGAGCTGCAATCTTACCTGGTGAACGAAATCCAGGAAGTCTACCGGCTGCAGGGCGTCAACATCTCCGACAAGCACATCGAAGTGATCGTCCGCCAGATGATGCGCTGGGTGAAGGTCGAAGACGTGGGCGACACGTCGTTCCTGCTCGAAGAACAGGTGGACAAGTTCCGCTTCCGCGAGGAGAACGAGCGCGTCATTCGCGAAGGTGGCAAGCCGGCAACCGGCAGGCCGCTCTTGCTCGGCATCACCAAAGCGTCGCTGGCGACCGACTCGTTCATATCGGCGGCGTCGTTCCAGGAGACCACGCGCGTGCTCACCGAAGCCTCCATCCAGGGCAAGGTGGACCACCTGCGCGGGCTGAAGGAAAACGTCATCGTGGGACGCCTCATTCCCGCCGGCACCGGCATGGAGTACTACCGCAACGTGCGCCTCTCGCCAGAGATGGAAGAGGCCGCGGCCAAGGTGCAGGAGGAAGTCTCGCAAGCCTACGAAGAGGCCGAGCGCGCGCTCGAACTCATGCGTACCGAAGGCGAGACGGAGGAACTTACAGCGGAGTAATTGGAAGGGCAAAGGGCGGCTTGGGCCGCCCTTTTGCTTTGCTCGTTTTTTGGCTCTGCGCTCTCCGGCTTTCTCTGCACGCTCTGCGGTTAAAGGCTCCTTTAGGGTACATTTAAGAGCTTTTAATCCCGGAGGTCGCAAAGATATCGCTGAGTTCGCAGAGGAATACTTCGCACATACGTAATGCACGCAAACCCACAACGAGTGCAAGCTGAGGAACCTGGGCCGACTCTTCACTTGATTGAGGCGGCTGGCACAACTACTCTGGCACCGTTGATCTTCCGTTTCCTAAACCTGCTGCGGAAAGCTGTCTGGCGAGCGTTTCAGCATGACGCGTTCGCCATCGCCAAGGCCTCGGCTTATTCGTCGATTCTCACATTCTTTCCGACGTTGCTGGTATTGGGGTCAGTGCTTGCGGCCCGCAGAAATACGCAAGCTTATTCGCGCGAAATTTCGGACGCTCTTACCAAGATCCTTCCCGCCGGAACATCAACTGCGCAAGCATATCTGCGCGGAAGCTCGGGCCGTTCCTTTGGAGTGCTGTTCACTACTTCCCTGCTTACGCTGTGGCTTGCATCAGGCGTAATGATTTCATGGATGGAAGGCTTCCGCCGTTGTTACGAACTGCCGAAAATCTGGGGGCTCGTCAAGGAGCGCCTTATTGCTCTATCGCTGGTCATTCTGGCCGGCATCCCCCTCAGCTTTGCCACCATACTCGTCGCCTTTGGAAACCGGATCGAGACCCGCATCCTTTTTCGCATCGGGCACGAGTTCAGCCCCTATGTCTACCTGCTGTGGATGCTGATCCGCTGGATGATTGCGATCCTTACCAGCGTCGCCGTGATTGCGCTCATTTACCACAATGCCGTGCCGCGGACGCAGCCCTGGCACAGCGTTCTTCCGGGGGCGACTCTTGCGACCCTGCTGTGGTTTATTGTCACGATGATTTTTGGCTGGTATTTGCAGAATTACGCGGATTACAGCGTGATCTACGGGTCGCTTGGGGTAGCGATCGCGCTCCTGGTGTGGATGTACCTGATCTCGCTGGTAATTCTGATCGGCGCGGAATTTAATGCCATGCTTTTCCCGCGTTCGCTGCTGGGAAGTGAACTCACGGCGGTGGGGAATTCCAAGTAGGCAGGTTGTTATCGCCTCAGGAGACGTTTGATATTAGCCCGGCATTTCGAAATGCCGGGAGGACTGCCGATAACAGTGTCCCCGAGTGATGACTGGATCCAGCCGTGCCCACGGCAATTGCTGGGTTGGCTTCTCTCACCCGAAGTCACCTTGCCCTGTTCGAATATGGATACATTCGTTTTGTTTTTCGGTTCGTGCTTGCGTCAGATTTCCCCGCCTGAGCCGTTACAATACATCGACATGCTTACGATTCTATGAGCGAAAAGTCCGCCGCAACCCAATCTCAGTGTCCGCCTGAAACCCAATCGCGCAGGGCAAAGATCATCTGCACTATCGGACCTTCCTGTAGCACAGAAGCCGCGTTAAAAGAACTCATGCAAGCCGGCATGGATGTTGCGCGCTTGAATTTTTCCCACGGCTCGCCGCAGGACCATGTTGGCCGCATTGAGACTCTCCGCCGGGTTGCTGCCGAAGAAGGCCGCACGCTCTGCATCCTTCAGGATTTGCAAGGCCCCAAGATCCGCACTGGAGCGCTGAAAGACCATCAGCCCGTCGTGCTGAGCGCCGGCGGACGGGTCACGATTACAGCGCGCGACGTCCAAGGCACGGCGGAGCTGATCTCGACAACGTTCAAAGGGCTTCCGGAGGAAGTCGGGCCGGGGTCGCGCATTTTGCTGTCGGATGGACGGATTGAGTTGCGGGTGCGCGGCGTAGATGGCGAAGACGTTGAATGCGACATCATCAATGGCGGTACGCTGGCCGAGCATCAAGGCATCAATCTGCCGGGCGCTGCACTTTCGATTCCGGCGCTTACCGAAAAGGACCGCAAAGACCTGGAGTTCGGCCTGGCACATGGCGTCGATGCAGTCGCACTTTCATTCGTGCGCTCGGCAGCGGACGTGCGTGAGGTCAAAGACATAATCGCCGCGCATAAGCAAGCCGTTCCGGTGATAGCGAAACTCGAAAAGCCGCAGGCGCTCGATCAACTCGAAGCAATTCTCGAGATCTCAGATGGAGTCATGGTGGCGCGCGGCGACCTCGGCGTCGAGATGCCGCCGGAGAAAGTTCCGGTGATCCAGAAGCACGTGATCCGCCGGGCAGCCGAGTGGCGCAAGCCGGTCATCATTGCGACGCAAATGCTGGAGTCCATGATTGAAAA
>WNFR01013482.1_pt1 | contig 12347 bp, 12 predicted proteins | sample 5400221 | NCBI WGS metagenome assembly WNFR01 (sample SAMN13153357, study PRJNA577476) | soil metagenome | isolation source: 40 cm soil under Madrone tree | place: USA:California | collected 2016-06-14 | reverse complement strand
ATATCGCGCGCGGGCAGATGCCGGGACTCGTCACGCTAATCAGTAGGCGTGGCGAGGTACATGTCGATGCGATCGGCACGAAGGCGGTCGATGGCCCTGGAACAATCAACAACGGCCCGATGCAGCGCGACACGATTTTCCGCGTTGCCTCGATGATCAAACCGATCACGGCCGCGGCGACGATGATCCTGGTGGAGGAATGCAAGCTGCGGTTGGACGAGCCGGTGGATATGTTTCTGCCCGAACTCGCGAATCGAAAAGTCTTGAAGCGCCTGGACAGCTCCCTCGACGATACAGTGCCCGCAAAACGGTCCATCACAGTACGAGATCTGCTTACGTTCCGCATGGGCTTTGGCAGCGTCATGGCCCCGAAGGACACGTATCCGATCCAGGTGGCAATTCGCGAACAACAGATCGGCGGCGATGGACCGCCAAACCCGGCGACGGCACCTGCGACGGATGAGTGGATGCGCCGCCTGGGCGCGCTTCCGTTGGTGTATCAACCGGGCGAACGGTGGATGTACCATACAGGGTCCGACGTATTGGGCGTCTTAATCGCTCGCGTCACAGGCCAAACGTTCGAGACGTTCCTGCGCGAACGGATCTTCGAACCACTTGGGATGCAGGATACCGGCTTCAATGTGCCGGCTGAAAAGCTGGACCGGCTGGCGAGTAGCTACCGTTTCAATCACGAAACCGCCGTGCTCGAGCTCTATGACGGTGTCGACAACAGTCAATGGAAAGACCCTCCTCCGTTTCAATCGGGCGGTGGTGGGCTGATCTCTACCATCGACGACTATCTGGCCTTCTGTCAGATGATGCTAAACAAGGGAAGGCATGGGCCGGGTCGGATACTGTCACGGCCGTCTGTCGAGTTGATGACCGCTGATCATCTGACGCCGGAGCAGAAGGAGGGCACGAGCATCTTCTTCGGGGAGAACAGTGGTTGGGGGTTCGGTATGGCTGTCTACACACGACGCGACGATCTTGCTTCGGTTCCTGGACGGTTTGGCTGGGATGGCGGCCTGGGCACGTCCGGATATTCGGATCCCACGGAACAGTTGGTAGGGATCCTGATGACTCAGCGCATGATGGATTCCCCAAAACCTCCCAGCGTCTTTCGGGATTTTTGGACTTCAGCCTATCAGGCGATCGACGATTAATCCGCGTTGGCCCGAAATCGAGGACGGCGAGTGCCACAGATTTTCAGGCTAATAAATTTCTTTATCATCAATTAACCAAAGGAGTGGAAAATGCAATTTAGTCCTTATCTTGTCTTCAGCGGTCAGTGCGAAACCGCCTTTAAGTTCTATGAGCAGTGTTTTGGTGGCAAAAACATATTTATGATGACATACGCGGCAGCGCCAATGGAGGCACCAGTGCCGCCCGATTGGGTCAATAAAATCATTCACGCCCGCTTGACGGTCGGCGATAATGTGTTGATGGGCTGCGATGCACCACCGGATCGCTACCAGGCGCCGGCAGGCATACAAGTCTCGATACAGGTCAACGAGCCCGAAGAAGCTGATCGCATATTTAATGCGCTTGCGGAAAACGGAACCATCCAGATGCCGATTCAGGAGACTTTCTGGGCTCAGCGATTTGGCATGCTTGTCGATCGGTTCGGAATACCATGGATGATCAACTGCGAGAAGCAGCCACCTGCATAAAGGAAACATCCAGTCTGAACTGCGATCGTTTTTGAGTCCTGAAGGGGTTCCATCAATAGCCCAGGGCTGGCGCTTTCGCCAGCCCTGGGTAAGCTTTGTATTTTGGTTTTTGTCCGCGCATTTTCGCGTTAGTCTGCGGCTGGTTCCTGTCTGTGTTTTATTCCGCGAATCAGGACACTGCAGAAAATTTCGATAAACGAGGTGCCTCCATGCAAGTCAGAAGATTTAACTGGCCAATCTGGTCGGGTTTCCTGCTTACCCTGCTTGCGTTTTTCAGTTACTTCCTGGTGTTTGTTTGGTTCCCTGTTACCCGCGATTTCCCCTGGGCTAATCTGCTCCTCTTCGTGCTGGCGGCAGTGCTTCTGGGAATCGGAGTGCGGCGTGCGTTTGCACCGGACCGGCATTGGCCCAGGCTGTCAAAGATCGGCGGCATTGTTTTGACTTCCCTCAGCGTTGCGATATTCGGTTTCTTTATCTTCGCCACTTTAATTGGAGCAAGGCAATTGCCTGCTTCTCATGGCGCCCCCCAGGTTAGCCAGAAGGCGCCGGACTTCAGTCTCCCAGATACAAACGGCAAGCCTGTCTCGCTTACCGAATTGACGACATCACCCATCAACGGCAAAGCGCCCAAAGGTGTGCTCCTGATCTTCTATCGGGGCTACTGGTGACCATCCTGCAACTCCGAGTTACGGAGTATCCAAAATAATCTAACCAGGTTCGAAGAGGCTGGAATTCGCCCGGTCGCGATTAGCGTAGACCCTCCCGAAGTCTCGCGCGATCTCTGTAAGAAATCCGGATACACATTCACGTTTCTTTCCGATCCAAACGTCGAAGCAATTCGCCGTTACGACCTTGTCCACGCAGGCCAGGGCGTAGACGGCCACGACATCGCCCGCCCGGCCGAATTTTTGGTGGACTCGTCCGGAACCGTTCGGTGGGTTAACCTGACGGAAAACTATTGGGTCCGAGCCCGCCCGGAACAGATTATTGAAGTGGCGAAGACGCTGCAGTAGATAGAACGCCACACCGAGGTAATCAGAAGTATGACGACTTTTCGTGAAATAGATTAGCGAAGTTTGTCCCCGATCTACATCTTCGTTCGTCGTATATTCGAAATAGAGAAACCTTTGCGGCAGCCCGACGAGAGCGGCCACCCGGGGTGGTTCCGGCATACTTCGAATTGGAGAAAACGGTGCACAATTTCGACAAGGGGTCGGTCTTTTACCAGCGGGTGTCAGCCTGAAACCGGCTGTATCCGCTCTGATCGTTATTACCCGTCAGGTGCTTCTTGATATCCTATCTGCGGCGTCGCATTCGAATTAAGGTAAAATGCACCTACCGCGACTTTCCGTTCATTTTCAAAAGGAGAGAAGGATTAAAATGGAATCGCCAATATCCGAATACATACTCTTGTTCCGAGGCACTGACTGGGGCAAAGATCTGTCTCCGCAGGAGATTCAGAATGTCATGGGCCAGTTCAACCACTGGATGGAACGCTTGAGCCAACATGGAAAGCTGAAGGTTGGCCAACCGCTCGCGTCAAAGGGCAAGATCGTCTCCGGCAAAACGACACGGACCGTTGCTGATGGTCCTTTCGCCGAATCCAAGGAGGCGATCGGCGGTTACTGGCTGCTAAAGGTCGAGAACTTCGACGAAGCGGTGAAGATTGCCGGAGAGTGCCCTTTATTAAACTACGGTTCGTCTATTGAGGTGCGGCCTGTGTTGGAGAAGTGCGCTCACATGCAATGGTTTGACGAGCACCCCGCCGATGGTTCCGCTTTAACCTATGAGCAAGTTTCAGGATAACGGTAATAGTTCGACTGGGACAGTTTCCCAGTTGACTGAACATCTCTTTCGGCGCGAGGCAGGCAAGATCATCTCCGTCCTGACGGGATTCTTTGGGATCGAACGTCTGCATTTGGCCGAAGAGATTGCGCAAGAAGCATTGGTCCGCGCATTACAGACGTGGCCATGGTATGGGATTCCCGACAATCCCGCCGCGTGGATAACGCAAACGGCCAAAAATCTGGCGCTGGATTTGCTTCGACGGGAGAAACTGTTCCGCGATAAACAGTCGGAAATTGCTGTATCGGTCGAGCAGTGGTCGACCGATTCCGTCACTGAAGAGTCGCCTCTTTTCGAGACCGAAATCCGAGAGGGCCCCCTGCGGCTGATGTTCGCGTGCTGCCATCCGCTGATTCCACAAGAGTCCCAAAGTGCTCTGGCGCTAAAGACACTTTGCGGGTTTAGCGCCGCGGAGATCGCCAGGGCCTTCCTCACAACCGAAGCAGCTATTACCAAAAGGCTGACACGAGCCAGACAAAAAATCCGCGAACTCCACATTCCGTTCGAAATTCCGTCGGGCTGGGAGTTGTCCCTTCGTCTGGACGGCGTATTGCAAACCCTCTACCTGTTGTTCAACGAAGGCTACAAGGCATCCAGTGGCGAGAGCCTGGTCAGAGAAGAACTATGTTCCGAGGCAATACGCCTGGCCACCTTGCTGGCGAAGCACCCGGTAGGCAATCAACCTCGCACCCACGCTCTGGTCGCACTTATGTTTTTAAACGGTGCGCGACTACCTGCGCGTGTTGATGCTGAAGGGAACATCTTGCGCCTCAGAGAGCAGAATCGTTCGCTTTGGAATCGCGCGATGATTAACCGCGGAATGCTGCACTTAAGCCAATCGGCCGCCGGAGACGAGATTAGCGAGTACCATCTTCAAGCCGGTATCTCAGCTTGTCATTGCACGGCAGTCGACTATTCGTCGACGAATTGGCCCCAGATCCTTTCACTCTATGACAGGTTGGTTCTGATTGACGATTCTCCGATCGTTGCCTTGAATCGGGCTGTCGCACTCGCCAGTGTGGATGGTCCGGAAGCAGGGATTAAAGCGATTGAGTCAATACGGAATCGGCAGCCTTTGGCTTCTTACTACCTGCTTTACGTTGTGCTGGCGGAATTCGAAAGCCAACTGGACGAATTTCAGGGCGCCGCGAACCATCTTCGACAAGCGCTTCAACTGACCAGAGTGAAATCGGAACAAATGGCATTATCAAAGAGGTTACATGAATGCGAAGAGTTTCTGTAACAAGCCTCTGACGCTTTGCAATCATAGTCCCTATCCCGGCTTTGTTTTCGAAAGGCTTTATTGATGTAACATTTTTGGACATCCTTCTTGACATCTCTTTGCTAAGGTATTGCCCGATTGTTTGAAATCGTTGCTCACGCGGAGCGCATATTAACTTCAAGTGTAACGTCGAACCTGGGTTTAGAGTTCACAGATGGCGAAACCTGCGGGAAACGTAACTCACATCAGCGACGCGCAACCGAAGAGGGCCGTCGGTGCGGTCACGTCCGCCTGGAGCCCGCTGCGGGAACCGATTTTTCGTGCGTTATGGATCGCAACCGTTGCATCCAACCTCGGCACATGGATGCAAGACGTCGGCGAATCGTGGCTGATGCTTTCACTCACAAAGTCGCCAATTCTGGTGGCACTGGTTGAAACGGCGGGCAGCCTCCCAATTGTTTTGCTTGCTCTTCCCGCGGGTGCCCTTGCAGACGTTGTCGGTAAACGCCGCCTGGTGCTTGTAACACAGACCTGGATGCTGGTCTCGGCGGCTGCGTTGGGTGTTTTTACAATCGCTGGACTTACCACACCCTGGCTGCTGCTTTTGCTTACCTTCATCCTTGGCCTCGGGTCTGCCATGAACAGTCCAGCCTGGCAGGCAATCATCCCTGAACTGGTCCCACGTCGCGAACTCTCGGCGGCCGTCACGCTTTCGAGCGTCGCTATCAATGTTTCGCGGGCGGTCGGTCCCGCGCTGGGCGGATTGATCGTCGCTGCCGCCGGCTCGGGGGTTGTATTCCTCCTGAACGCAGCCTCATTTCTGGCAGTGATTGTTGTGATCTACCGCTGGCATCCGGCACCTACTCAAAGTACGAGGCCTGCCGAACATGTTTTAGGAGCGATGCGCGCGGGCCTGCGCTATGTGCGGTACTCCCCGGAGCTTCGTGCCACGTTTGTCCGCACTGCGTCATTTATTATCTGCGCAAGTGCCCTGTGGGCCCTTTTGCCATTGCAGGCAAGACACGGATTGGGTTTAGGGTCGTTCGGATACGGCGTCCTCCTTGGCTGCATAGGCGCAGGTGCAGTCTCGGGTGCAGGCTTACTGCCCACGGTAAGGCGGACAATATCGAACAACCTTCTGGTCGTTAGCGCGAGCTTGCTCTTCGCGATCGTGACCGTTGTCCTGGCATATGTAAACAATCCTGTAATCGTCGGCTTTGCGATGATTTTCGGTGGTTTTGCATGGATCGCCGTCGTGTCCAGCTTTAACACTGCTGCACAAGCAGCGGCGCCTGGCTGGGTGCGTGCCCGTGCCCTGTCCATGTATACGCTTGTATTCATGGGCGGGATAGCAATCGGCAGTGCCATATGGGGCGCGATTGCGGCACAATACGGTGTCAAAGGCGCGCTCGTAGTCTCTGCAATCGGCTTGATCGCTGGTAGTGCCACCAGTCGGCGCTACAGGTTGACAAGCGACGAGGGCCTGAGCCTTGCTCCGTGGGATCACTGGCCGGAACCTGTAGTTGTTGTTGAGCCAAAGCCGGAACAGGGTCCAATACTTGTTCAGATCGAATATCGAATTGATCCTGCGCGGGCCGGCGAATTTCGCAAGGCTATGCGAGATGTGAGACGCATCCGGCGACGAGACGGCGCCATCCACTGGGGCCTGTTTCACGATGCAGCCGAACCGGATCGTTTTGTAGAGAGTTTTGTCACCGAGTCATGGGCCGAGCATTTACGTCAGCATTCACGCATAACTGAAGCTGATAAGGGAATCGAAGATCGAATTTTCTCGTTTCATATTGGCGGAGGGCGGCCGCCTACGACGCATCTGATTTCCGAACATGTTCCCCGATAATCGGCTGAAGTTGCAGCAAAGTTTGTTCTGAGTACACAATGACACTACTACTTTCATTCTTGATCGGAGTTTTCGCGGGTCTTCGTTCGCTAACGCCTCCCGCGATGGTTGCCTGGGCTGTACACCTTGGCTGGTTGAAACTTGATCGCCCACTCGCACTCATCGGGTCTATACCCGCGGTTGCAATTCTGAGTGTGCTTGCAGTCGCAGAACTCGTTGCGGATAAACTGCCAAATACGCCGAACCGCACGTCACCACTGGGCTTGATCGTACGCATATTGACGGGTGGAATCACCGGCGCCTGTGTTTCCTCAGGTGGCGGGCAGAGTGCTGCCATTGGAGCCGTGCTCGGGGTGATTGGCGGGATTGCGGGTGCTTTCGGGGGCTATCAGGTGCGTACTCGGCTTGTAAAAGCGATTGGCTCACCAGATATTTACATCGCGCTGCTTGAAGATTTGGTGGCTATCGGCGGCTCTTTCTGGGTAGTTACACGATTCTGAGTTGAGGTCCTCGTGGTTTAGTCCCTGCCTAAATCCCAAATCCGTGCTGCAAATGGAAAAGGGCACAAGCTTGAAAACTTGTGCCCTCTCCGTAGTCAAAGCCGAAGTTGAATTACTGACAGTTGTTAAATTTCCACTTACCGATTCGTGTGCTCCAGTTGAACGTTCCGTTCTGTTTAAGGTATTCAGTCGTGTACCACATGGTGCAGTCATCCACCGGGTCAACACTCAGACTGCTGTAGTCACCCCAGCGGTTTAACGTTCGAAGTTGCGAACCGCTGCCGCCATAGATCGACGATTCGGTCGACATAGTTCCCAATGCATCGGTCGCCAGACGCCCCGTAAAGAAGATCGACGGGAAGACCGTACCGCTTGACTTGCTGTATCCAAGCCCGATGTTGCCCAGTTTATCCATCGCCATACTACCCATCCAGCGATAGTTCGAGTCAGGCGCAAACGTCCCCTGTTGATAGACACTGGGGGTGTTATTAGTCACTCGAAGTTCATACCAGCGAATCCCTGAATAGGCGTTGCGCTTTACGCCAACGTTGACCGAGTGGTTCACAACAAGCGACGCATAGCTGCCAAAGTTGCGATATGCCAGTCGATACATCAGGCGGTCGGCCAGGGAGTCGAGCTTTTGGGATGTACCGGGTTGCGGGATGCAGGTGCCGCCGCTGCAGGCCGTCGAAAACGATGTAACGGGAAGATTCGTTGGGCCCGTCAAAGTAGAGTTTGCCGGCGTAGTCCAGTCAACGTGAAACTTCCAGACGTTCAGTGAATTAGTTCCAAAGTTGACCAGATAGTTTGGCGATCCTGCGGGAGGAGCTGTCGACCCGTCAAGGTCAGACGGCAGCAATCCGCCATAGGATGTACTTAGCTGGCACGGTCGAATGCACAAACTTTCGAGCCGCTGAATGTCGCGCCGTTTGCGAATATGTTGTAGGTGATGTAGTAGCCGTCAGGCCAAACGCCGAGCTTCGGATAATCGTTAAAGCCTGTGCCGTAGGTGTATTCGTAGCGATTGTAGCTCCCGGTCGCATCGGACGTTGTGGATACTGCCACACACTGACGATAAGGTGTGCTTGAAACTGCGAACTGCGTCATGACCCATCGGTTGGCAGCCTTGTCATATTGAACTATAGGATCACCGTCGTTAGAAGTCTGGCAGGGTCCGCCGAAACCGGTCCACAACGTATTACCGTTGGCCGGGCCGTAGACGATATTGCCAGTCGCTTTGTCGTAAACAGCATATGCCTCGTTCACCCATTGAACGTATTGTGTAGCGCCAACCGCGCCGTTCGTGTCGGGAGGGGCAGCATTGACGCCGTAGTTGGGAATCCCCACACCATCGAAACTGGTGATCATTGTGGCGGCTACAAGCGGAGTCGGGGCTGTGGGCGAAGCAACCTGGAGCGCACGGTCCACGATGTTCGCGCTGCGCTCTGCTGGTTGCGGTATCGCTTTGACAGGGTGCTCGTGAGGTGTTTCGTTGCCCTCGGGCGGAATCGGAACAATGCTGCGCAAGGGCAGCGAAATGTCATGTCTGACCGCAGTGCTAACCTCTGGCTTCTGGGCGCCAGCTGGCAACGAAGGTTGCTTTTGAGCATTGGCAAGGATAGGCAGCAGCGCAACGGCGCAAAGGCTGGCGCAGCATAGGGAAATTCTCTTCATATTGTTCCTCCAAAAACTTGCGAAACAGGGTTGAAAGTGCCCAGACGGGCTCCTTTTGTTCGCGGATTCTTTCCTTGTGGTAGACGGTTCGCACGCACGATAAAACGGGAGGGGATCACGTGCGCCTACCGTTAATAGTACTTAACGACAAGCAGCCTGGACCTATGTCTCAAGCAAAACGTCAGTTTTAGGGCAAGTAAAACAGAAGGACTGTCGCGAAGTGAGATGGAGTATAGAGGCGATTGGGCCAGACACGCAACGTAAAAGTGGATCAATAAGCGAAACCACCCTTCGGCTGAGTTCTGCAACGACCTACTCTCCGATAGCAGGAAGGATGTACAATTCCTAACGTGGCCAGCCGCTCAGTTCAGAGAATTGAACTCTGAGAATAAAGAGACTATCTAAATGAATCCAATTGATGCAATAGGAATAGAGGCACTGGTATTACGGCTCTCGGTAGCGACACTGGTTGGTGCGGCTATCGGATTAAATCGCGAGCTACACGATAAACCTGCTGGATTGCGCACGCACGCACTTGTAACTCTTGGAGCCGCTATCGTGGCGACGGTTACTCTCCAGCCGGGTGCCGGCGCCTTGCCGGACCCAGGCGCAATTGGGCGCGTCATCCAGGGGGTCTTGACCGGTATCGGGTTTATTGGTGCGGGGGTAATATTGCGGGATATGAGTGGGCATGTGACGGGCCTGACCACCGCGGCCACGATATGGGTATGCGCCGCTATCGGAATATTGTGTGGGCTTGGCTATTGGAGCATTGTTGTCATCTCGCTATTGCTTGTACTCGCGGTGCTGGTGCTGGGGAGGTTCGTCGAGCATATAGCAGAGCGAGTCTATAAGCGAGTTCTTGGGAAACCACCTGATCACATGGTGTGAAACGGGCTGAATTCGAGCCAAAGATAGCCACCTACGCCTCAGACGATTTGTTACGCGCTTTCAATGATAAGCAACTGGCAATTTGCAAAGATGCCAAAGATCAATGCGCAATTTGCAGACTTGAACATGGTGTTTGCGCCGTTTCTCACTCGGCACGATATTTGATTGATGCCAATAGGGATTTCTTACCTCTCGATTGAAGGAGCGCCCATCGGGCATCAATACCATGAGAGCAAGACTTTACTTTCAGTTGTCGTTTCTGCTTCCAATCATACTTCCGCTGCTTGCCTGGTTTACGTTAGGCTTTGACCTGGGGAATGGCATATCAACTGTGTTGATACTATCGCTCGTTGTTGGCGGTATTCCCTATTTGCTCTTTCTTGCCGGATTCTTTTGTTGGGTACCTGGGAAAGATCTTAAGTCTATCCAACGCTTCACGTTTCTGGCGCCGCTACTGTTTATCCCATTGTTTTTGGCTTGTGGATTCGTTGTTATGCTGCCGAAAATGCGGCTTGGTGAAGAGTTAAGGAATATGATTGATTGGGTTCTTGGCTTCTCGTACTTGATACTGATCGTTGGTTATTTCTACGTGATATTGGTAAACGCCGGTTATTATCTTCTGAGGTTCGCTGGTTTTTTTGAAGGAGAGATCCGTTCTGAGCATGCGCAGGCGCATTAGTAACTGCAACTTAAGGACTTCTGTAGTATTGCCTGCTGTCGCCTCCTGTAATTGGATGCTACTGCCGCGTACCTAATTGACTTCGACTTCATGTTGCCGCCAAAAGCCGGACCGCTCCAGCATCCTTTCAATTTCGCTCCGGTCAGCGCCAACCTTTGCCGCGTTTCCAAGCAAATCTTCGGCAATGACAGGATACCAGTTTTTCCTGCTGTGATCAGAAAGTCCGGCGACATCAAACGGCTCGATTGCGCGGTCGATTTCTTCGATCAAGCTACTCCGTTCAATCGGTGACATTGGGCGCGCGGCTCTCTCGGATATGTCTCGAAGCTTTGGTCCAAATGCCGCATGCTCATGCATCAGAAACGAGCCGGCCAGGTGTGGCCTCTCTAATCGCCTTACGGCCTCTGAATAAACCACCGCCGCGAAATAAAGTTTTGAAAGCGAACTGAACATTTCGAAATCGTTCATGCTCGCATATAGACCGGCCACCAACCGCGATGCGGCAAGCAGATCATTTCGCGTCCGCATCGCATACTCTTCCAGGCGCGGTTGAAACTCGGTTGTTTGCCAATTCCGTTCGATAATCTCCGCAAGGCGGCCAACTCCGAGCAAGGTCAACGGGAACCCTGTCGAAAGCAGTGGATCGACGAATCCCGCGGCCGACGGCAGCATGCTCCAGCGATCACCGGTGATCGTGCTACTGAGAAACGACAACCTGCGCGAGTGTATAAACTCGAGTTGCTCTTCCGCTTCGGCGAACTGTTCACCGACCGTAGGTAGAAGCTGCATCAATCGCCGCCACGCCGGCGCGCCTTCGCGAAAAATCATTTGATCGGCAAAGGCGTCTGTGGCGGCAACTCCGGCGCTTGTCAACCCGTTGTTAAAGCGCAACACCCATATCCATCCACCGTCGAAAACATGATGTACCGCTGCCGCATCAACGGGGATTGGCGCTGCGTGACATTCAGGCTCTATCGGCATCTCAGATAATCGTCTTACATCCGCGAAGTGCGTGAACAGCGCTTGAGTTGCCGGAAAATCGGGTAGGCCGGCATCTGAAAGTTGAAGCGCCCGATGCAGAAACCCACGCGGTCCTGTTGCGTCAATCAGAAAGCGGCAGCGAACCGAGAGTTTTCGGTTATGCCTGGTTCCATCAATTCGTACCTCGTCGCCAGAATGCGTCACTCCTTCAAGCTGAGCCTCGTCTACGTATTCGATACCCGCCCTTTGTGCTTCACGTACGAAAAAATGATCGAAATCAGGCCTGTACCAATGTGTGTCCGACACTCCATCGTGCGGACTTGCCGCCACAACGAGTTGATTACGTCTATCAAGGTCGGCGGAGAAAGGCATCCCCAAATTGTGATGGTAAAAGGTAAATCCGCGCTTTAAACCGCACCCGATTTCGGGATACGTTTGTTGCCAGCTTCCCCACTTAACAAGTGGTCTCAGTCGCGGCAAGTCGTACTTAGTGGTCAACTCCTCAAGAAGCAGATTGGCCAGCGGCGTCGAGGATTCTCCGATTGCAAACCGGGGATGCCGGGTCTTTTCCAGTAGAATTACCGACCGCCCCAGGCGATGCGCGATCATCGATAACAGTGAACCCGCGAAGCCTGAGCCGACGATAGCAATATCAAATACCGGGTTCATAGTCCCTCACCGCAAGCACTGCATTCCACGGACGGCAGCAATTCCTGAAGCAGATTCATTTGTGCAATCCGCTCTTCACGCATGGGATAGCATTTGTCGCATTCCGAAAACTGAAACAGGTCCCATGTGTCCGCAAACACCCGGCCTCGTTTGGTGTTGATGCCATAAGCAAAGGCCGCTTCAAGCGTTTTAAGATTCGGCCTGGAAAACTGCCCAGCTTCTGCAAGAGCATCAATAGCGCCATTTCCCGGCCGAGTTGGTATCAGCGTTACTACAGAGGCCCCGCAATCGAAAGCAAAGTCAATCGAGCGCCCGGCCCAATAAACCGCTTGATCCGCCTCGATAAATGGTGGTTTCA
>WNFR01006068.1_pt1 | contig 12348 bp, 14 predicted proteins | sample 5400221 | NCBI WGS metagenome assembly WNFR01 (sample SAMN13153357, study PRJNA577476) | soil metagenome | isolation source: 40 cm soil under Madrone tree | place: USA:California | collected 2016-06-14 | reverse complement strand
CCTATAAGAGGGAATGTCCAGAGAAAACAGCTCCCCATCGGCTCGATGCCGATCTTTTTTCGGCATTCAGCCCAACCGAGTGAAAGAGTGGTCTTCCTCAGGCGGTCAGGTCGTTGTCTTTGCGTGCGAAGCGGAGACGCGGTTCTTCTTTCCTGTGGTTCCATTTCGCTGTTGTGACGGCGCCAATGGTTTTCTGAAACAACAAGCCTAACGATTGTCCACTCCAAGAGTGGCAATGCATGGTCCTATCGGAGACTCGTGGCCTAATGGCTTTCTTCGATTGTCCGAGAGGGCATAGGGTAGGTCCGGAGACTCGCGTGTTTTTAGCACGGGCCTGACTTTTCCGGTTGATACTTCCCCCCGAATCGAACGTCTCAAGAAGCCGATGGCCACCGCCAGGAATGGTTCCAGGGGTGGAACGGACTCTCTGCCAGAGACGCTCAAGCTGCTTGTGGTTTCAAATAGTTGGCGTCGAAACGAACCTCCTTCTTCCAGACGATCAACGTGATCGCGGCAATCTTTCTCGCCAAGGTCAGGCGCGCCATCGTGGGCTTCCTCCCCTTGGCGAGCAAAGCTTCATAGAAATCGCGCATTGGTCCAGCAGCGGTGCTGGCTCTCATGGCCGCTCCTTTGAAAATATCTTTGAGGTCGTGGTTGTGGTCCTTATTTAAACCACGAACCGTCGCAGGTTTCTTGGAACGTTCGAGCTGTCCTTCGGTAACGCGGTACTGTGCGCTGTCATGCGTTTCTAATGCCAGGCCGCTGTAGGTCCACAGGTTTCGCTTGGTGCGGAAGCGGTGCGGCGTCTGCATCAGCGCCATCACCAGGGCTGCTCGAATCGGACCGATCCCCGGAATCAAGCGCAGCAATTTCCAGGCCTTGTGTTTCTTGGCTTCCAGCAACAAATCTCGGCGTGCTTCCTGGTGCAGAGGGCGCAAGACATCCAACTGCTGGTAGTAGTGTTCGGCGCGTCGCCGCACCCCGGCTTCGCTGATCTTCGCGAGCCATTCCGCGCGGTGCCGTGGCGCATACACTTCTTTGCCGGCACACGGAATGCCCCAACTGCGATACAAGGCCTTCAGCCGATTCATGACCCGGGTGAGATCTTTGGTGATGGTCAGATAACTGCGCGCCAGCTCTTTCAACGTTCGCAAGCCGTGCTCTCCGTGATACACCGACTTGATGTTGTTCATATACAACTGTTCGGACAGCTTGCGGGCATCGATCCGGTCACTCTTACTGCCATTTCGCGAGGCATTTTTTCGTGTATTGCACACCAGCACTTCCGTGACGTGGGGCTTCAGCAAGTCATACAGCCAGGCCGCCCAGGTCCCTTCCTCAAATGTGACGCGCAAATCCCCGCACAGCCCGTTGATGAACTGCAGAATCGTGCTCGCTTTGGTCTCGATGACACACTCCATCACGATCTTGCCAATCGAGTTCCTCACGGCGATAGAAATGCTTTCCGTGTGTACGTCCATACCGATATATTTAGTGCTGGTCATAAAAGGGTGCCCCTTTCTGGAGAAGTTTGAGCAGGCACTCAAAACGTACTCCAAAGGGGCGCCCTCTTATAATGCGTAGGTCCGACCTGCTTGGGCTGTTCAGGCGGACCAGCAAGACGCCGTAATGAAGACCCGGGATGAACTTTCGGGTATCAGAAAAGTCCAGATCCTGGGTAAGCAGAAATCTCCCCTCACGCTGGGCGAAATCCCGAATCTCCGCATCGTCATGTCCAGTCAAATTCTCTTCATAGACGGTGTGAACATCATGCCCCAATGAACCGAGAGTTGAACTGAGGCCGTAAGGGAGATTTTCATCCAACTTGAGTTTCATCGAATGCGGAGAGTTTCGGGTGTCGGGAGGTCCTCTTCGGCAGAGGCCGCTGCGAAGGCAATGGCCGCCTGAATGTCCTCTTCCTTGAGACTTGGGAAGTCAGCCAGTATCTGCTGCGCGGTATCGCCTTGAGCAAGGCTAGAGAGCACAGTGCGCAGCGGCACACGCGTACCAACAAAGACGGGTTCGCCGCCGCAAATGGCAGGGTCGCGAATAATTCGGTCACGGTGACTCATGGATATCAATGGGCTCGTTTGCGGAGCTGTTCAATGCCTCTGCAACAGTTTAGCATTTTTCGGCCGCCATGACGTTGGAGCTTTGGCCGCGATTTAGCGGGAAAGCGGGAACGATTACTTTAATTGAAGGATTTTTAGGGGCGGAAATTGTCGACGAGCATGATGTAGACGAGGGGTTGGTCGAGGAGACAGATCAGCAGAGTGCGACCGTCCGGGGAGATGGCGAGGGCGGGTGCGCCGTTGTTCGGCTTCTCTTGATCCACGGACATCGCTAAAGAGCTTGTTTGGGTTGCGAAAGAATAAAAATAAAGTCCGGGTTTGCCGGGAGTGGACACGTCGGGGTAATAGATTCCATCCGCGGCCACGGCAAAATATCCCCAGCCGCCTACCGGAGGCCCGTCGAAAAGTTTCGTCTCTTCCCGACCGTCCAGGGGCCCACCGTCAACGGGCACGCGCCATAGGCCGGGAACGTCGCGGCCTTTCGCATAGTAGAGAAATTTGCCGTCGAGAGAAGGAAGCGCTGCGAAGCCTCCGCGGTGAGTAATTTGCGTGGCGGATGTTCCTTCCGGAGTGATTTTCCAGACCTCCCACGTGCCGCTGCGATTGGACGCAAAATAGAGCCACTTGCCATCCACGGACCAACTGGCAACACCGTTTTCCGATTCTCCTTGAGTCACCTGGCGAGGCTGGCCGCCTTCGGCATTGATGATGAAAACGTGGGAGTGACCCTCGGGACGCGAGTCGAAAGAGATCCACCGGGAATCCGGCGACCATCGGGGAGTTCCGGTTAGATTTTTTGCGAAATGCGTCAACTGAATGGGATTGGAGCCATCGGCATCGGCGCGCCAGATCTCGTGATAGCCCGTGCGGGTGGATTGAAAGACGATGTGTTTGCCGTCGGGAGAATACTGCGGCCCCTCTTCGAGACCCGTGGAAGAAATGAAATGATCCAACGGACGAATGACCTTGTGGTCTGGAGTGAGCGAAGCTCGCCAAATTGACGAGGAATAGGTGACGCTCGTATAGGCGAGGCGGTTCCCATTGCGGCTGAGCGCAGGGCGCATGGCCCAGCCAGCGCCGGCGATGGGAAGGCGTTGGGGAGTTCCGCCCCTGGTGGAGATGCGCCAGAGACTCGTTTGCCCCTGCCTGGAAGAAGCGAAAATCAGCTTGTCACTTTGCGGCGTCCAGGCGATGCCTTGAATATCCGCGTGATCAAAAGTGATTTGCACGGAGGTGATTTGCGTGGGAGAACCACCGGAAAGCGGAAGTACGTAAATTTCTCGGACGTCGAGAGTATCACGAACGAAGGCGAGCGATTTACCGTCGGGAGAGAATGCCGGGGTTGTGTCTCCCAGCGTGCCGGGGGGAGGAGTGGTTACCGGGTGAACTTCCAGGCTGTCGAGCGAGAGAAGAAAAATTTGGGAGGCTTCGCTGGGCGACGCGCTATCGGAGAACGCCAGGTATTTACCATCCACGGACCAGTCAAGCGCGTCCACCTTGCGATGGGAGTTCACCTTATATAGACGACGTTCCGAGCCGCCGAGCGAGGCGGTGACGTAAATGGCGAGATCCTTTTCTTTGTTATTGAAGCGGAAAAAGGCGATGTAGCGGCCGTCCGGGGACCAGACCGGGGCAAATTCGAATGTGCCTTCGCCGCTGCTGGTGATCTGACGCGGGGAATCAGTAGCGCCAATTTGCGAGACGTAGATGTGGGCGTAGCTGCCTTTTTCGCCGGCCCAGACGAAAGCGACTTGATTGCCGTCGGGCGAGAAGGCCGCGTCGCCTTCACGGGGGAGACCGTTTAGGGGAGCGATGCGGATTTCGGAGGATTCGGAGGCGCCGCGGTAGCGCGAGAAAAAATACCAGGTGACGAGAAGCGCGGCGCCCAGGAGGAGCATCGCGGCGGCCGCGAGAGAGGAGGAGAGGCGGCGCTTGGCTGCAACGGCGAAGGCTGCGGGGGAAGAAATGTCCGAGGAATTAGCTGGAGAAATTGACGGAGATGGAAAAGGTGTTGGCGCGCTGGAAGTTGCAAGCGTGTGGAGGTGAGCGCGGGGCGCGGCGGTGGCGGAAACGGGAGCGATGAAACGGTAACCGCGCTTGGGAAGAGTTTCGATGAAGCGCGGGTTGTCGGCTTCGTCGGAGAGGGCGTCGCGGAGTTTGTTGATAGCGGTGTTGAGGCCGTGCTCGAAATCGACGAAGGTGTCTTCCGGCCAAAGGCGTTTTTGGAGTTGCTCGCGGGTGACGACGAGGCCGGGGTGTTCGAGAAGGATGGCGAGGATCTGGAAGGGGCGATCCTGGATTTTGAGGCGGATGCCGGATTTGCGGAGTTCGCCCGAGAGCAGGTCGGCTTCGTACGCACCAAAGCGGATGAGCGAGGGATGTTGGGGCGAGGTTGTCACGAAGTCTCCTGCAGGTATAGACGAAACTGTAGCACAAAATGTTTGAGCCGGTGTGTATCAATCGCAGTTGAGAAGGATGGTTAAGCTGCTCGTTTTCTTAGTTTTAGGCGGTGAGATTCCTTTTTCCCGTGGCTTACCTGGCGACCATTGTGGGGCAGGCTGAGTTCTGTGAAATTGGGCGCGTTCCTGGAAGCGGGAACCAATTTCAACAGAGGAGAACGGAAATGAAAAACATTCTGAGGAGCGTGGTGCTGGCGGGTTTAGTGGTGGTTGGGAGCAGCGTCGGGGTTCGGGCGCAGCAGGCGGAGCGGGTGGTGAGGTTTGAGGCGCCGTTTGCGTTTGAGGTGGAGAACAACAAGCTGCCCGCGGGGGAGTACACAGTGCTGGTGCAGGCCGGTTGGTTGCAGATTCAAGGGAAGGACGGGAAGGGCGCGGCGCACGCGTTGACAATGCCGGTGGTCAGCCGCAGGCAGAGGACGGTGGCGAAGTCGCATGTGGTGTTCCACAACTATCAGGGACGGTATTTCCTGGCGGAGATCTGGGCGTCGGGGCAGGAGAAGGGGCGGGAGTTGCTGGAAACGCGCGAAGAGCAGCAGCTGGCGAAGAGGCAGGAGATGGTGGCGGTGAATTTGCCGCTGAGCTCCAATTCCGCAAAGTAAATCGAGAAACGGGTCTATGACGAACGGAAAAGGGCGGGAGTCGTCGGTAGTGGGTCAGTTTGAAAGATGACGCGCAGAGTTTCGCCGCAATAGCTCAATTCCGAGACCTACTAGAGAATAGATGAGGGCATTCAGCAAGATGAACCAGTAATACTTAAGCGGAAAATGCCGTAGCAGTGATGCAGGGGCCGTGATTTCAATGATAGTCCAAACAGAATGCCCGAATGCGATCGGTTTAGCCGCAGCCATCACATACAAGGTCCAACCACATGCCACGATAAAGCCAGCAAGTGACCAAAGAGCGAGTCTCCGCTTCATAGCGCTTCCTCCCTGCTTTGTGATTCTACTCCCTTTTACGATGAGAAGAGATTCAAACTGACCCACTACCGAATCGTCCAGGAACTTGAGATTCCCGCCATACTACTGTGAGAGCGGCAGGAACCACGTTGGCGCGTGGATTCGAAGCGACCCGCCAGTCAGAACGCCCGCATATTTTCGCCCCATCTGTCCTATAATCCGGACGCTAAATAAGCGACAACGCGACTTGCTGGGGAATCGTTTGTCTGGAGGCATCGCAAAAATATGACGCACACTCCTCCTCCCGAAGTGTTGAGTTTCATCACCGCGGCAAAAGAAAAAGGCGCGAGTGACGAAGCCATCGTGGGAATGCTGGAAAGCGAAGGCTGGCCGAGGCCGGAGATTTGGAAAGTCCTGACCAGTTACTATGAGTCATTGAGCGGCGTGAAAGCTCCAGCGGGACGGAAGAGCACAACACCAGCGAAAGACGCGTTTCTATACCTACTTTCGTTTGCCACATTGGCGACGTGGACGCTTGCCGTTGGTTCGATCTGTTTCATTCTGATTGAGAATTGGATCCCCGATCCGCTGGCAATGCATAACTACTCTTCTCCGATGTTGAGCCAGATGCCAGGCGAGCTGGCGGCAGTGATCGTCACTTTTCCAATCTACCTGCTTGTCATGCGGGTAATCTTATCGGAGACGCGGCGAGCGCCGGAAAAACTGGATTCAGGCGTGCGAAAGTGGCTGACGTATCTGGCGCTGCTGATCGCGGCAGGCGTGATGATTGGGGACATCATTACGTTCCTGACATATTTCCTGAAGGGAGATCTGACGGCGCGGTTTTTGGCGAAGGTGGCGGTAACCCTGGCGATTTCGGGCGGGGTGTTCTGGTATTACTTCGGGTCGCTGCGGGAAGCAACCAGGGGCAAAGCCGATGAAACTCACTAGGGATACGGCGGCCGCGTTGATCGCGGTTGTGGCTATTTGCATCGTCGTGGGGCTGGGGTTCTGGAAGACGCGGGGGCCAGGATCGCAACGGCTTATTCGAGCGGATGAGAAACGAATTCAAGCCATCGGGCAACTTGCGAACCAGATCAACAATTATTACGGGCAACACAACAAGCAACTGCCGGCTACCCTGAGCGAGGATCAGAAGTTGGCGCTCAAAGACCCTCTGACCGGGGGTGCACCCGAATACGCGCCAAGTACAGCTTCAAAGTTCGCATTGTGTCAGGACTTTTCCGCGCCGAGCCCGGAAGACTACAAGAATGCCCCGTATGATTTCTGGCAGCATCCCGCTGGCCATAAATGCTTTGAGTTTGAGGCGGGCGGTGAGATACGGCAGGTTCCGTATTTTTATTATTAAAGTATCAGGTTGCAGTGCCTCCCTATCAGAGGAGGTTAGCCGGAGAAGTCGACATCATCGTAGGTCTCCTGCCCGCGAAGGATATCGCTGCCATTTCGCACATCGGGTTTATTCGTGGTGATGACGAAGGTCACCGGGCAATCCGCGGCGGGATTAGAAAGCGCCGCATAGGCGGCGCTTTTGCAGGCTTTGTTGCCGACCTCACATAGGGTGTTCAGAGGTTTGCCCTCGACCGTCAGTGAAAAATTCGAAATCAATTCCGCATCGGACGCATCCACTTCGATGTCCCAAGTGGCCGTTACCTGCGCATGGTCTTTGCTGACTTTGATGGTGTAGTGAAGCGACATGGCACCTCCATGCTAGCAGCGTGCCTTGAAATGTTCCCACGGGAAAATTGCGGTGGGAAGAAGCGATGCTCGGAAGGGTGGGAGCTGATAGCCGGGCTGTGCCTGATTGGAAACGGACCGGGCAGAATTGTGGTTGAAGGGAATAGAGCGCCTTATCCTGATTATGTATGGGCGATCAAAAAGCGACCAAAACGACGCTATGGCTGAAAAGCCGGCGCAGCCGGCGGATTGACCTGAGCGTTTCTGTTCTCGTTCACAGGCCGTATGGTGAAGGCCCGCAGTTTTACGAAAACACAAAAACACTTGTGGTCAGCGCGCATGGAGCGCTGGTGGCTCTGAAGGGCATGGTTGCTCCCAGGCAAAGACTGTTCCTGCAAAACACAACCAGCGGACAACAGGAAGAGTGCCGCGTGGTTTCTGTGAATAAGGATCTGACGGGACCGCCGACGGTTGCCGTGGAATTCACAAAGCCAGCGCCAGGTTTCTGGCGCGTGGCGTTTCCCCCTTCGGATTGGAGTTCGAGCGGCTAGACCAGCAGGAGCTGCCAAGGCGAGCAGGTCTCTGCGAATACTAACGAAAACGACTAGTCATTGACGGCTAGATTCCAGAGTGTTAGCGTCCCTGCTCAGTGAAGTTCCCTTCAGAAGGGTTACTTGGGCCACCCAAATCCAAGGTATTGACCCCGGTGCTTCATTTCAGGTTGAGGAGGTAATCTCATGCCTGGTACAGCATTGGCGACCAGAATTCATCCTCTCTGCTACGAACACCATTCCGAGATGACGCTTCGCAAGTTTGCGGCAAATCAAGCTGGCATGGTCTACGCCTGCCACAGACGTAATTGTCTTGTCCATTACAACGTGTCGGACGGCTATTTTCTAGACATACGCGGAGAAGTCATAAATGAGCAATGCTCGACTCCTCCCCATCAATACTGTCCCAAAGACCGTTACCCGATGTATTTGTCCGAAGTGCAGCGGGAATATCCCAGCTTTCGCCTCTGGAGATGCCCGAAGTGCGGCGCGAATCACGGTAGCGGGCAGCTTACCTAACGTAGGACCTGGGTTACTCGTTAGAGGCACGTGGTCCTTGTTTCACAGGTGGGGAAAACACCACCGAAACAGTGGTATCCACCTCGACCGGCGCGCCTTTGACCAACGTCTGCTCATATCGCCATTGCAACACCGCCTTGACGGCAGAGTCTTTGAGATTAGCTGGGCCGGAAACATATCGGGCGCTATTCACAGGACCATTCTGACCCACAATCACGTGGAGAACTACCATGCCATCTAAGCGCTTGCCAGTAAGTGGCGGATACAAAGGCGAGACCAGATGAACGAGTTTTGCTTTTTGAACATCTTCGTTGACGCGAATTCTGGGTGGCTGCCGTGCCTGAGCCACGGGTGCCGTCTGTGACGTCTTGCCAGCTTCAAGCTTTGACCGGTCTTGCTTGGCCATGAGGCCGGGTGTACAGAGGACCATAAAGCAGAACGCGACACTTTTGAGTTTCAAGAGTGCACCTAGAACATTGACACCGACTATGAAAAGAAAGTGCCCGCATGGATAACCGGAAAGTGAGAAGTCGGCAGGAATTTGCGGAGAGGGGCGGCTTGTGTTAACTAAGGAGCATGCCTGATTTTGCCGCTCCTGTGGAACGATTGATCGATGAACTGAAGCACCTGCCGGGGATTGGACAGAAAACTGCGCAGAGGCTGGCTTTTTACCTGCTGCGGATCCCGCTGGAAGATGCGCTGGGACTGGCGGACGCGATTCGAGACGCGAAAGAGAAGATTAGGACGTGCTCGGTTTGCCACAACATTACGGATGCGGATCCGTGCCTTTATTGCACGGGGGCGACCCGCAACAAGCGGACGATTTGCGTGGTGGAAGAGGCGCACAACATTATGGCGATTGAGAAGACGCGGATGTTCAGCGGGATGTATCACGTGCTGGGCGGGTCGCTTTCGCCGCTGCAGGGGCGCGGGCCGGATCAGCTGAATATCAAGAGCTTGATCGAGCGGTTGAAGGGCGGGGGCGTGGAGGAAATTATTGTGGCCACGAATCCTACGGCGGAGGGGGAGGCTACGGCGATTTATATGTCGAAGCTGATGAAGCCGCTGGGAGTGCGGGTGACGCGGATTGGCGTGGGGATTCCGGTAGGAGCGGATTTGGAGTACGCGGATGAGGTGACGATGTTGAAGGCGATGGAGGGGCGGAGGGAGCTGTAGGAAGAGAGATTCAGCGAGGAGATTGGGAGATCCCCGGAGAGGTTTTTCCGGGGATTTTTGTTGGGAAAGAAGATGAGGTAACGAAGTAAAGAGGTAAAGACAAAGGACGGAAAAGAATTAACGCAGAGAACGCTGAGAGCGCAGAGGAAGAGAAGAATAGTCCGCAGCTTAGCCGATCTGAAGATCGGCCACTACCGCCGAAACGGCATTCGGGAGAACGGCGTTCCGGGGGCGGCGGCTCGCGGACTCGCTGGGGCACGATTTATCGTGCCCCTACAAAGGCTTAAACGAGTGGGACTGGGGAGCTAGTACGTACAGAATGATTGTCCTCTAGGCAAGGGAAACGAATCAGGATAGAGTGCAGGCCTGCGGTGGAAGTCCCCGTCAATCGCGCCGGTTCCGGACGGAACTGGAGTAGGAGGTGCTCAGATGGCTGGACTTGAGCACTACATGACACAGTACGACCACGAACACCATTCAGTGTGGAACAAGATATTGCACGGAATCGGAATTCCGCTGATTTTTGCGGGGCTGATTCTGCTGGCGCTGCTCCGGTGGCGCTGGGGCGTGGGATGTTTCGTGGGCGGATGGGTGCTGCTGTTCCTGGGCCACCGGATCGAGGGCAACAAGCCCGCATTTTTTCAAGGGCCGGTGTATCTGCTGGTTGGGCCAATCTGGGTCGCGAAGGAAATTTGGGATACCGTGACCGGTTCGCACAGCGAGCAGAATGCAACCGAGCCGAAGAAGCCATAGATATTCGGTAACTAGACGAGCCAAGAGAGTGGTACGGCGACCATGCAAGACGAACCCGGCGGCCCCAATCTGACCGACGAAACAGGCGAAATGCCTACAGAAGGCGCGGCAAACACAAGCGAAGAACTGAGGAAGCGACGCAGCACGCGTATCGTGCAGGCCGTGCCATTGATGGTGACGGGTGTGGACGCGCTGGGGCGTCCGTTTGCGGAGCGGACCTCGACGCTGATTATCAATTGCCACGGCTGCCGCTACCAATCCAAACATTACGTGCTGAAAAATATGTGGGTGAACCTGGAGGTTCCGCACCCGGAGCAGGGGCATCCGCCGCGGCGGGTGCGCGGGAAGGTGGCGTGGATCCAGAGGCCGCGGACGGTGCGGCAACTGTTTCAGGTGGCGCTGGAGTTGGAGGCGCCGGGGAATGCGTGGGGAATAGCGTTTCCTCCCGACGATTGGTTTGCGTTCCCGGAAGAAAATAAGTTTTTGACGAATCCGGCTTCGGCGCTGGATTTGCCGCCGAGTATCGGAATGCCGGCGCCGGGCGAAGTGCCGCTGCCGATTGTGGAAGCGGAACCGGGAGTGGCGACGCCGGATAATTTGCGAGTGTTCCCTGCCCCTGCGAGCGCGACGGATGCGTCTTTGCAACTGGCGCGGCAGGTGGCGCGATTGCTCTCGGAAGCAAAGCAGCAGATTCATTCGGCAGCGATAGAGGCGGCCACACACGCTGTGGCAGCCGAACGCCAGCAGACCGTGGAAGAGTGGGAGAGGAAATACGCGGGCTTCCGCGAAGAGGTAGCGCGCGAGACGGCACATGCTATCGGAACTATCCAGGAAGAGACCGAGGCGCGAGCGCGGACGGCGCAGGCGGCCGCGGCGGAATCGCTGAAGAATGAATTGCCGCGATGGCTGGCGCCACAACTGGAACAGCTTACGCATGAATTGATGGCGCACCTGGCGAGGGAGGGCGCTCTTCAGCGGGATCAGCACGAAAAGCAACTGGCGAGCGCGCAGGAAACACTGCAGACGATGTGCACGCAGGCGGAAGAAGCGGCGGCGAAGCTGCGAACTCATGCGGAGCAGGTGGAGTCCGAAGCCACGGCACGGCTGGAAGCGGCCAAGCAGCAGGCTGTGGAAGCAGCTGGCGCGCAGAAGGATTCGCTGGGCGCGGTGTTGAATGAGATTCAACAGAAGGTGAGCGCGACTTTCGAACAGGCGCAGAATTCGCTGCGCGAGCAAATTGCGCAGGAAGTTGACGCGGCGCGGCAACTGGCAGCGGCGGCGCTGCAGGAACATGCGCAGCAACTGCGGGAAGAATTGAAGCAAGAGAGCGCGGCGCAGAGTACGACGGTGCTGGGTTCGCTGGGCGAGCAGACGAGGCAACTGGAAGAGACCCTGGCAAGGGTGAATCAGGCGACGGAACGGCTGGAGCAGTTCGCGACGCAGATTGATGGCGTGCAGCAGCAGGCGCTCGGAGGGTTCCAGGCTCAGCTCGACGAACTTGTGAGCCAGCGGCGGGATAAGCTGCACCGGCAGTCTGACACTTTGTTCGACGAGATTTACGGGCGCATTCGCAGCAGCTTTGAAGCGGCGAACAGCGAGGCGCTGGAGAAGTTCGAGCAGCACGTGGGATCGATGGTCCAACCGCACATCACGCGGACGGAAGAGGCGGTGCACCGGCTGGCGGGAGGACGTTCGCTGCTGGATGCGGCGCTGACGATGCAGCAGGATCGCATCCGGAATTCGGCGGATGAGGCGTTTGCGGAAGCGCTGGCGCGGTTCCGGGAGAATCTGGGAACGGTGGAGCAAGTGCTGAGTGAATCGGCGCATGGGATCACGGAGCGGCACCTGGATGAATTGGAAGGCAAAGCGGTGGACCTGAAGCACCACACGATGGAAGAGATGTTCAAGTCCGCGGAGTGGTATGAGAAGAAGGCGCAGACGCAGCTGCAGAGCTCGACGGAAAAGCTGGTGGAGCAGGCAGGAACTCAATTGCGGGAGAAGGCGGGAGAGGTTTCGAGCATATTTGCCAGCGAACTGAATCATGCCAGCCGGAGTTATGTGGAGCAGAGCCACCGGCAGATGGAAGAGTCGGTGCGCGAAGCGTTTGAGCGGATTCGAATTTTGTCAACGGAGGCGGCGGATACTACTTCGGCGGCGTTCACGGATGAGATCCAGCGGAGCGGGCGGCAGGAGCTGGAAGGGTTCATGGAATTGATGCACAAGACAG
>WNFR01006067.1_pt1 | contig 12348 bp, 10 predicted proteins | sample 5400221 | NCBI WGS metagenome assembly WNFR01 (sample SAMN13153357, study PRJNA577476) | soil metagenome | isolation source: 40 cm soil under Madrone tree | place: USA:California | collected 2016-06-14 | reverse complement strand
CTCCTTCGACACACGCAGCAGCCGTCCCGCGGCCTCGCGCACCTGCGCAACGGAGCCGGGCGCGGAGCCGAGCTCGGCCGAGTAGAGCGTCTGCACCGAGTCGATGACGCACACGTCGGGCCGCTCGGCCTGGAGCGTCTCGCAGACCGTGTCGAGCTCGGTCTCGGCGAGGATCTCGACGTTGGCCGCGCCGCCGAGCCGCTCGGCTCGGAGCTTCACCTGCGCAACCGACTCCTCACCGGTGATGAGCAGCGTGCGCCGCGTCGCGCTCATCGCCTGGAGCGCAGTCAGGAGCAGGGTGGACTTGCCGACGCCCGGCTCGCCGCCGACGAGGACGAGCGAGGCGGGTACGAGCCCCCCGCCGAGGACGCGATCGAGCTCGGGGACGCCGGTGGGGATCCTCTCGGCCTCCTCGGCCGAGACGTCGACGAGGCGCAGGAGGGGCTTCGGCGGCGCCTTCGCGGCGGCGAGCTGGCCGACCACCTCTTCGACGAGCGTCCCGAACGACGAGCAGCCGGGGCACTTCCCGAACCAGCGGCCGGAGGCGTAGCCGCACTCGGTGCACGCGTACTGGACGGCCGGCTTCGCCATGGTTCCACCCTACGGACGAGAGCGGACGGGTTCGTCACAGCTCTCTCTCGACGAAAAAGCGGCTCCCGCCGCAGGGAGCCGCTTTCGTATCGCCCGAGGAGAGCCGGGCCCCCGCCGCATCGGGGCCCCGTTCCTGTTGGCAGGATCATCTGCGTCGGAGGCCGCTTGATTCTTCCCCCGATGGGTGGTTCAGCAGGCTGCTTCACCCGGCTTCGCGCCGGGAGCCGCCTATTCCTCGTGGTCTTCGGGCGCGGCGGGCGCCTCGGGCGGGACGGTGACCTTCTCCGGGGTCACCTCGCCCGGGATGAAGGTGATGTCCACCTCGTCGCCGTCCGATCCCTCAGCACCGGCCTTGCGGCCGACGAGGATGGTCGAGCCCGGCTCGAGCTGACGCCCGAGCACGTAGTCGGCGAGCGGATCCTCGATGTAGCGCTGGATGGCGCGGCGCAGCGGCCGGGCGCCCATGGCCGGGTCGTAGCCCTTGTCGACGAGGAGATCCTTCGCCTCCTCGGTCAGCTCGACCGAGACCTCGTGCGTCGCCATCTGCTCGCGCAGGCGCTTCAGCAACAGGTCGATGATCGTCTTGATCTCTTCCTTGTCCAGCTTGTGGAAGACGATGATCTCGTCGATGCGGTTGACCAGCTCGGGGCGGAAGACCTTCTTCAGCTCACCCATGACCCGCGACTTCATCTCGTCGTAGGAGAGCCCGCTCTCGTCGCCGACCGAGAAGCCGAAGGACTGGTTCTTCGAGATCGACGCGGCGCCGATGTTCGAGGTCATGATCACGATCGTGTTCCGGAAGTCGACGCGGCGCCCCTGGGCGTCGGTCAGCTTCCCCTCCTCCAGGATCTGGAGCAGGATGTTGAACACGTCCGGGTGCGCCTTCTCGATCTCGTCCATGAGGACGACCGAGTACGGCTTGCGCCGCACGGCCTCGGTCAGCTGGCCGCCTTCGTCGTACCCGATGTAGCCGGGCGGCGAGCCGACGAGGCGCGACACGGAGTGCTTCTCCATGTACTCCGACATGTCGACCTGGATGAGCGCGTCCTCGTCGCCGAAGAGGAACTCGGCGAGCGTGCGCGCGAGCTCGGTCTTGCCGACGCCGGACGGCCCGAGGAAGATGAACGAGCCGGTCGGCCGCTTCGGGTCCTTGATACCGGCGCGGGCGCGGCGGATCGACTTGGAGACGGCGACGATCGCCTCCTCCTGGCCGACGACGCGCTTGTGCAGCTCCTCCTCCATGCGGATGAGCCGCTGCGACTCGGCCTCGGTGAGCTTGAAGACCGGGATGCCCGTCCACATCGAGACGATGTCGGCGATCTCCTCCTCGCCCACCTCGGGCTGCTCCTCGAGGTTCTCGGCGCTCCGCCACTGCTCCTCGAGCTCGCGCTTCTTCTGCGTGAGCTTGCGCTCCTTGTCGCGCAGCGAGGCGGCCTTCTCGAACTCCTGGGCCTCGATCGAGGCCTCCTTCTCCTTGCGGACGCGGTCGATCTCCTCCTCCAGCTCGCGGTAGCGCGGCGGCGCGCTCATCGAGCGGATGCGAATGCGCGAGGCCGCCTCGTCGACGAGGTCGATCGCCTTGTCGGGGAGATGGCGGTCCTGGATGTAGCGGTCGGCGAGCTCCGCGGATGCGCGCAGCGCCTCGTCGGTGATCTTCACCCGGTGGTGCGCCTCGTAGCGGTCGCGCAGGCCTCGCAGGATCTGCACGGTGTCGTCCACCGTCGGCTCCTCGACGCGCACCTGCTGGAAGCGGCGCTCGAGGGCGGCGTCGCGCTCGAGGTACTTGCGGTACTCGTCGAGCGTCGTGGCGCCGATCGTCTGCAGCTCGCCGCGTGCAAGCGCAGGCTTGAGGATCGACGCTGCGTCGATCGCGCCCTCGGCTGCGCCGGCGCCGACGAGATTGTGCAGCTCGTCGATGAAGAGAATGATGTCGCCCCGCTGCATGATCTCCTTCATGACCTTCTTCAGGCGCTCCTCGAACTCGCCGCGGTACTTCGAGCCGGCGACGAGCGCAGCGAGGTCGAGCGTGTAGATCTGCTTGTTCTTCAGGAGCTCCGGCACCTGGTTGGTGGCGATGCGCGATGCAAGGCCCTCGACGACGGCGGTCTTGCCGACGCCGGGCTCGCCGATCAGCACGGGGTTGTTCTTCGTGCGGCGCGACAGGATCTGCATGAGGCGCTCGATCTCGGTCTGCCGACCGACCACCGGGTCGAGCTTGCCTTCGGCCGACTGCTTCGTCAGGTTGCGGCCGAACTGATCGAGCAGCTTCGAGCTCTTCGACTTCTCGCCCGCCGGGCCGCTCGCGCCGCCAGGTCCCTGCCGACGGCCGGGGCCGGAGAGCATCCGGATGATCTCGTTGCGGATCTTCTCCGCGTCGGCATCGAAGTCGAGGAGGATGCGCGCAGCCACGCCTTCGTTCTCGCGCACGAGCCCGAGCAGGATGTGCTCCGTGCCGATGTAGTTGTGGCCGAGGGAGAGCGCTTCGCGCAGCGCAAGCTCGAGAACCTTCTTCGCGCGCGGCGTGAACGGGATCTGGCCGGTCGTGACCTCGTCGCCCTGGCCGACGATTCGCGCGACCTGCGCACGTACCTCCTCGACCGTGATGTCGAGCGACTCGAGTACCCGCGCGGCGAGACCCTCTTCCTCGCGCAGGAGCCCGAGCAGGATGTGCTCGGTGCCGATGTAGTTGTGCTTGAGCGCGCGCGCCTCGTCTTGCGCGAGGACGACGACCTGACGAGCCCGTTCAGTGAAGCGTTCGAACAAAGCGCCTTACTCCCCTTTCACCTCGAGTGCCTCATCGTAGCCGACCCACCTGTGACTACCGAGTCGTCGAAGCGTGTTCACAATTCCCTCAAACAAGGTCTCCGAACGTCTCTTCGATCAACGAATCGAAGCTCGCGGGCAGGCTTCCGTCCGCGTTCGCGTAGGCCCGAAGCGAGTACAGGTACGACGTCCACTCCTGGATGCGGCCCGGGAACTCCTGCCCGCGCTGCTCGACGAGCCGGTCGAGCGCGAGCACGTTCCATTTTCCGGCCGCGTCCGCCGCGATCGCCGGCGTCGGCTCAGGCGTCGGCCCAGGCGTCGGCTCGGGCGTCGGCGTCGGCTCGGGCGCGGCCGTAACCGGTTCCGGCTCGGGCGGCGGGGGTGGCGTAACGAGTGGAAGCGGCTGGACGGTCGGAGGAGGCGGCTGCGGTATGGGCGGCGACCCCGGAGGCTCCGGCTGTTGTGCGGTCTCGCGCTCGAGCACGGCGAGCTCGGCGACACGGCGTGCGAGCTCGATCTCGCGCTGCGACACGTTCGCGAGGTGCTCCTCGATGGCACGTTCCCGCTCATCGAGCTCGGAAGACCGTTGCGCCGACTCGGGCTCGGGAACGCGGCGCGCCACTGCGGCCTCGCGAGACGCAAGCTCGGCAGCCTTTTGCGCGATCTCGAGCTCTCGCGTGCGAAGGCGCTCCTCGGCGGTCGCCTCTTGCCCGGCCATGGCCGCTTCACGCGCCGCGAGCGTTTGCTCCCACTCGGTCAGTCGCGCGATGCGCTCTTCCGCAGTGCGCTCGAACTCTTGCTCGCCTGCAGCGAGCGCCGCCTGGCGCTCGTCGAGTCGCCGCTCCTCCGCACGCAGGCGCTCGAACGTCGGCGCGAGCCCTTGCTGCACCACCTGCTCGTCGATGGCGGCGGACGGCTCGTCGGCCTTCCGTCGCCTCTCCTTCTTCGGCTTCTCCTGCTTGGGAGGCTTCGGCGGCCTCTCCCCGCGCTCTCGTCGCAGCAGCAGAAGCAGGAGCAGGAGGATGAGGAGGAGCACCACGATGCCCGCGATCGGGATCAGGTGGTGGCGTTCGTTCGCCCAATGGGGCGTGGCGAGGACGAGGGTCTGGGCTGTCATACATCCATTATCGCCGCCTTGGTGGCTACCATCGCCCTGGCTTGGGCAGCGCTCTCATCACCGGCGGCGCCGGGTTCATCGGCTCACACCTCTCCGAGCTGCTGCTTGCCGACGGCTGGGAGGTCTGGGCGCTCGACGATCTGTCCACGGGCGAGAACAGGAACGTCGACGCGCTTCGCGACCGTCCGGGTTTCCATCTCGTCGTCGACTCGATCCTGTCGCAGTCGGTCGTCAGCGAGCTCGTCCACCGCGTCGACGTCGTGTACCACCTTGCTGCCGCGGTCGGCGTCCGCCTCATCGTCGAGCAGCCGGTCCACACGATGGTCACCAACGTGCAGGGATCGGAGAACGTCCTGCAGTACTGCGCGAAGTTCGGAAAGCGCGTGCTCATCGCCTCCAGCTCAGAGGTCTACGGCGACCACCGCGAGGAATTGCCGCTGCGCGAGGACGACCGCCGCGTCTACGGCCCGGTCACCGAGCGTCGCTGGCTGTACGCAGACTCGAAGGCGATGGATGAATTCCTCGCGCTCGGCTTCCACGACGAGCGCGACCTCGACTGCGTGATCGCACGCTTCTTCAACACGGTTGGGCCGCGCCAGCAGGGACAGTACGGCATGGTCATTCCGCGCTTTGTCGGGCGAGCGCTGACGGGTGAACCGCTCGAAGTTCACGGCGACGGCATGCAGACGCGGTCGTTCTGCCACGTGCAGGATACGATCCGCGCGGTCTACGGGCTGATGAGCGCGACCGACATCTCCGGCGAGATCTTCAACGTCGGCTCGGCGGAGCGAGTGCGCATCATCGACCTCGCGGAGCGCGTGCTCGATCTCACCGGGTCGCAATCCGAGCTCGCGTTCATCCCGCACAGCGAGGTCTACGGCCTCGGCATCGAGGACGTACTGCATCGGGAGCCGTCGATCGAGAAGATCAACAAGGCGATCGGCTGGCAGCCGACCCGCAACCTGGACGAGATCCTGCGCGACGTCGTCGAGCACGCACGCTCCACGCCGGCGCTCGTCGGCGACGAGGCCTAGTCCGTCTTCTCCCGCAGCAGCGGGAAGAGGATGACGTCGCGAATCGTGTCGCGGCCGAGCAGCACCATTGCCAGCCGGTCGATGCCGATGCCTATGCCGCTGTTGGGCGCCATCCCGTACGACATCGCCTCGACGTAATCGGGGTCGCCGGGCTCCGCCTCCGCGTCGCCCGCCTCGCGTTCGTCCGCCTGCGCCGCGAAGCGTTGCTCCTGCTCCGCGCTGTCGTTGAGCTCCGTGAACGCGTTCGCGAACTCCATGCCGCCGACGACCGTCTCGAACCGCTCGACGAGCGATGGGTCGCCGTCCGTGGTGCGCGCGAACGGCGACAGCTCGATCGGCCAGTCGTACACGATCGTCGGTTGGATGAGCTCCGGCTCGACGAAGTGCGAGTACGCGTGGTCGACGAGCTGCGACCACGTGCGGTCGCGGGAGATGTCGACGCGCGCTTGCGTGAGCTTCGTGCGCAGCTCGGACTCGTCGCGCGACCAGACGCCGTGCGCGTCGAGCGCGTCGACGAACTTGACACGAGCCCACGGCTTGGCGAGGTCGACCTCGTGCCCGCGGAAGGTCGTCTTTGTCCCGCCGATGGTGGCGAGCGCCGCGTGCTCGACGAGCGTCTCGGCACGCGTCATCGTGTCGGTGTAGTCCGCGTACGCCTCGTACCACTCCACCTGCGTGAACTCGGGTGAGTGCTTGTACGAGTAGCTCTCGTTGCGGAAGTCCTTCGATAGCTCATAGACCTTCTCCAGGCCGCCGACGATGAGTCGCTTGAGGTAGAGCTCGTCGGCGATGCGCAGGTAGAGATCCTGGTCGAGCAGGTTCGAGTGCGTGACGAACGGCTCGGCGAACCCGCCGCCGTAGCGCGGCTGGAGGATCGGCGTCTCCACCTCGATGAAGCCCTCGCCGTCGAGGTAGCCGCGGACGGCGGTGACCATGCGCGCGCGAAAGACGGCATCCCGCCGCGACTCGTCGTTCATGAGCAGGTCGAGGTAGCGGCGGCGGTAGCGCGCCTCGACGTCGGTGACGCCGTGGAACGTGTCGGGGAGCGGCGTGCGGATGCGCGCGAGGATCTCGATCGAGTCCACGTCGACGGACGGCTCGCCGCGCTTCGACTTGGAGGGCGAGCCTACCGCGCCGACGATGTCGCCGAGGTGGACGTCGACGTCGCCGGTCTTCTCGGTGTGGCAGAGGAGCTGGATGCGGCCGGAGCGGTCGACGAGATCGAGGAAGACGAGCTTCCCCATGTCACGGCGGCCGAGCACGCGGCCGGCGAGGCGCCGCTTCGTCGCAGCAGCGTCCCCGTTCGCGAGCGGCTCCGTCTCGCCGCGGACGAACGCGATCTCGTCGCGGTTCCGAAAGTGCTTCGGCGCGGTCATCCGCGCGAGTCTACGGCTCTGAACGCCGGAAGCGTGCCAACAATACGGCCGAAGCGTAAGCCGCAGGCTTACGCGGAAGCGAACTCACGCGGGCGGGGATGCGCGGAGCGCACCACCGTCCGCGCAGAACAAAAGATTCGCCAACAACTCAAAGAGCGTGCCGGCTTCGCCGGCACGCGCTCCCGCGAAGCGGGAACCTCTTAGCGGAGCAAAACGCGCAGCGTTTTGCTCCGAGCCGCTACGCGGCCTTGATGTCCATGATCTTGAAGGTCATCTTGCCGCGCGGCGCGGCGACCTCGACCGTCTCGCCCTTCTTGCGGCCCATGATCGCCTTGCCGACAGGCGACTCGTTCGAGAGCTTGTTCGCGGAGGGGTCGGCCTCGGCGGACCCGACGATGTGGTACTCGACCGTCTTGCCGGCCTTGACGTCACGCAGGCGGACCTTCGTCCCGATCGAGACCTCACCCGACTTGATCTCCTTCTTCGTCACGACGCGCGCGTTCGCCAGCCGCTCCTCGAGCATGGCGATGCGGGCCTCGAGGTGGGCCTGCTCGTTCTTGGCTGCGTCGTACTCGGCGTTCTCGGCGATCTCGCCGAACTCGCGCGCGACGCGGATGCGGTCGGCGATCTCGCGACGCCGGTCCACGGACAGGTATTCGATCTCGTCCTTGAGCTTCTCGAAGCCCTCGGGCGTGAGGATGACTTCCTTCAACTGGTCCTCCTGGAAAAGACCCCGCGGCAAAGAAAACGGCCGTTGACTGCGGCCTCCGGCGGGGGGGGATGGTACCTCCGGGCCATGGGGCCGTCAACGGGGGTCGGGCTACCATCCCCGCGTGGCCGCGGAACTGCGTGAATCCTGGTCGATCGGGCCGGTCGAGGTGCCGACCCGGGTCGTGCTGGCCCCGATGGCCGGAGTCAGCGTTCAGGCCTTCCGGCGACAGGGACGGCGCTACGGGGCGGGCCTGGTCTGCTCGGAGATGGTCTCATGCGCCGGGATCGAGCACCGAAACGAGCGGACGCTCGGCTACCTCCGCGTCGGTGCGGACGAGCATCCGCTGGCCATCCAGATCTTCGGTTCCGATCCCGCAGCGATGGCCGAGGCGGCTCGCATGGTCGAGGCCGCCGGCGCGGACGTCGTCGACATGAACTTCGGGTGCCCCGTCCGCAAGGTAACGAAGACCGGAGCCGGCGCGCACCTGCTCGACGACGCCCGCGTTGCCTGCCGGATCACCGAGGCGGTCGCCGCCGCAGTCTCGGTGCCGGTGAGCGTGAAGATGCGCCGCGGCGTCGAGGACGGCTCACGCGCGTGCCTCGATCTCGGCCCGCGGCTCGTCCAGGCCGGAGCCGCCGCGTTGACGCTGCACCCGCGCTCGGCGCAGCAGATGTACACCGGATACGCCGACCACTCGCTCACCGCCGAGCTCGTCGATCTCGTCGATGTCCCGGTGATCGCGTCCGGCGACATCGGCTCGCGCGCGAAGGCGCAGGCGGTGCTGGACTCGACCGGCGCCGCCGCGGTGATGATCGGCCGCGGCGCGCAGGGCAACCCGTGGACGATCCGCGAGATCGTGCTCGGCGACAGCGCGCAGCCGGCGCGTGAAGAGGTCGCCGCCGAGCTGATCCACTTCATCCGCGAGACCGTGCGCGAGCTCGGCGAGCGTCGCGCGCATGGCTTCCTGAAGAAATTCTACGGCTGGTATCTCGGCCACGGGCGCTTTGCGAAGCCGTTCAAGAACGAGCTCATGCAGCTCGCGTCGACGGACGAGGTGACGACGCGTCTCTTCGCCGCCGCGCCCGGCGCCGCCGAGATCGTCGAGCGCCTCGAGGCCGACCTTCCGGATCCAGACGACGAAGTGCTGCTCGAAGGGATGCCGATCTCGATCTACGGCGGCGGGTGACGATCCCGCGGATGCACGCGGACGAGGTCGACACCGACCCGTGCCTCGTGCAGCGCCTCGTTGCCGGACAGTTCCCGCAATGGGCAGGCTTGTCCGTCGAGCCCGTACTCCCGCGCGGCACCGACAGCGCGAACTACCGACTTGGCGACGGCCTGCTCGTGCGGCTGCCGCGACGGGAGGGCAACATCCGGCCGCGCGCGAAGGAGATCGAGTGTCCCGCGGCTCTCGCCGCTTCTGCCGCTCACCGTCCCCGAGCCTGTCGCGAACGGCGAGCCGGCGGAGGGCTTTCCCTTCCCATGGGCGATCTTCACGTGGGTCGACGGCGCGAACGCGACCGTCGACGCCGTCAACCCGGCCGCCACCGCAGAGGCGGTGGGCGCCTTCCTCGTTGCGCTCCGCGGGATCGACGGCGACAACGCTTCGCCCGGTTTGCGCCGCGGAACGCTCGCAACGCAGGACGAGCGCACTCGCGCGGGCATTGCCCAGCTCGCCGACCGGCACGACACCGACGCACTGCTCGCCGTCTGGGAGGCCGCGCTGGCCGCGCCTGCGTTCGACGGACCGCCGACGTGGTGTCACTGCGACCTCGACCTTCGCAACGTGCTGTTCGCCTCCGGCAAGCCCTGCGGCCTGGTGGACTTCGGCTCGATCGGCGCCGGCGATCCTGCCAGCGACGACGCGGCTGCGTTCAAGCTCCTTCCCGCGGACGCTCGTGATGCATTTTGGGCGACGGTCGGCGCGGACGACACGTCGATCTGACGCGCGCGGGGCTGGACTCTTTTCCAGTGCGCGATGGCGCTCCCGTACTACACGCCCGAGAACAATCCCGCGCTCTTCTTCGAGGCCGAGCGCTGGCTCGGCGAACTGCTCGCCTAGCGGTTCCGCTCCCAGACGATTCGAAGCCCCTCGAGCGTGAGGAACGGATCGACCTTCGAGATCGTGCGCGAGTGCGGCGCGATCAGCTCGACCAGGCCGCCGGTGCCGATCGCCGGCGCGTCGGGCGCACGGAGCTCGGCCCGGATCGCCTCGACGATGCCGTCCACCTGGCCGGCGAAGCCGTAGACGACGCCCGACTGGAGCGCCGTTGCCGTGGTCTTGCCGATCACCGAGGGCGGCTCGGCGTAGTCGACCTTGACGAGCCGCGCCGCACGTGCGAACAACGCGTCCATGGACGTCTCGATCCCCGGCGCCAGCACGCCGCCGACGTAGTCGCCGGCCGGGGACACGACGTCGAAGTTCGTCGAGGTCCCGAAGTCGACGACGATCGCCGGTGCGCCGTAACGCTCCTTCGCGGCGACCGCGTTCACGATCCGGTCGGGCCCGACCTCACGGGGGTCGTCGTAGTGAATCTGGATCCCCGTCTTCACCCCCGGGCCGACGACCAGCAAGGGAACCTTCGCCCACCGATCAGCGACGTGCTCGTACTCGCGAATGAGTCGGGGCACGGTCGACGAGAGGACCATCGCGTCGAGTGCAGAGAGGTCGAGAAAGTCGCCCAAGAGCGCGCCGATCTCGTCACCGGTGCGCTCGGCCTCGGTCGCGATCCGCCAACGCTCGCCGAGTACGTCTCCGTCGTAGAGCCCGAAGACGGTCTGCGTGTTCCCGACGTCGACCGCGAGCAGCATCGCGGCGCGAATCTACAGGCTTAAGAAGGTTCGCCCGAACCAGGTGCCTGACGTCGGTGAATGGACGCAAGGGGCGAACGACTGGAACCCGGTACGGGATTACCTAGAAATCTTCTTCGTGCGGCTGCGTCTCGCCGATGCGCTCGGCGAGCGCCTCCGGCGTCAGCGTCGGCTCGTCGCCCTCGCCGCGTAGCTCCTCGATCGTGACGTCACCGGAGGTGAAGATCTCCGTCCGCGGGATGATCCGCGTCGGCCGGTTCTTGTCCCAGACCCAGACGTCCTCGAGCTTCAGGTGGAAGAACGGGTACGTCTGCTGCGGCACGTACGTCCGCTCGAGCTTGTTGCAGAGATACGTCGCGTCCTGCGTGAGCACGCAGTAGCGGAAAAGGCCGAAGACGGCCTGGTACTCCTTCTTCAGCTGGAGCTCGAGGTCGGCCTCGTACTCGTCGAGATCGTCCAGGTGCGACATCCAGGGTCAGTGTAGCCGCGCCCGTAGGGTCTGGACCGGCCCTTTTCCAGGCACTTCCAGGCTCGGCGCAAGCTCCTCGAGCGGACCCAGGACGAACTCCCGCTCGTGCAACCGCGGGTGCGGGACGCGCAGGCGGGGCTCGTCGATCTCCTCGTCCCCGTAGAGCAAAAGGTCGAGGTCGAGCGTGCGCGGGCCCTGCGGGACCGTGCCCTCGCGCTGCCGGCCGAAACGACGCTCGACGTCGAGCAGAACATCGAGCAGCTCCCGTGCCGGCAGATCGGTGTCGAGCGCTGCGACGCCGTTGAGGAAGCGCGGCTGGTCGACGACGCCGACCGGTTCCGTCTCGATCAACGCGGAGACGGCGGCCACTGCAATGCGCCGCTCGGCCGCGAGGGCGGCCACCGCGGCGCGGATGGTTTCCTCGCGATCGCCGAGGTTCGATCCCAGGGCGATGTACGCGCGCGGCACCCGCCGGACGCTACCCTCCGAGCGCGTGCCCCGCCGCCTGTCGATCGTCGTCGCCGCGGTGCTCTGCGCCCTCGGATCGGCCGCGGTCGCTGCCGCCGACACGCCCGCGGAGTGGTGGCTGCATGCAATCGGCGCGGACCTCGCGGCCGCACCGGGCCCCGGTGTACCGATCGTCGTGGTCGACGGGGCCGTGGACGCGACGCAGCCGTCGTTCAGCGGACGTGCGAACACGACGTACCTCGACACGCAGCTGCTCTCCGGCCCCGACGACTTCCACGCAACGGCGGTCGCGTCGCTCGCGGCCGCGCCGGGCAACGGCGGCTTCGCGGGCGTCTATCCGCAGGCGACCCTCGAGCTGTGGGATGCCGGACGCGGCGCGAACGGGATCGACGGCCGCTCGGCCGCACAGGGAATCATCACCGCTGCGAAGCATTGTCCAGCGGTGATCAACCTCAGCTTCGGGGGAACGGATCCCCATCCCGAAGTACAGAACGCGATCTTCGCCGCAGTCCGCGCCGGCTGCCTCGTCGTCGCCGCGGCCGGGAACAGCGGCGAGGACGGCAACCCCGAGGTGTATCCGGCGTCGTATCCGCACGTGCTCACGGTGGGCGCGACGGACGAGCGGGACGCAGCGCTCCCGTTCACGAGCTCGGGCGACTGGGTCGACCTCGCAGCGCCGGGGATCCACGTCACGGCCCTCGTCCCGCTCTCGCACGACGCGTCGGGCGTCTCGAGCGGGCTGGTCGGCACGAGCTTCGCCGCGCCGATGGTCGCGGCTGTAGCAGCGTGGCTGTGGACGGTCCGGCCGACGCTGACGGCGAGCCAGGTGGCGGACATTCTTCGCTCGACGGCGCGTCCGGTCGGCCCGTCGCGCTTCAGCAGGCAGACGGGATACGGCATCGTGAACATCGCCGCCGCCTTGGCCGCGCCGACACCGCAGAACGACCCGCAGGAGCCGAACGACGACGTGTCGCAGGTCGAGCCGGGCCTCATCTTCTCCTCCGGCG